>OLSP01002639.1_pt1 | contig 13965 bp, 10 predicted proteins | sample 1672941 | NCBI WGS metagenome assembly OLSP01 (sample SAMEA3136739, study PRJEB25190) | human gut metagenome | reverse complement strand
CATAAACCTTGAGGAGATATTTTATTTTTAACAAGAAAAAATGCCGTATTTATGCAGCTTTTGGCGTTTCGCAAACGCCTACCCTGCATAGACTGCAAGGAGCTCAGCTGCATCCTGTACCTCTTCCTGGGAAAGACCTTCCAGATCTACCTCGCAGTCTGCAAAGGCCTCTGTATAATAGAGTTCCCCGTCTTCCACTTCCGCTACCTGATACAGGGTCATTTCCACATCTGGTTCCGAAAGCTACAGGAAAACTTTTTCTTTTTCCTTTTTCTGATTCCTGCTGCCAGAAGACCAATCACCAGGATAAGCACAAGGACTGCTGCCCCTGCATATGAAAGGGTCAGGTCTTTTGCCTCTTCTTTTTCCCGTGTTTTTACGGAAATGGTTTCCGGGTTCTCCGGCTCATAAGCAGTTCTTTCACCCCGCACCAGAAGCCTGTGGGAATCCCGGTGTGCCTGGACAACACGCAGTGGGTGGATCTGCCGCCTGGGGATTTCCTGCTTCGATTTGTGTTTTTGAGGCAAAAAATCTCCAGATATGCGCATCTGGAGATTTTTGGTATCTATGTTTTTTACAGATAAGAGTAACCCATTAAGGATTCGTCCACTGCCTTGGCAGCTTCTCTTCCTTCGCGGATGGCCCATACGACAAGAGACTGGCCTCTGTGCATGTCGCCGGCTGTGAAAACTCTCGGAACGCTGGTTTCGTAAGCTTCCAGCTTTGTCTCCACGTTGGTGCGAGGGGTTGTGGCTACCTTGAAGGCATCGGTGACGTATTTCTGACTTCCAAGGAATCCGGCTGCGATCAGTACCAGGTCAGCCGGGATCACTTCTTCAGTGCCCTCTACGGGAACCATCATCATACGACCGGATTTCGGATCCTTCTCGCCTTTTAACTTCACGATCTTGGCCTGGCACACGTTTCCGTTTTTATCCTTGATAAACTCGGTGACTGTGGTCTGGTAAACGCGGGGATCGTGTCCGAATACGGCGATAGCCTCCTCCTGGCCGTAATCGGTTTTCAGAACCTTCGGCCACTCCGGCCACGGGTTGGAGGCTGCACGCTCTACTGGAGGCATTGGCATCATTTCCAGCTGGGTTACAGATTTGGCACCCAGACGGACGGAGGTTCCCACACAGTCGTTTCCGGTATCACCGCCGCCGATCACCAGCACATGCTTGCCCTTTGCATCCTCGTAAGGTGCTTTGGTAAAGTCGCTGTCCAGTAAGGTTTTGGTTACTTTTTTCAGGAAGTCTACTGCGAAATAGATTCCCTTGGCATCTCTTCCCGGTACCTTGATGTCACGGGGATTGGAGGCTCCGCAGCAAAGAATCACGCGGTCAAATTTTTTCAGAAGCTCTTCTGCTGTGATGTCAACGCCTACATTTGTGTTTGTCACAAATTTCACGCCTTCTTCTTCCATCAGCTTTAATCTTCTGTCAATAACAGATTTCTCCAGCTTCATGTTAGGAATTCCATAGCGAAGCAATCCGCCAATGCGGTCACTTCTCTCAAATACAGTTACACTGTGACCTCTTCGGTTCAGCTGCTGTGCGGCTGCAAGTCCGGAAGGGCCGCTTCCTACTACTGCAATGTTTTTTCCTGTGCGGACAGCCGGCGGCTGTGGTTTCACCCAGCCCTGTGCGTAAGCGGTTTCAATAATGGCACGCTCGTTTTCCTTGGTAGAAACCGGTTCTCCGTTCAGGTTGCAGGTGCATGCAGCCTCGCAAAGTGCAGGGCAGACACGGGAAGTAAATTCCGGAAAGCTGTGCGTTTTATTCAGACGAAGGAATGCCTGTTTCCAGTTTCCTGTATATACCAGGTCATTGGTCTCCGGCACCAGATTGTGCAGCGGACAGCCGGATGCCATACCTCCGATCATCATTCCTGCCTGGCAGAAGGGCACGCCGCATGCCATGCAGCGTGCTCCCTGAAGCTTCTGTTTTTCTTTATTTAATGGGGTACGGAACTCCTTGAAATTGGCAATTCGCACCTTAGGCGGCAGAACCTTTGCCACCTCTCTGTTATATTCTAAAAATCCAGTCGGTTTTCCCACGATTCTTCGCCTCCTTAATGCTTAACTCCTATGCTTTCGTAGAATGCTTCCATCTGTGCCTGTTCACTGTTCAAACCCTTTTCCTCAAGCTTTGCGCTTAAGGTGATCATTTTCTTGTACTCATTTGGAATGAGCTTTTTAAAATGAGGCAGGTACTCATCAAACTGATCCAGAATCTTCTTGCCAAGGGCTGAGCCTGTTGCGGCTACATGAGCTTCAATCAGATCCCGAAGCTCTTTTTCGTCATATTTATTATCCACCTTTTCAATAGAAATCATGGATTTATTCAGATTTCTGTAAAGAACATTCTCCACATCCAGAACGTAAGCAATACCGCCGCTCATACCTGCTGCAAAGTTTTTGCCCGTTCTTCCAAGAACAACCACACGGCCGCCTGTCATATACTCACAGCCATGCTCGCCGACACCTTCTACAACTGCATTTGCACCGGAGTTACGTACTGCGAAGCGCTCGCCTGCCATACCATTGATAAAGGCAGTTCCGCTGGTGGCTCCATAAAGGGCAACATTTCCTACAATAATGTTATCTTCTGCTTTGTAGCCTGCATTTTCCGGAGTTTTCAGAATCAGCTTTCCGCCGGAAAGACCTTTTCCGAAATAATCATTGCAGTCACCGGTAAGCTTCAGGGTAAGTCCCTTGGGGATGAATGCACCAAAGCTTTGTCCACCGGCTCCTGTGCAGTGGATTTCTACAGTGTCTTCCGGAAGTCCCTTTTTGTGGTTTCTGGTAATCTCAGCACCAAGGATGGTTCCAAATGCACGGTCTGTGTTTTTAACAGCCACAGAGAGCTGTGTTTTTTCACCATTTCGGATTGCACTGCTGCATTTTTTGAGCAGGATCCTTTCATCCAGTGTTTTTTCCAGCTCGAAGTTGTACTGTGATTTCGGGTCAAAGGTTACCATATTGCCTTCTCCTGCAAATGGATTGTTCAGGATGGCACTAAGATCAACCTTTCCCTTGTGTGGCTCGTCCACGGCATCTGTTGAAACAAGAAGATCGGTGCGTCCTACCATTTCCTTCAGGCTGCGAACACCAAGCTTTGCCATATATTCACGAAGCTCCTGTGCAATAAAGCGCATGAAGTTTTCTACGTATTCCGGTTTGCCCTTGAAGCGTTTTCTAAGCTCCGGGTTCTGGGTGGCAACACCAACCGGGCAGGTATCCAGGTTGCACACTCTCATCATCACGCAGCCCATAGTTACAAGGGGAGCGGTTGCAAAGCCAAATTCCTCTGCACCAAGAAGTGCGGCAATGGCAACATCACGGCCGCTCATCAGCTTGCCGTCTGTCTCAATGCGGACACGGTTTCGAAGTCCGTTCATAAGAAGGGTCTGATGTGTTTCCGCAAGTCCAAGCTCCCAGGGAAGTCCTGCATTGTGGATGGAGCTTCTTGGAGCAGCTCCTGTACCTCCGTCATAACCGGAAATCAGGATAACCTGTGCGCCAGCCTTGGCAACACCTGCTGCTACAGTACCCACACCAGCCTCGGAAACCAGTTTTACGGAAATATCTGCATATTTGTTTGCATTTTTCAGATCATAGATCAGCTCTGCCAGGTCCTCAATGGAATAGATGTCATGATGGGGCGGCGGGGAGATCAGGCTGACACCAGGGGTGGAATGACGGGTTTTTGCAACCCACGGGTAAACCTTCTTTGCCGGAAGGTGTCCGCCTTCACCTGGCTTTGCGCCCTGTGCCATTTTGATCTGGATTTCTTTTGCAGATACCAGATAGCGGCTGGTAACGCCAAAACGTCCGCTGGCTACCTGCTTGATGGCTGAGCATCTGTCATCCGTGCTTCCTGCTGAATCCAGTCTTTCCTCACTTTCACCGCCTTCTCCTGTGTTTGATTTTCCGTGAAGATGATTCATGGCAATGGCAAGAGTTTCATGAGCCTCCTGGGAAATAGAGCCATAGGACATAGCACCGGTCTTAAAGTGCTTTACAATCTCATCTACACTTTCCACTTCTTCGATCGGCACCGGATTCTTTGCATATTTAAAGTCCATCAGAGCACGAAGGTTGCCGTGATTTTCCTTATCAACAAGATCGGTGTACTGCTTGAACATCTCATAGCTTCCGGTTCTTGTGGACTGCTGAAGAAGATGGATGGTCGCCGGGTTGTAACGGTGCTCCTCACCCTGGCTTCTCATTTTGTGAGCCCCTACGCTGTCTAAGGTCAGGTCTGTGGTAAGTCCAAGAGGATCAAATGCCTCAGAATGAAGCTTTTCTACATTATCCTCAATATCCTCCAGTGTAATACCGCCTACGCGGCTTACCGTTCCGGTGAAGTATTTGTCAATTACGTCTTGGGATACACCGATTGCCTCAAAAATCTGGGAGCCCTGGTAAGACTGAATCGTGGAAATACCCATCTTGGAGGCAATTTTTACAATACCGCTGATCACAGCGTGATTGTAGTCTTCCACTGCAGCATAGTAATCCTTGTCCAGCATATGTGTGTCAATAAGCTCATGGATAGTCTCAAGTGCCAGATAAGGGTTCACTGCACTTGCGCCATAGCCAAGAAGTGTTGCGAAGTGATGAACCTCTCTTGGCTCACCGGATTCCAGAATAATAGCAAGGGAAGTACTCTTTTTGTTTTTTACAAGGTGCTGATGTACTGCGGAAACAGCAAGGAGAGACGGAATCGGCATGTGGTTTTCGTCCACTCCTCTGTCAGAAAGCACCAGAATGTTAGCACCGTCTCTGTAGGCTTTATCAACCTCCACAAACAGGCGGTCAATGGCACGCTCCAGCTTTGTGCTCTTATAATATAAGGTAGAAACTACTGCAACCTTAAAGCCCTCGTGATGCATTTCCTTAATCTTGAGCATATCCGTATTGGTAAGAATCGGGTTATTGATCTTCAGTACCTTGCAGTTCTCCGGAATCTGCTCCAGAAGGTTTCCGTCTTTTCCAACGTAAACGCTGGTGCTGGTTACGATTTCCTCACGGATGGCATCGATAGGCGGGTTGGTTACCTGCGCAAAAAGCTGCTTAAAGTAGTCAAAAAGTGGTCTGTTCTGTTTGGAAAATACAGCTAATGGGGTATCCACGCCCATTGCACCAATGCTTTCTGCTCCGTTTAATGCCATATTGCGGATGGAGGTGCGGTACTGCTCGTAGGTATAGCCGAAGGCTTTCTGCAGGCGGGAGCGCTGCTCCTCGGTGTACTCTTCCATTCTTTCGTTTGGAATTTTGATATCCTTTAAATGTACCAGATTGCTGTCCAGCCATTCGCCGTATGGCTGTTTCTTTGCGTACATTTCCTTTAATTCGTTGTCATCAATAATTTTTCCCTGAAGGGTATCTACCAGAAGCATTTTGCCTGGGTGAAGACGCTCTTTGAGAATGATCTTCTCTTCCGGTACCGGCAGAACGCCTACCTCAGAGGAAAGGATCATGCAGCCATCTGAGGTTACATAGTATCTGGATGGACGAAGACCGTTTCGGTCAAGAACTGCACCCATCACATCTCCATCTGAAAAGAGAATAGATGCCGGTCCATCCCATGGCTCCATCATGGTTGCATAGTACTGATAGAAGTCACGCTTTTCCTGGGAAATAGTATCGTTATTTGCCCATGGCTCCGGGATGGTGATCATCACTGCAAGGGGAAGCTCCATGCCGCTCATGGTAAGGAATTCCAGGGTGTTGTCAAGCATTGCAGAGTCGGAACCGTTTCGGTTGACAACCGGAAGGATCTTCTGCATTTCGCCCTCCAGGTACGGGGACTCCATATTTTCCTCTCTTGCCAGCATTTTGTCTGCGTTTCCGCGGATGGTGTTGATCTCACCGTTGTGAACAATGAGACGGTTAGGATGTGCTCTCTCCCAGCTTGGGTTTGTGTTGGTGCTGAAACGGGAATGCACAAGGGCAATGGCGGATTCATAATCCGGGCTCTGAAGATCAGAGAAAAATGTGCGAAGCTGGCCTACCAGGAACATTCCTTTGTAGACGATGGTTCGGCTGCTCATGGAACATACGTAGGTATTGTCGTTGCTCTGCTCGAACTCCCGGCGGGCAATGTACAGCTTGCGGTCAAATGCAAGACCTTTTTCCAGATCATCTGGCTTTTTGATAAATGCCTGCATGATGCATGGCATGCACTCTCTTGCCTTATGTCCAAGAACCTCCGGGACTACCGGGACTTCTCTCCAGCCAAGGAATTCCAGACCTTCCTTTTCCACGATGATCTCGAACATTTTTTTCGCCTGGGCACGTTTGATCTCGTGCTGCGGGAAAAAGAACTGGCCAATACCGTATTCCCTTTCCTGACCGATCTCAATTCCTTCTTTTTTGCAGGCTTTTTTGAAAAATCTGTGTGAGATCTGAAGAAGGATACCTACACCGTCACCGGTTTTGCCTTCGGCATCCTTTCCGGCACGGTGCTCCAGATTCTCTACAATACGAAGAGCATTTGCCACTGTATCATGAGATTTTTTACCTTTGATGTTTACAACTGCACCGATACCGCAGTTGTCATGCTCAAATTCCTGGCGGTAAAGTCCCTGCCTTTCCTTTATCACTTCTCTCATTTTCCTCATCCTTTCTATTGTTGATTCAGAGTTTCCTCTTTTTGCTGTTTTTTATCTGCTGCCGCTTTGATGAAGCCGCGGAACAGCGGGTGTGCATGGTTTGGTCTTGACTTGAATTCCGGATGGCCCTGGGTTCCTACAAAGAACGGGTTGGCCGGGATCTCGATCATTTCCACAATGTGGCCATCCGGAGAGGTTCCGGCAATGGTCATGCCTTTGGCTGCAAGCTCCTCGCGGTATGCGTTGTTGACTTCGTACCGGTGTCTGTGACGCTCCTGGATTTCTTTCTTTCCAAAGAGTTCTAATGATAAAGAGCCGTCCTGAAGGACACATGGGTAACTGCCAAGACGGAGGGTTCCGCCAAGGTCTTCTACTTTCTCCTGGTCTGGCATCAGGGCGATGACCGGATGTGTAGTTTCCGGGGCAAGCTCGATGCTGTTTGCATCTTCATAGCCAAGGACGTGGCGGGCAAATTCTACGATTGCCATCTGCATTCCCAGGCAGATCCCAAGGTATGGGATCTTGTGGACACGGGCGTACTGTGCGGCCAGGATCATGCCTTCGGTTCCTCTTCCGCCGAAGCCGCCTGGTACCAGGATTCCGTCTACGCTGTAAAGTCTCTGGTCCAGGTTTTTCTCATTGAGTTCTTCGGAATCAATCCAGGTGATCTCTACTTTTGCCTTGCATGCGATTCCGCCGTGCTTCAGGGCTTCTACGACGCTTAAGTAGGCATCGTGGAGCTGAGTGTATTTTCCTACCATTGCAATGTTTACGGTTTTGTCCGGGTGGCGGAGATTTTCTACCATTTCTTCCCAGTCGGTAAGGTCTGGTTTGCGCTTCTCAAGTCCAAGGGACTGCATGACCACGTCTGCCAGTTTTTCACGTTCCATGGCAAGTGGTGCTTCATATAAATATTCTACGTCCAGGTTCTGGAGTACGTGGGATACGGGTACGTTGCAGAACAGGGCGATTTTGGCACGAAGGTCGTCGGTGAGGGGATATTCGCTTCTGCATACCAGCACGTCTGGCTGGATTCCCATTCCCTGAAGCTCTTTTACACTTGCCTGGGTGGGCTTGGTTTTCATTTCACCGGAAGCCTTCAGATATGGAATCAGGGTTACATGAATAAGGATGGCATTTTCGTGTCCTACGTCATGCTGGAACTGACGGATGGATTCCAGGAACGGCTGGCTTTCGATGTCTCCTACTGTTCCGCCTACCTCAATGATGGCGATTCGGTCTTCATCCGGGGATTTGGCACGGTAGAAGCGGCCTTTGATCTCATTTGTGATGTGGGGAATGACCTGTACGGTTCCTCCCCCGAAGTCTCCGTGGCGTTCCTTCTGAAGAACGGACCAGTAAATTTTTCCGGTGGTCACGTTGGAATTTTTATCCAGGCTTTCATCAATAAAGCGCTCATAGTGACCAAGATCCAGGTCGGTCTCGGTTCCGTCGTCGGTTACGAAGACTTCGCCGTGCTGGATGGGGTTCATGGTTCCGGGGTCGATGTTGATGTAGGGGTCAAATTTCTGCATGGTTACCTGGAAGCCTCTGGCTTTTAGAAGCCTTCCTAATGATGCTGCTGTGATTCCTTTTCCCAGTCCTGACACAACACCGCCAGTGACAAATACGTATTTTACTGCCATCTTTCGATTTCCTCCTCCTGATTTCCGGGCTTCCTTATGGATGGCCCGAATACACAAAAAGGCACCAAAGAGGGATTTCAGGGGGCACTTGACCTGTTTATCCTCTTTGACGCCTTTGTCAAAACAAATTCTTATTCAAAAATATGCTATATAATATATCATATTTGGGGATTTGTCAATGTTATTTTTCACAATCTGAGCTTCTCATAATTGTGATCAGTGAACTAAGCAGAAGCAGCATGGGGTAAAACAGCTTCGGCATAATCTGAAATGCAGAAATCTCACCGCCCAGTTCATTTACTGCCGAGACTGCAACCAGCATCTGTGCACCATAGGGAATCACTCCCTGGAAAACACAGGAAAAGGTATCCAGAATGGAAGCTGTCTTTTTCGGCGTAATTCCGTATTCCTCTGCCATCTCCTTTGCAATAGGATTTGCCATCACGATTGCCACGGTATTATTGGCAGTTGCAATATCCATAGTTCCCACCAGAAGTCCGATTCCAAGCTGACCGCCTTTTTTCTCACGGAAAATTTTATGTATCCAGCTAAGAAGTGCATCAAATCCGCCATATTCACGAATCAATGCGCACATGGCAGCCACCAGGATCGCTACCATACAGGTCTCGAACATTCCCGAGACACCGGAGCCCATGTTTTTCAGAATCTCTACAGGTGTGGTATTTCCTCCGATCAGCATGATAACTGCACCGGATGCAATTCCTGTCAGCAATACTACAAACACATTGATTCCAACAATTCCTCCGATCAGAACCAGTAGATAAGGTATTATCTGCATCAAATGATAGGGCTGGCTCACATGTCCCTGAATTTTTGTCTGGAATGACAAAAACAGGATCAGGACCAATGTAGCTATTGCTGCCGGAAAAGCAATCCAGAAATTCTCCCGGAATTTATCCTTCATCTCGCAGCCTTGTCCGTTACAGGCAGCAATGGTGGTGTCTGAAATAAAAGAAAGATTATCTCCAAACATAGCTCCGCCCATAACAGATGCCACGCAAAATGCCAGATTAAATCCGGATGCATTGGAAACCGCTGCTGCGATTGGAATCAGAAGGGTAATCGTTCCTACGGAAGTCCCCATTGCCACAGATACAAAGCAGGCAACGACAAACAAAACAGCCACAGAAAACCTGGCCGATATGAGACTTAGCATACAATATGCAACACTCTCTGCGCTGCTTCTTCCCACAACTCCTACAAAGGAGCCGGCTGCAAGAAAGATCAGAAGCATGGTGATAATATTTTTGTCTCCCACGCCCTGTGCCATGATCTCCAGTTTCCTGTCGAAATTCAATGCCCTGTTTTGCAGACAGGCGACCAAGATCGCTGCAAGAAATGCGATTACAATGGGTACATTATAAAATCCCATGGGGATTTCCATCACATACTCAAACAAGATGCCAAGTCCAAGGTATAATACGAGAAATACACCGATTGGAAGCAAGGCAATTCCTTTTTCTTTTCTCATCTTTTCCTCTTTCCACCATACCAGAGCGTGTGTGAAAAAGGCTCTGATCTGGTTATATAATCACCTTGTTATTCTATCATACACTTGGTTTCTCTACCATAGATAATTCAGCATTTCCTGTGAAAAATAAAAAAAACAGACACCGCCGATTCCATGCTGTCTCGTATTTCAAGTCAATTCGGCAATATCTGTTTTTTGCAATTTTAGTGGGGCACCAAACAGGTGCCGGTCTGACGGCTGCTGTAAAGCCAAGAAAACAGGCTCAGGCAACTGCAAACTTCTGTAATATACGGTTAAATTCCTTGCTCTCTCCGTGGCACTGCACAGTAAGCACCCGTGTCAGGTCCATACTCAGAACTCCCAGAATGGATTTTGCATCAATGATAATTCTGTTATAGAATACATCTATGTCAAAATCGCATTTCCCTGCTGCCTTGACGAACTCCCGAACCTCTTCCGTCGCATTCAGCTTAATTTGCTTCTGACACATCATTATTCACCCTTTCTGTTTTACAGGAATGTTTTTTCCTTGATTGAGCCAGATTATGCACCTATTTTCGATTTTTGTCAAGTTCTTTCTCGTGCATTGTTTTTTCCACATCTCGGAGATATTTTATTTATATTTCACAATTTTATGTGCAGTTTTTTGGCTATTATGCACTATTTCATTGTTGTACTCATTCTATAGCCAATACTGCAAAAGCTATTTTTCATCTTAAATTTTATGAATTTCAAAATCATTTTGTAAATTATTCTCATTGGGAATTTCCATGGGATAATTGCCATCAAAGCATGCCTTGCAAATAGGAAGTCCTCCTGCCATGCCCTCCAGGTACTCTATCTCCATATAGCCAAGAGAGTCTGCGCCGATCATTTTGCAGATTTCCTCTGTGGAGTGTTGTGCCGCAATCAGCTGATCATTACTTGGCACATCTGTTCCGAAATAGCAGGGATGCAAAAATGGCGGAGAACTGATTCTTACATGAACTTCAAGAGCACCGGCTTCTTTAAGCATACGGATCAGGTTGGCAATGGTGGTTCCCCGGACAATAGAATCATCTACGAGGACAATTCGTTTGCCTTTTACTGCAGCTTCCAGAACACTTAGCTTCAGATGAACGCTGGATTCTCTTTCTTTTTGGGTAGGCTTGATAAAGGTTCTTCCAATATAGGAATTCTTATAGAATGCAAATCCGAAAGGTATTCCGGATTCCTCTGAAAATCCCTTTGCGGCAGGAATTCCGGATTCCGGTACTCCGGTGACAAGATCTGCCTCTACAGGGTAAGATTTGGCAAGGGATTTTCCTCCTCGGATACGGGCATCATAAACGCTGACCTTATCAAGAGTACTATCCAGTCTTGCAAAATAGATATATTCAAATACGCAGTGGGCGCGGGTTTTCACCAAATTGGCCAGTGTCAGATCAGACTTGATCCCCTCATGGCTGATGGTAATCATTTCCCCCGGCAAAATGTCGCGGATAAACTCAGCACCAACGGAAGTCAGGGCACAGCTTTCAGATGCCAGGACATAAGCATTATCTCTTTTTCCAAGGCAAAGAGGTTTCAGGCCATAGGGGTCACGGACGCCGATCAGCTTGCGGGGACTCATGATCACCAGACCGTATGCACCCTGAAGCTTTTTGGCTGTATTTAGTACAGCATCCTCTACACAGCTGGTATGCACACGTTCCCTTGCAACATGGAATGCGATGACCTCTGAATCTGTTGTTGTATGAAAAACTGCTCCGCTCTGAATCAGTTCCCATTTCAGAGCCTTGGTGTTCACAAGATTGCCATTATGCGCAAGTGCCAGACTGCCTTTTACATAAGACAAAACAAGAGGCTGGGCATTTTCAGCAACAGACGCTCCGGTTGTAGAATAGCGCACATGTCCGATTCCAATGTCCCCACTCATTTTATGAAGAGTTTCCTCGCGAAGTACTTCACTGACCAGACCCAGATCCTTGTGAAATTTTACATTTCCAATAGGACCTTTGGTATCGGATACTGCAAGTCCGCAGGCCTCCTGTCCACGATGCTGCAAAGATGTAAGACCATAATAAATAGATGCTGTCACATCATTTCCATCCAGATCGTAGATTCCAAAGACGCCGCATTCTTCTTTAATTTCTGCCATTTGTCTTCCTCCTTGGTGCTGATTTATGTTATAGAAACAAAAAAAATTATAATTAAAGAAGCTCATTTGTCAAGTGCGCTTTTTTCATTTTTATCAAGAATTTTTTTCAGGCTTTTGCAAAAATATTTTGGATTTTTTTTCAAAAAATATATTGACAAGTCCGTTTTTTTGAGTATACTACATGACATAAAGCAAAGGCGCTTTGGATTTTACAGAAATGTAAATCTAAGGCGCCTTTTTTGTTATAAAAGTCCCGGACAGCGGCTATGCCGAAATGCAAGCTGGCTTGGATTTCGGCATAGACATTGGACGGGCTAACCCACATGAGCATGCAGACCGGCAGGTCGGAATGCGAATGCGGGTGGGAATTGCGAGAGCGCCAGGGCGCGGAGCAATTCACTTTTATAATAATGTCTGCATCAGCAGACATTTCCTTATGAAGAAAGAAAATGAAGAGTGAAAGGAGCGTATCTGTTATGACACAGAATATTCCCGAAATCTATGGAAGTCTTGTTTTCAACGACAGGATCATGCGCAGTAAATTACCAAAGGACATGTACAAGGCACTGAAAAAAACCATTGAAAATGGTACTCACTTAGAGCTTGATGTTGCAAACTCTGTAGCAGTTGCCATGAAAGAATGGGCCATCGAAAATGGTGCTACCCATTATACACACTGGTTCCAGCCTATGACAAACGTGACTGCTGAGAAACATGACAGCTTCATTTCCCCAACAGGTGATGGACAGGTCATCATGGATTTCTCCGGTAAAGAGCTTGTAAAGGGTGAGCCGGATGCTTCCAGCTTCCCGTCCGGTGGTCTTCGTGCTACCTTTGAGGCAAGAGGCTATACAGCATGGGATCCTACTTCCCCGGCATTTATTAAGGATGGAACCCTTTACATTCCCACAGCGTTCTGCTCTTACAGCGGTGAGGCACTTGACAAAAAGACTCCTCTCCTTCGCTCTATGGATACCTTAAATAAAGCAGCTGTGAATATGCTTCACATCCTCGGAAATAAAGGAATCAAGCATGTTTCCACAACTGTAGGACCTGAGCAGGAATACTTCCTGGTTCCAAAGGAGCTTTATAAAGAAAGAAAAGACCTGGTGTTCTGCGGACGTACCTTACTTGGTGCTCCAGCTCCGAAAGGACAGGAAATGTGTTCTGCTCTTTCGCAGAAAATACACATTCACAAAATGCCCGGGTGAGTATTAGTAAACGTAATGCCCAGCTGGACGAAGTATTAGGCGAAATCGAAAAACAGACCGATTATCTGTTTATCTATAATAATCAGGTAGATGTGAACCGCAAGGTCTCTGTCAAAGTTAAAAATGAGCCGGTATCGGCAGTCCTTAGAAATATCCTGAAGGATTCGGAAATCGATTTTGATATGGAAGGTACGCATATCGTACTAACCAAAGTAACAGGAAAAACGGATGCTGCAGAAGCTGGAGTAATACAAGGTGTTTTATCATGAAACCAGCCGCGCAGGTGCTGGATTTGTTACGCAGGGAAGATAAGGCAGAGAGGGACGCGAATGATTCGTACGGTTATTTTTGACATAGGCAATGTGCTGACGGTTTTCGGCTGGAAAAATTTTATCCACAGCTTCGGTTTCCCGCCGGAAACCGAGGAAAGGGTGGGAAAGGCAACGGTGGACAATCCGTTCTGGCATGAGTTTGACAGGGGCTTTTTAAGCGATGACGAAATGCTGGCCGGGTTCATAAACAATGATCCTACCGTGGAAAAGGAGATACGCCAGATTTTTGTCAGCCTTCACGGCATTGTAACAAGGGCTGATTATGCGATCCCCTGGATTCAGAAGCTGAAAAGCGCAGGGTATCAGGTGCTTGTCCTCTCCAATTTTTCCGATAAGGTGAAACGGGACAACGAGGATGCCATGGATTTCCTGGAATATGTGGACGGCGGCATCCTTTCCTACCGGGACGGAGTTATCAAGCCGGATCCGGCGATTTACAAACTTTTGCTTGGCAGGTATTGCCTGAAAGCGGAAGAGTGTGTGTTCCTGGATGATATACAGTCCAATCTGGATACGGCGGCCG
>OLSP01002638.1_pt1 | contig 13966 bp, 10 predicted proteins | sample 1672941 | NCBI WGS metagenome assembly OLSP01 (sample SAMEA3136739, study PRJEB25190) | human gut metagenome | reverse complement strand
TGAAATTGTATAAATGTTCGTTGGAAGAATACCGGAGTATACTTTCGATGGATACTTTCCTAAAGTTGTTCCGTTTCCTGACGAACACCGTACAGTTCCTGCATAGCATGGGAATCAGCCATGGAGCTATAACTCCCCGTAATATCCTGGTGGACGATCATAATGATTTTGTCCTGACGGATGTCTCTATCCTGGAGAATAACGATGCCGGTTATTCAGATATCACCGCGATCGGAGAGGTACTGCAATGGTATGCTTTCGGAAATATCAGTAACGATGCTGGCATAAGCAAGGTTTTCCCGGCATTGAAGCTGTATGACCAGATCGTGGAACGTTGTCTGACACAAGATAACAGCCGGCGCTTCCGTTCGGTGGATGAGATATTGGCTTTTGTAGAGATCCAGAAAGAACGTGATCCGAGTGAATTATTGAAAGAGTTCAGCCTGATCTGCCGGAAGAACCCTTACTTGTACAGAATTCGAAACCATTTGGTTACCATCAGCAGTGATAGTGGCTCCTGGAATGGTAAAATCACCTTCTGCAGTCGCCATTAAAATATAAGTGAATGTAATACTGCTGGTTGAAGTCGTCTGCCCATTAATCATCTGCACGCTACTCTGTTGCGAGCGGCTGGGCCCCATCAACACATCAAATCCCTTCATAGAAGGAGCACGAAAATCCCTTACCTTTTGTGTAGTCACCGTATACGACAGTCTGAACTGGTCTCCTACCGCCACAGCGTCAGGAGCGGACGCAGTAAACGATACCTTGCCATCGGCAAAGACATTCATACCGACTGCAATCAGTGCTATCCATAAGAAAACTATTTTTCTCATATATTATTCCTATTATGTTTGTTACCAATCTTTTTCCAGACGACCTCCTTGAAGTACCTGCTGCTTTTTCACTTTATCCTGCACATCCTTCTCGTCTTGCATGACAGAGTTTAACAGCTGCTCGGCATTTTCCTTAGACATCTCATTATCTTTCTTTTCCGGCTGAGAAGGTTGTTGTTGCTGGTCTTGATTCTGTTGCTGGTCTTTCTGCTGATCCTGCTGTTTATCCTGCTCCTTCTGTTGGTCCTGTTTATCCTGATCTTGATTCTGATCCTGGTTCTGCTGCTGGTCTTGCAATTGTTTCTGTGCCAAAGCAAGGTTATAGCGCGTTTCATCATCTTTCGGATTATTGCGTAACGACTCCTTATAGGCTTCTACCGCCTTTGCATAATCCTTCTGAGAATGAAAGATGACTCCCATATTATGATAAATCTGTGCTAAGTTCGATTTGTCCTTTTCTATCTTGGTAGCTCCCACATATTGCTCCATCGCTTCCTGCAGCTTGTTCTGCTGGGTCAATGTATTTCCCAGGTTGAACATGGAAACCGTTGACTTCGGGTTTACCTCCAAAGCCTTCCGATAGTTCACTTCTGCATCCACATATACGCTATCCTTAAAAAAACGGTTTCCCTTACGGATATAATCGCGTTCCGCCTTCTGTGCAGAAGCTGAAACTGCCACTAACAGCAGCAAAACTATTCCAATATATTTTTTCTGTAACATACGCATCATTTCTTATTAGAGAATAAATGAATGTTGCGGAACAGAGGATTCTTGCGCTCCAATATCAACATCTCAGCCAGTAACAACAGCAGAATAATCCATGCCACTGCCTGAAACTGTTCATTGAATTCCGTGTACACCTGTGTTTCCACATCTGCCTTTGCCACTTCGCTCTCATCGAGGTTCTCTGTATCACGTCCAACCAGATAAGAAACTTCCTTTCTTGCTCCGATAAGATCTCCCTCTTTTAACTTTTTATAGACCTTCATAGATTCTGTTTTTAAACTCTTTGTCGCAAGAATCTGATAAATAAAAAATGTCTCTAAACAGAAGCGAAGAACCGGATGAATCAGATTTGCCACATATAAAATTCCATAAACAACGGCAAATGTTCCTGCTACAATAAAAAGCATTAAGAAGAAACCTGCTGTCTTTTCTACTCCTGCTTTTCTCTCGATTTCTTTTTCTCTCACTTCTTCATAGCTGCAGCCGTAAATCATATGCTGCATGCCTTTTTTTAACTTATCGATAAACCACCCGATAATCTGTACTGGATGAATCAGCCCATGTGGGTCTCCAAAGATTAAATCCAGTATAAATCCGAGTAACATCGCATAAATCAGTCTCATTATTCTGTTTCCTCTCTTATGCTTTTTACATACTCAAATTCTTTGATATTTTCTCTGCCATATCTACAAATCGTTCTGCAACTTCCCTGCAGTTATGAAAATAAAAATGCGGATATCCTGCCATGATATTTTCTTTTACATAAAGACCGTTCCAGCATTTTCCGGAATACTTTTTAATCTCGCAGGAATCGCCTCTTTTGTCTGCCTTTGAATAGTGAAACTCATGGGCGCGAATATTCGTATTTTTCTTAAAAAATGCAGTATCACAAAGCGCATTTAGTGTCACATAGCCAAACTGCATGGACAGACGCTTTGTCATATGCACATCGGTATCAATCAGGCCAAGCATCTCCATCGAACTGTCATCCGTTTCCACTAAATGATTACAGACATACATAAAACCGCCGCACTCTGCAATAATCGGCTTGCCTGCTTTTGCTGCCTCGCAGATAGATTCTTTCATCGAAACATTCTCTGCCAGCTCCCTTCGATACGTTTCCGGATAGCCACCGCCAAGATAAATCCCATCGCTGCCTTCTGGAAGCTGCACATCATTTACCGGACTAAAATAGCAAAGTTCCGCTCCAAGCTGCTCCAAAATCTCCAAATTTTCTTTATAATAAAAACAAAATGCCTTATCCCACGCAACCGCGATTTTCGCCCGCTTTTCCGCTGGAACTTCCGGTCTTTTTACCGCTGTAAGAGGTTCTGCTTTTTCCCCGATTTCTAAAAGCAGATCAAGGTCAATGCACTCCTCCGCCGTCTCGCCAAGAAGACTTAAAATCTCGTCAAGATTATCAATCTCTGCTGCGGTCATCAGTCCCAAATGCCTGCTGCCGATATAGATTCCTTCTTTTTGTGGAAAATATCCCACAACAGAAATTCCAAGTTTCTCTTCAATTTCCGGCTTCATCAACTGATACATTCCCTTACTGCATCGGTTTAAAATAACTCCAGCTATCGGATTGTCCTGATATTCTACCATTCCTTTTATAAGTGGAATCATCGTGTGAGACATTCCCTTCACATTAAATATCAAAATGGTCGGTGTTCCCGTCTCTTTTGAAACTGTCCATGTACTCTTCTCACAACTGATACCAACACCATCATAATAACCCATGACACCTTCTGTCACAGAAAAATCCACATCCTGGCTATCCTTTCCTACAAGATACCTTAAGTCCTCTCCTGTAGAAAAAAATGGGTCCAGATTCCGACAGTTCCTTCCTGTAATATGACTGTGCAACATAGGGTCAATGTAATCCGGCCCACATTTATAGGATTGAATATGAAGTTCCCGGTTCACAAGAGCCTTCAAAATACCACAGGTAATGCTGGTTTTTCCACAACCACTATTTGCACCTGCAATCAAAACTCGTGGCATTGGTTTCATATTTTCCATATATTGATACACCTCCATATCACTTTTCCAAGACTTTTTACTTTCTTTATATTAGAGCGCATTGGGTCTGTCGATAAGAATCATCTTAATCCCTGTCTGCCTGCAGGCTTCCACTTTCACATCAACGCCACCCGTTTTTCCACTGTCTTTCGAAACAAGCACTTCTGCCTCTGTTTCCCTGATAATCTTCACATTATCCTCAACTGTAAAAGGAGGCATTTTCCCGAAAACATGCCCCTCTGGATAACCAGCTTTTGCACATCCTTCCAGAGATGAAACATTATCAAGCACACGGATAAAAAGGCGCTCTGCTCCATTTTCTACACCGGACATATATGCTGCCGCTGTGTTCACTCCTGTTGTAAGAAAAACATTTCCCTTCAACTCATTTAAAAGGGTAATCGCTTCCTGTACATCTTTTACATGAACAATGCCTTCATAATCATATTGGAGGTTTGTTCTCTCATATCGCTCATACGGAATATCTGCTGACTCTGCCACCTTTTTCACCGTCTCCGATACAATCTTTGCAAATGGATGGGAAGCATCAATAATCTTTTCACATGGATTCTCCTTAAGAAGTGCGAGAAAACCATCCTGATCAAGCCTTCCTACATGAACATCAATGTCATATTCAAGAAGCATTTCCTTTCCAAGTTCCGTAGCTACACTGGCAAGAATCCTTTCATTTGGATTCTCACCAAGCAGCTTCTCAATCACCTGTCTTGATTCTGTTGTCCCGGCAATCACCAAAACATTATATTTCATAATTACATCTCACTTTTAATAATCATTGTTGTGAAATATCCATACTCGCGGTCAGGAATCAGCGGACCAACATACTCGCCGTCCATTCCAACATTGCTGATAATCAATGCGTTATTCTCCATGCCGCGTTCAACCAATAGATCATACACTTCTTTCACGTGACTTCCAACCTTCATAATAACAAGGTTATCAAAAACACCAAGAGTCTTCTCTACCTGATCAATTCCTTTCAGAGATGGTATTACACCAAAACCTTCATTTCCCTCTACGATAGAAATACCAGCCTTGCTTGCTCCAGCACAGAAAGATGGGATACCGGAAACCATTTCCACATCACATCCCTCTTTCAACAAACGTTTATGAACATATGCATAAGTACTGTAAATTCCAATATCACCAAGCGCGAGCATCGCGATTGATTTTCCTTCATCAAGTAACTTCATAATTTCTTCGGCAGCCGCCTGACGGCAAGCCTCACGCTTTGTCTTATCTTTTGCCATTGTAAATACGATTTCCTGAATCTTTTCCTCAGGAATCTTAACAGCACCTTTTGCAATATTTAAAGCGACACTATCTTCGCCTTCTTTTTTCACCGGTACTGCAACAATATCACATTCTTCAATTAATCTTTTTGCTTTCAGAGTTAAAAGCTCTGGATCACCAGGGCCAACTCCGATTCCATATAATTTGCCTTTCATAATCTTCCTTTCCAGACGGATTTTGAGAAAGAAAAAGCAATCGTTTGAGTTATTATGTTTGAACCCAATTTTCAAATGAATATAAAAGAAGTTATTTTTGTTCCGTTGTGCTAAACGTTCCGTTTCGCCTGATAGTACAGACTCGCTCGAAAACGAGCTCGCGAGTCTACAGTCAAAACTCCACAGCACAAAGTCACAAAATATCTTCTTTTATATTCATTTGAAAATTTCACTACAGATAATCCAGCTCAAACTACTTTCTTTTTCTTCGTCAAAAATCCTGTCTATGTAAATCTATTGGTGGGTATAGTTAATTATTATCTACTCTTCCCTTCTGGAGCTAAAATCATTTTACAAAGACTCCGCCTTCTTCAGGTGTTTTACAAACATTTCTGCTATCGCATCAATTTCCCCTAAACCTTTCATTATAACCTCGGTTTCAAATCCATCTGCTTTTAAGATAGAATCCCAGGAGTCGGCTTCGGCTCCGGCGAGGTCATTTCGGGCATGATCGCCTGCTACGATCATAAGGGGCATAACATATACTTTTTTAATATCTCTTATTTTCAAACGACGGATAACGTAATCAAGACCAGGGAATCCTTCTACGGTTCCGACATATGTGCTTTCATGTCCAAGGTCTCTGAGCATGTTTTCAAACTGGCTGTATGCGCTGTTGGCAAAGTGTTCTGTTCCATGTCCCATGAATACAAAAGCTTCGTCTTTCGCTAATGGCTTTTCTAATTCCTGCATAACGATCTCGCAGGCTTCTTTGTAATCTTCCTCTTCGGTAAGAAGGGGGGTTCCAACCTTGATTGTTGGAATCTGATCTTTATATGCCAGAAGCATATTCATCATTTTGTCATATTCCAGTCCATTTATAATATGTGTTGGCTGACAGATTACTTCTTCGTAACCTTCTGCTACCAGTCGTTTCATCACTTCATCCGGATTATGGATAATGACATTTTTTGTTCTTGCCCATTTACGGATAATCATTCCTGAAGTAAATGCTCGATAAAAGTCATAGTCCGGAAATGCCTTTTTGCAGGTTTCTTCGATGTTGACGATTGCTGGAAGTGCTTCCTCAAAGCTTGTTCCAAAACTCACTACTAATAATGCTTTTTTTCCCATTTTTTCTCTCCTGTTTGTTCCCTGATAACAATCAAAAACAGACTGTTACATTTTTACACATTCATTTTTTTGAATATATTATATGGCTACAATGCAAAATATTCTGCACTGTATAATTATACATTATCATATAGCCTTTAAATGTACGCTGTGAATATCATTACTGGATTATTCGTATCCATGATATGATAGCTACCGATTTTTCTTCCCCGTCCGACTGTCGCCTGAATGACATCGAAGTCTGGGGCGTATTTTCCTAAAAGTTCATTGGTTTCTGCGATAGTTTCGATTGTTACCGCAGAAATGACTACTTTTATTTTTTTAGGAAATGCCGCGATTGTCTCTAATATCTGAGACATTTCTTTGCCGCTGCCGCCGATAAATACTTTGTCAGGTTCAGGCAGCTTTGCTACGGTTTCGGCCGCATCCCCTTCGTAGACGGTTAAATTATCTGCCGAAAATTTTTCTTTGTTTTTGTAAATTAATTTTACGGCAGTTTCGCTTCGCTCTACGCTGTGTACTGTTCCAAATGGAACCTGTCTTGCACATTCGATAGATACAGAACCTGTTCCTGCGCCAACGTCCCACACAACATCATCAGGATGTAACTTCATTTTATGTAAAATGAGTATGCGGATTTCTTCTTTGGTCATCGGTGTTTTATCTCGCTCAAAATCTTCATCTGATAAAAAACATGGACGAACAATCTGGCGTGGAGATGGATTTTTAATCATTGCGACACAAAGAGAGGGGAACTCTTTTTTTACCATTTCAGCAGGTGTGCCGGATGCAAGGATTTCATCTTCGTAGGAAAGATTCGCTCCGGCGCAGACAGTCACATCATCAAGCTGATAGTCCAGCATAATCCGAGAAAGCCATGCCGGACCCTGTTCTTTGCTGCAAAGGAAAAATACTTTCGGATGTTCTGTTACCGCAAGTGCAATAGAACCTGCTGTTTTCGCTCTTCCATGTACACTGATGATCAATGCATCTTCCATTGTTTCTCCGAATGCTGCACCGAGCATCTGTAAGGAACCAACGCCAGGGATAATGTCCATATCCCAATTCTCGCTGATCGGATCATTGCAGATTGTGCGATAAAGGCTGTACATAAGCGGATCGCCGCTTACCGCCATTACAACATCATGTCCCTCGGAAAGAATTTTTCCAATCTGCTCTAGCGTGTCTTTAATTTTCCCCATTGCGAAAAAAGATATAGAATCATGCTGCAATACAGACGCTGAATCACTGACATCCTGGCACAATTCTTCTAAAATCGGTAAAACTCGCTTTGCCGCAATTACGGTATGGGCTTTTTTCATTTTTTCAATTACTGCCGGTAAAATGTAATCGGCTTCACCTGGTCCGATTCCAGCTACGGTTAATTTGCTCATTCTAACCTCCACAGTTATTTTACTTCTGCAATTATTTTCTTTCTGATTTCGCCTACATTTTTGATTTCTGCAATTATTTCAAGCTATACATTACTAATCATTTCTTGCAGGCTGAAAGTACTTCTTTTATATTCTCGCTCGCCGCCAGAATTTCATTTTGTCCATCAAGGAAAATGATGCCTACTCTCGCCATTTTGTGGGCGGTTTTCTCGCAATACTCCGATGCTTTCTGTGCCATGTCCGGCCAGATATCCATCAGGCCTTCTTCTTCAACAATCTTCATTGCTGCCTTTGTCGTGAGACAGTCATAAATCTTTTTGATAACGGAAGTCGGTGCACCGTGAAGTGCTGCATGGGTACAGATAGTTTCGATTCGCCCGTCTGCCACATGACTGTGCGTATTCATTGTGCCTGAGGCTACTTTTACAAGTTTGCCGACAAAACCTCCGATTAAAATATCAGTAAAGCCTCTTTCCACCGCTTCTTCTATCATAAAGCCGATGTAATTGCTTACCTGCAAAATGCACTGAAATTCGCCGTACTGTTCTTTTAATGCAGTCTCTCCCGTTCCTCCAAGTACAAAAAGAATGGTTTTATGTCCCTGTTTTGCATACATATCAAGTTCCGCAATCAGAGAATCTTTCATCGCTTCCTCACTCATCGGCCGGACAATCCCTGTCGTTCCAAGAACTGAAAGTCCATCTACAATTCCAAGCCTTGGATTAAATGTCTTTTTGGCAAGTTCTTTTCCGCCGGGAATACTTACTGTTACATTTGCCTTTTTATTGCCGATAATCTTTCGGATTGCCTTTTCTGCCATCTGGCGGGGAACGGGATTAATCGCCGGCTGTCCCGGAGGAATCTTTAATCCTTCCTGCGTGATAGTGCCGACTCCTTCTCCTCCGAAAAAGGAAATGTCTCCCTCTTCCTCAAACAGCTCAACCTTTGTGACAATCTCGCTTCCATTTGTTACGTCCGGATCATCCCCGGCATCTTTTACCACGCCGCAGACTCCGAACTCTCTTGGAATAATATCAAGATAAAGTGTTTTCCCGATTGGGGTATCCACCTTCACTACTGAAGGACATTTACCCGTTGTCTGCCAGATCACGGAAGCCTCCGCTCCACCGGTCATACAGGAGCCAGTGGAAACTCCTTCTCTTAGTTTTTTCATAAATTCAATTCCAATATATTTTCATGAAAATAATCTCTTAAAATGATTTATTCAAATTCATTTTTTAGAAAATAATTTTTACAACTGATACAACATCGCGTTACAAATCGTTGCCGCAATGTTGCTGCCGCCTTTTCGTCCTTTTGGAACGATGAAAGGAACTCCGGCTTCCATAATCAGTTCTTTGGATTCTACTACATTGACAAAGCCAACTGGTGCGCCGATAATCAATGCTGGTTTTAACTTGCCTTCTTTAATCAGCTCATATAAACGGATTAAAGCTGTCGGTGCATTTCCAATAGCAAAAATAATGTTTTTCTCTTCTGCTAAAACCGCTCCTCTTTCCATGCAGATAGCTGCTCTTGTGCATCCGCGTTCTTTTGCTTCTTTTGCCACATCATCATCAGACATGAAGCAATGAGCTTCTCCTCCGAAAGATGCTAACTTTTTCTTGTTGATTCCTGACCATGCCATTCTTGTATCAGTTACGATATGTGCTCCATTTTTTAAAGCTTCTACACCGATATTCGCAGCATTTTCAGAAAAGCATAAATTATCTGCATAATCAAAATCTGCAGAAGTGTGGATACATCTTTTTACGATAGAGAACTCCGGCTCTGGCCAGGTTCTTCCGTTTAATTCGCTTGTGATGATTTCCATACTTCTTTTTTCGATTTCGGCAGGTTTTACGATTTGAATTTTATCTAACATTTCTCCTCCTGCATTTTATATTTAGTTCAATTCTTCATAAGTTCCAAAGTTCGTCTGCTCAAAGCTTGGTAATTCCCAGTATGCTTTAAATGCATAATCTGCAATCGTAAATCCCATAACCGCTCCGGTTCCCTCGCCAAGGCACATATTGGCAAAGATATATGGCTGTTTGCCGATAGCATCCAGTATCATACGTCCAGCAGGTTCATTAGAACAGTGGGATGGGAAAAGATATGGCGCACATTCCGGTACTAAGCGAATCGCAATTAACGCTGCTACGGATGAAATAAATCCGTCAATAAATACTGGAATATTGAGCGCCGCACCACCGATATAACAGCCAGCCATTCCGGCAATATCAAGACCTCCGACTTTAGCAAGTACATCAAGCGGGTCGTCCGCATTTACTTTATTGAGTGCGATACTCTGCCTGATGACTTCTATCTTATGTTCTAAATCTTTGTTTGTAAGACCAGCACCTTTTCCGGTTACCTTTTCTACACTCTGGTCAAGTAAAACAGAACAGACAGCACTGCTTGTCGTAGTATTTCCAATACCCATCTCTCCGGTAGCAAGAACGTTATAGCCTTTTTCTTTTAAATCAGCTACCATGCCGATGCCGACTTCAATTGCTTTTACCGCTTCTTCTCTCGACATTGCAGGGCCTTTTGCCATGTTGTCTGTTCCGTATTTAATTTTTCTTGGAAAAACACCCGGATTGTCACAATCCGTTGCAATTCCGATATCTACGGGATACACATCTGCTCCACTCATGGAGGACATAATACAGATTGTCGCATTATGCTTTGTCATATTTTCTGTTACTGTCTTTGTCACTTCCTGCCCTGTCTGGGTAACTCCTTCCGCTACAACACCGTTATCTGCTGCCATGACAATAACCGCTTTTTTCCTTAAATGCGGATTCTTATCGCGATAAATTCCAGCGAACTGTGTCACCATTTCTTCGAGTCTTCCCAGACTGTGAAGAGGCTTCCCAAGAGTATTCCATCTTGCACGAGTGTACTCCATTGCCTCCTCATCCAGCGGCTGAATTTTTTTGATTGCTTCCTCCAGAGTCATAACCATCTTCCCTTCTGCTACTTTAATACCAACATATATTGTTCATATTTTTGTATAGTCTTGCTTCCACTTCATAAATTTATATTTTTCTACTTTCATATATAAATAAATATCAATAGTTTTTTCTACAACTTTCCTTCATCATTATCTCATTTTTAAAAACTAAAATGGAAATAATGATAATGGTGTCATTCCTGTATACTTTGTAAGAACAATAACAACAAGCAGTAATAATACTTCCGCAAGCTCGTTTCCTGCTCCCATAACATCTCCGGTGATTCCACCGATTTTCCCTGTGATATATACACGGAAAAGGTAAGCGAATCCAAAGAGAATCGCAAAGATAAGGACTCCCCAGCAGGAGAAGGCAAGTACCATTGCGATAAGTCCAAGAATGACGGTTCCGATTACTGTTCCAAGACTGACAGTTCCTACATAAATACCGATTCCTTTTTCACGAGGATAAATTGCTTTATACACAATCGCTCCCTGTACCATTTTTCCGGCGATTGGCATAAGAAGAATCATCAGCCATCTTATATCGCTGTAGTAAATTCCGGCAAACTTTAATGCCAGATCAAAGCACATCGCTACCGCACCGTTTGTTCCGATGCGGCTGTCTTTCATGATTTCAAGCATACGTTCTCTCGTTCTTGCAGAGTAGATTCCGTCTGCGGTATCCGAAAGACCGTCTAAGTGAAAGGCTCCTGTCAGACAGAGGTTCGCAAGCATTGCAAAAAGGATTCCAAATACTTCTGGTAAAATAAGACTTACAAGAAGAAATACTGCCATGTCACAAAGTCCGAGAATCAGACCGACTACCGGATAATATAAAAATCCTTTGTGCATGTCTTCATCTTTTACTTCGCCAAGATCTACATTGACAGGAATCCTTGTCATAAAGCCAAGTGTTAACAAAAAACGTTTTATCTGAGTTTTCATTTATTTCTGACCTTCTTCCACTGCATCCTGAATCATTGTTTCTACCATACCTCTTGCTGTATATACAACAGCAGTTTTTGCAATGGAGAGACCATTTTCCTGTGCAGTCTTTGTTGTAACCGGGCCAATACTGATATATTTTCCTTTGACCTCGTCAAGATTATCTACCATAGATACAAAGGCTCGAACTGCACTGGAACTTGCAAATGTTACATAGTCAGCCATCTTAATCAAACGATTCAATTCATCTGCTTTTCTCTCATCCGTTACGGTATGATAAAGAGAAATGCATGTGTGGGAAATTCCAGCTTCTTCTAATGCATCTGGAAGCACTCTGTTTGCTTCCTCTGCACGAAGGAGAAGAACACTTTCATCTTTTCCGATATGAGGAACCATCGCCTCTGCCATATCTTTTGAAGAATATGCTGTCGGAATAAAATCACAGAAAATTCCATGTTCTTCCAATGCCTTTTTCGTTCCGTCTCCAATAACAGCGAAGCGGACATGCGCTAAATCTCTGATATCTTTTCGGATTTCCTGCATTTCCTCAAAGAAACATTCCACACCGTTTGCACTGGTAAATACAATCCAGTTATACTTATCTATTTCCTTCAATGCGACATCCAGCTCTGGAAGTTTCATTCTTTCAGTGCGGATTAAGCTAAAGGAAATGGCCTCTGCTCCCTCCTCTTTCAGAATCGGAGAAAGTCGGTCTACCATAGAAGTTGTTCCTGTCACAAGAACACTCTTGCCGGATAAAGGTTTGTGTCCATACCAGTCAAGTACCTGACGTAAACTTACAACATCACCTACAACTGTAATGGCAGGAGTCTTAATTCCCTCGCGCTTTACAACTTCTACAATATCAGCAAGTGTTCCTGTTGCAACACGCTGTCTTGCGGTTGTTCCCTCCTGAAGCACACCGACTGGAGTCGCAGGATCTTTACCATTCTCAATAAGCGAAGCTACAATATTAGGAAGATTTTTGAGTCCCATAAGGAAAATCAATGTTCCTTCTTCTTTCGCAAGTGTCTCGTAGTTTAATACACTCACACCATTTTTATGATTGCCTTCATGACCGGTAATCACATGGAAAGAAGATGCGAAATCACGATGTGTCACTGGAATACCGCAGTATGCCGGAACAGAATAAGAAGAAGAAATTCCCGGTACAACTTCAAAGTCAACACCAGCTTCTCTAAGTTCCTGTCCTTCTTCACCGCCACGGCCGAAGATATATGGGTCACCGCCCTTTAAGCGGACAACATTTTTTCCTTCTAATGCAAGCTTCACTAAAAGCTCGTTTGTCTCATACTGTTTTAAATGATGATTTGAAGAACGCTTTCCTGCGTAAATAAGTTCTGCGTCATCTCTTACTTCATTTAAAAGGGAACTGGACGCAAGGTTATCGTATACAACGACATCTGCCTCTCTTAAAAGCTTAAGTCCTTTTCTCGTCATCAGATCCTCATCACCAGGACCTGCACCGACAAGATATACCATGCCTTTGTTTACTTCATGAGCAACGCTGATACCAAGTTCTGCTGCTATTTCTACTTTACTTTTTCTTGCCGTATCTTTCTCTGTTATCTCTTTGTCTGTTTTAACAGCTTCTTCGACAGAAACGGCTGCTGCCACAGCCGTCCCAGCTATCGGCTTACTGTCTGCATCTTTTTCCGCTATAGCATCTTCTATATTCACTGTCATATACGTCTTTCTGCTATGAATTCCATCTTTCACATACATGGCACGCATGGAAAATTCACCATTTTCCTCACGACAAAGTGCTGCCGCCGGTGCGTTACAGCTTCCACCGATTGTCTTTAAAAATGCTCTCTCTGCCATTAAAAGACATTCTGCTTTTTCACTGTGGATCGCCGCAAGGATTTCTGCCATCTCCGCATCTTCTACGCGGCTTTCTACTGCAAGGATTCCCTGACCTGCGGCCGGAAGAAATACATCCGGGTCAAGATACTGATAGTGAAGTCCCTCTTCCTTTTCATATCCAAGTCTTTCGATTCCTGCCGCCGCAAGAATAATTCCGTCATACTGACCGTCACGAAGTTTGCTTAAACGAGTCTGTACATTTCCACGGAGAAGCTTAATCGTTACATATGGATTAATTTCTTTAATTAATAATTCTCTTCGAAGAGAACTTGTTCCGACAATGCTTCCTGGCTCTAATTCTTCTAATTTTTTACCAGTTGTAGTAACAAAAGTATCTCTCACATCCGCTCTGTCAAGGACTGCACCGATTCCAAGCCCTTCCGGGAAATCCATCGGCATATCCTTTGCACTGTGAACCGCAATATCTACTGCACCAGAAAGAAGTTCGGCTTCAAGTTCAGCAGTAAATACACCTTTTCCACCAAATGAAGTAAGGGATTTATCAAGAATCTGATCTCCCTTTGTGTCAATCTTTACGATTTCCACTTCTATTTCATCCCCGTCCGTTCGGAATTCCCGAAAGTGAAT
>OLSP01002624.1_pt1 | contig 14041 bp, 10 predicted proteins | sample 1672941 | NCBI WGS metagenome assembly OLSP01 (sample SAMEA3136739, study PRJEB25190) | human gut metagenome | reverse complement strand
TGCCGGACTTCGAAGCGCTCCGGAAAAGCCCCAGGCAATATGCCGAAAGCTTTCGTATCCAGTACCGCAATACGGACCCCTTTACAGCCAAACGGTTGGCTGAGCCCTATGGGAAGGAATTTGTGGTGCAAAATCCACCCCAGAAGCCCCTGACCCAGGCGGAAATGGATGGGGTTTATGACCTCCCCTACTGCCGGGATTACCATCCCAGCTACCGGAAATCCGGGGGCGTCCCCGCCATCCAGGAAGTGAAGTTCAGCCTGGTGTCCAACCGGGGCTGTTTCGGAGCCTGCTCCTTCTGCGCCCTCACCTTCCACCAGGGGCGGATCATCCAAACCCGCAGCCACCACTCCATTCTGACTGAGGCCCAGGAGATGACCCATGACCCGGATTTCAAGGGTTACATCCACGATGTAGGAGGCCCCACCGCTGACTTCCGGGCCCCGGCCTGTGACAAGCAGCTGACCAAAGGCGTCTGCCCCGGGCGGCAGTGTCTCTTCCCCTCCCCCTGCCCCAACCTCCGGGCGGACCACAGCGACTATCTCAGCCTCCTGCGCAAGCTCCGGAAGCTGCCGGGGGTGAAGAAGGTCTTCATCCGCAGCGGCATCCGCTTTGACTACCTGATGGCCGACCCCGACGACACCTTCTTCAAGGAGCTGGTGGAGTACCACGTTTCCGGACAGCTGAAGGTCGCGCCCGAGCACTGTGCCCCCAACACCCTCGCCTATATGGGCAAGCCTCCCATCGAGACCTTCAACAAGTTCAAGGATAAGTTCTACGAGTTGAGCAAGAAGGCAGGCAAAAAGCAGTACCTCGTGCCCTACCTCATGTCCAGCCACCCGGGCAGCACCCTCAAGGATGCCGTCTATCTGGCAGAGTATCTTTATAAGAACCATATGCGCCCCGAGCAGGTGCAGGATTTCTATCCCACCCCCGGCACGGTGAGCACCTGTATGTTCTACACCGGCCTCGACCCCTACACCCTCAAGCCTGTGTTCGTGGAAAAGACTGCTGAGGGCAAGGCCCTGCAGCGTGCCCTGCTCCAGTACTATGAGCCGCGCAACGCGGAAAAGGTCATCAAGGCGCTGAAGATGACCCACCGGGAGGACCTGATTCCCCTGCTGGTGCCCGCTGCGGGCCGCATCGCCGTCCAGCGCTCGGCCCGCAGGGCGGAGGCCGCAGACGTGACCATCCACGGGGACGGCACCTATACCGTCCGGCCCAGAGGCAAGGGCAGCAAAAACGCGAAGCCGCAGGGCAGCAGCCCGGCGGGCCGCGATCCGGCGGGCCGCCAGCCCAGCCCCGGTGCACGCTTTGCGCCCCACTCTGCTCCGGCGCACAAACCGAAAAATAATCAACAGAAAGAGAACGCATCGTGGAAAACTTCAAAAAAGAAAAAGTGACCGCCCGAAAGCTCATGAGCCGGCTTGCGGCGCTGGCCCTTGCAGCGGCCCTTGTGCTGGGCCTTGTGGGCTGTGACACCTCCTCCGCCCTCCCCGGCGGCAGCGCCGACCTCATCCCGAACCCTGCCGCCTCCCAGACCGTCCCGGCCGACGGACAGGACGCCGCCTTCCAGATGCACTTCATCGATGTGGGGCAGGCCCTCAGCGTCTTGGTGGAGTGCGACGGACAGTTCATGCTCTATGACGGCGGCAATGTGGACGACGGCAGTCTGGTCGTCTCCTACTTGCAGAGTCAGGGGGTCGAGCAGCTGGAATACGTCTTCTGCTCCCACGCCCACGAGGACCATGTGGGCGGTCTGGCCGCTGCGCTGGCCTATTTCCCGGCCTACCACGTCTACAGCCCTGTGACTGAGGCCTCCACCAAGTGCTTCAAGGACTTCGTCAAGTACACCCAGCAGCAGAACCTCCAAGTCGAGGTGCCCACGGTGGGCACCCAGTGGGCGCTGGGCAGCGCCACCGTGACCATGCTTGGCCCGGTGGCCCAGTATGAGGAAACCAACGACACCTCCATCGTCCTGCGCATCGACTACGGCGCGACCAGCTTTCTGCTGACAGGCGATATGGAGGCCGACGCCGAGCGCGACCTTGTGACCAGCGGCGCGAATCTCAAGGTGGACGTCTTGCAGGTGGGCCACCACGGTTCCAGCACCTCTACGAGCTATGTTTTCCTGAACGCCGTCCTGCCCGAGATGGGCATCATCTCCTGCGGGGTCAACAACAAATACGGCCACCCCCACGAGGAGACCCTGAGCATCCTGCGGGATGCCGGCGTGGACGTCTACCGCACCGACCTTCTGGGAACCATCACGGTGTCCAGCGACGGCCAGAACTACACGGTGGCCACCGAACACTATGCCACCGACGCCGAGCTGAACCCCACCGACCCGGCGGCGTCCAGCACTGCCCAGCAGGCCTACATCGGCAACGTGAACAGCAAAAAGTTCCACCTGCCCAGCTGCCCGAATCTCCCGGCGGAGAAGAACCAGATCCTCTTCTCCAGCTACGACGAGGCTGTGGCCGCAGGCTACAGCCCTTGCTCTACCTGCATCAAATAAGAGGGAGGTGATGACATGAGCTATGGATGGGCGACTGTATTTACGCTTGCGTCATGGATTGCCGGATACTTTCTGGATGAGTTCATCAGCTGGGACGACCCCATGGGGCTGCGGATCGTGCTCCCCATTATCGTGATGGGATGCTGTATTATGAAGTTCATCAAGGACAATAACCAGCTGAAATAAGCAAAAAGAGCAGCGCACTCCGTGAAATGGGGTGCGCTGCTTTTCGCTGTCCATCAGCCGTCCGGCGACAAGATAAAACTCCCCGCCGGGAGCACGCGGGATGCTTCCGGCGGGGAGGAGTTAGGAGGAGGCTGAAAAAATTATTTGTTGTTGAAATCGGAGATGCGCTCCACGATGCGGATCAGATCTTCCAGAGTGGTCTTTTCCTTGGGCAGGTAGCTGTTGCCGGTCTTGGCGGTGACAAAGCCGAAGTAGGCGCTGGCACCCACGTTGTCCTCGTACACGGATTCGATCTGGCTGGCGTCGTCGAACTTCGGCTGAGTGCCCAGCGTCTCGTTGTAAGGCACGCCGCAGGACAGCAGAGCGATGTGGCCCATCTCGTCGCGGTCGATGGTGGCATCGGGCAGGAAAGCGGTGCGCTTTGCACCTTCAGAGCTGGTGACACCGGCGTTGTACAGAGTGCCCTGTGCGATGGCGCTGGTGGGGTCCTTCAGCTCGATCATGCCGGCCTCGACCACAGCGGCGATGACGCCGTAATCCGGGTCGCTTGCGGGAATGTCGGAGATCGTGACCGGTGCAGACGGGGCGGTCAGATTCCACAGCTTGCCCAGCATCTTGGCGCATTCGCGCTTGGTGATGGGGCGGTTCAGGTCGAGTGCGTCGTTCTCGTCGATGTAACCCTTGGAGGCAGCGCGCAGCAGCTCGGCATCATTGGTAGTGCCGGCGATCTCGGCGCTCCGCAGCACCTTGTAGGGGATGCTGGCGTCCTGATTGCCGCTCCGGTCGGTGGAAACGAACTTGATGTACTTTCCGGCCAGATAAGAGGGAACCGCATAGCTGCGGCGGATGCGGAAGAAATGATAATCGCCGTCGGCGCTGTCCGAGATCAGCCACTTGCTGCTCAGGTCGGTATCTTCGCCGCCCAGCAGGGTGGAGCTGCCCTCAATGCGCTGGCCCGGGACAGGAACGCCGAGGATCTTGGTCTCCACGGGACGGGGGTAGGTCTTGCCGTTGATGGTCACGTTCTCCATAACGGGGTCTTCCCAGTTCAGAGCGCGGATGTCGGTGCCGACGTTGGAGATGTTCACATTGCGGAACACCAGACCAGTGATGGGGACTTCCTCAAAGGCCTCCATGAAGATGCCGTACTCGCCGCCGCTGCTGGTCAGGTTCTCGATGGTGATGTTCTTGAACTGAGGCAGATAATCACCATCACGGCCCACATCGTACAGCATGGTGGCGTGGACGACGGCGTTGCCGACGGATTTGACCTTGGAGTTGCGCAGATAGATGTTCTCCACAGCGCCGCCGCGCTCTGCGTTGGTCTTGAAGCGCAGGGCGTAGTTCAAAGTGGGGCTGTCGAAGGTGTTGTTGTCTGCGAACAGGTTCTTGATGCCGCCGCTCATCTCGCTGCCGCAGGCGATGCCGCCGTGGCCGTCTGCGAAGGTGTTGTTGCGGATGATGAGGTTCTGGGTGGGATGACCGGCTTCGCCCAGCTCACGGCCATCGCGGTTGCGGCCGGCCTTGACGGCGATGCAGTCGTCGCCGGTGTTGAAGAAGCAGTTCTCGATCAGGACGTAGTTGCAGTTTTCGGGGTCACAGCCGTCGTTGTTGTAGCCGTGGGTGTCGATGGTGACGCCGCGGGCGGTGAAGTTGGTGCAGAGGACGGGGTTCAGCTCCCACATGGGAGAGTTGGCGATGGTGACGCCCTCGATCAGGACGTTGGTGCACTCGATGGGCTGGTAGAAGTTGGGACGCAGATAGTGGCCTTCGCCGAAGATGCGCTCCTCTGCGGGGGTGCCGTTGTCGGTCATCTTGCGCAGCAGCTTGACGTCTTTGTTGCCGGGCTTAGTGATGGTGCCGTCCGGGTTGACGGTACGGGACCAGTTCCACCAGTTGTTCTTGTCGGCCTGACCATCGAGGGTGCCCTTGCCGGTCAGAGCGATGTTCTCCTGCTGATAAGCGTAGATCAGCGGGCTCCAGTTGTACAGCTTGGAGCCTTCGTAGTGGGCGAACACCAGCGGGTAGTTGGCCGGGGTGATGTCCCGGGTGAAGCGCAGGATGGTGTCCTTGCTTTCCAGATGCAGGTTGACGTTGCTCTTGAGGGTGATGGCGCCGACGTCATACACACCGGAAGGGATGACGACCGTGCCGCCGCCGTGGGCGCTGGTCTCGTCGATGGCGCGCTGGATGGCTGCGGTGTCCAGTTTACCGTCGTTGGGGACGGCGCCGTAGTCCAGAACATTGACCGTGTAGGCAGGGAATACGGGGTCAGAAATGTGGGTCAGGATCTCTTCTGCCATGTCCCAAGACAGGTCGTTGGAGTTGGTAGCAGCAGGAGTGACCTTGCGCAGGCAATTCTCGTCTGCGGCTGCTGCATGAGGCAGGCTGGAAAGGAGCAGTGCGGCAGAGGTCGCACCGGCAGAGGTGAGAAACTGACGGCGAGTGATTTTTTTCATGATACAATACTCCTTACACTTCGTGCGGGTTGAAGGACGCATCCCTTCGCAGGTAGTGCGCTCCGTAAGATGGCTAAAGTATAGTAAAGATCTCACAAAATTTCAACGGCAAATGAAAAATGTCCTAGTTTTTTAAAGAAAGTATTGAAATATATCAGTTATCTTGCATAAGTTTCCGGAAGACATGGTTTTGAGAGGATGGAAGGGCGGAGGAGGAAAAGGCAAAAAATAACACCAGCGCGGCAGATGTGATACGAGATCGCATCTGCCGCGCTGGTGGCTCGATCCAAAATCAAAAAATGTTCAGCGTCCGCGTCCTGCGCCGCCGCCGTGGCTGCTGCCGCCGCCCATGCCGCCAAAGCCGCCGCCGCTGCGGCCAGCTCCGCCGAAACCGGAGCCGCCGCCCATACCGCCAAAGCCGCCGAAACCGCCTCCACGGGGAGGCCGAGGCCCGCGCGGGCCTCTCGGGCCGCGGGGACCGCCGTAAAAACCGCCGCCGGGGCCGAAGTCATCGTAAGGGCCGCGCGGAGGACGGGGGCCTCTGCGCCGCCGTGCGCCGAACCAGCCGAAGGGACCCCAGTACCAGCCAAAGGAGTGGCCGAGGGGGGTGATGAAGACAAAGAAGAGGGCGATGGTCACGATGATATAAGCCAGCAGCTCAAAAAGCCCGCCGATGATGTTTCCCAAAGAGGCGTGTGCCGGATGGCTGGGGTTCGGGACTGCACTTCCGTCGGGAGAAATGGTGGCACCGTTCAGGCTGACGCCATAGACCTCTGCGATGGTGTTTGCCACATTGGTGGCGCAGGTGAGGACGGCGGCGTCGTACTTCTTGGCGGCGAAGTCGTCCTCCATCGTCTGCACGAGGGTGCTTGCCTGATCGGCCAGCATGGTGCTGCGGAAGCCGTCGCCGTAGGTCAGGTAGTAGTCGCCGTCGGCGTACTGGGCCGACTGCATCACCAGCAGGATGAGCACGCCGTTGTTCTTGCTGGCGCTGCCGATGCCCCAAGCATTGAAGGCCGCTGTGGCGTAGTCCTCGGTGGTGGCGCTGCCGGTGTAATCCACGGTCAGCACGCCGATCTGTGCACCGTCACAGCTGGCCGAGAGCTGTGCGTTGATGGTCTCAAGCTCGGTGGAGGTGCTGTCGCTCAGGACACCGGCGTCGTCCACGACGCACTTGTCCTTCGGCAGGCTGGGCAGCTGGATGGCGGCAGCAGAAGCTGCCGGGGCCAGCGCCGTGAGGCCCACCACGACAACAAGGAACAGGGCCGCCATCCGGCGGGAGAGCGTTTTCATCGTCTTCATGCGAAAAGTTCCACCTCCTGTACGCCGAACAGCCTGCCCAGCAGATTGGCCGGGAAGCCGCCGACGTCGCTTTGATAGCTCTGGACTGCGTCGTTATAATGCAGGTTGCTGAGGATGGTCTGGGCGCTGTTGAACTGGCTGTACTGCCCCTGCACCGCGCCCATCTTCATGGGGTCTGCGGCCTGCTCCTGCAGTTTCGCGTAGAGCTGGCCGATGGCCGTGCCCAGCGCCTCGTTCGACTGGTAGAGCATGTGCATCCTGCCGCCGGTATAGACGCTCAGAGAGTCCGGTGCGTGGGTCTTGCCATCGGACTGCACCGCCCCGAGGCAGGCGGAAAAGGAGTCCAGCGCGGCCTGAGCCGTCTGCACCTCGGCGCTGTCAGCGCCCAGCGTATTGGACGCCGTGGTGATGATATTGGCGGCCGTGTTGAGCCGTGTGGTCAATTCCTCATTCAGGGTATAGCCGCTGTCTGCGGCCACGCCGGTGGAGAACCAACCCTTGGCCGCAGCGTACTTGGCCCGGACCTTCGCTCCGCCAAAGCCGACAAAGCATCCCAGCATCACCACGATGCTCAGGATGACGGCCACGGCCTGCCTGCCCAGCGCGGCAGGCAGGGCCTTTTCAAGACCGGCCAGCTTCTGCTGGAAGGGCGTCAGCCGCAATTCCTCCTCGGCGGGCTTTGCGGCACGGTAGCTGGAAGCGTCAAAGCCGCCGGTCGTATTCGGTTGTCTGGAAAAATCTGCGTTTGCCATTTCAGCTCCGGATCTCCATCATCTTCTGTTTCAGCTCATCTTCGATGCGGGTCAGCTCCTGCTCGGCGGCGGCACGCTTTGCGCGGCCCTCGCGCTGGATCTTGTTCAGCTCGTCCAGCGTCTCGATGAGGCTCTTGTTGGTCTGCTGCAGGGTCTCGATGTCCACCACGCCGCGCTGGGACTCCTTGGCCGTCTCAATGGTGCCCATCTTGAGGGCGTCGGCGTTCTTCTTCAGCAGCTCGTTGGTCATGTCGGTGACGGCACGCTCGGCCTGCATGGCCTGCTGGCTGTGTGCCAGACCCAGCGCCAGCACCATCTGGTTCTTCCACAGGGGGATGGTGTTGACGATGGTGGACTGGATCTTCTCGGCCATCATGGAGTTGTTGTTCTGCAGGAGCCGGATCTGGGGACCCATTTGTAAGCTGATGGTGCGGGTCAGCTCGAGGTCATAGAGCTTTTTCTCGAACCGCTCGCACTGGTCGGCGAGGTCGCGGGCTTTCTGCGCATCCTCGGGCTGGCCGGAGGCCTTGGCCTTATCCATGGCCTGCTGCAGCTCGTTTGCGCGGAAATCGGCCAGCTTTTTCTTGCCGGCGAGGATATACATACTCAGCTCTTTGAAGTAGGCCATGTTCAGATCGTACATCTTATCCAGCATGGCGATGTCCTTGAGCAGCTGCACCTGATGCTTCTCGAGGGCAGACTGGATGGTCTCGACATTCGTCTCGGCCTTGTTGTACTTGGTCTTCATGCTGTCGAGCTGACTGCCCTTTTTCTTGAAGAAGCCGAGGATGCCCTTTTCCTCCTCGGCGGCGTCGAAGCTCTTCAGCTCGCCGATGAGGTCGGTGATCATGCCGCCCACCTCGCCGAGGTCTTTGGTGGACACCTTAGAAAGTGCCGCTTCCGAGAAGTCGCCGATCTTCTTCTGGCAGGCAGAGCCGTACTGGAGCACCTGCTGGCTGTTGGTGATGTCGATCTTCTGGGCGAAGGAGTCCACCATCGCCTGTTCCTCGGGGGTCAGCCTGACCTGCTGCTCGGGCGCAGGGGCCTCAACAGGCTCCGGCTGCTTTTCCTCCGCAGGGGCTTCCACCGGGTCGAGGGTCAGGGTGGGGACTGCGGGTGCGTCGAGATCGAAATTGAACGTGTTGTCAGCCATGGGGGATTCCTTCCTTTCCAATAAAACGATGCATTCACAAACAAAGGCCCTGCTCTGTACAACCTCTCAGTCTGCTTCGCAGACAAGGCCGGGTTGCGGCTCCCAGCGTCTGCTGCGCTGTCGCTTGCATCCTGCTGGCCGCGGCCCCAACGGCGACTCCCTGTTTCCGCCGCTGGCGGCGGTCGTCGCCGTTGCCCCTTGTAGGGGAGCCTCTGGCGAAGAGGGAAACTTTCCGGTATGCCAAGGCCTCCCCTCGATAGGGGAGGTGGCATCGCGCAGCGATGACGGAGAGGTTTGGCCTCAACTCAGCCCTTGTCCTTTGAGCATATTCTGCAATACTGTCAGGTCTGCCGAGAGATCCATGCTCTCGGCGGCATACAGCGCATCCAGCTGGTTCTCGAATGCGGTGGCGATGGAGGCCGCGTTGTGCTCCACCTCCGACCGGATGGCGGCGGCGTTTTCGCCCCGCACGCCCTGACGGGCGAGTCTGGCGTACTGCTCGAGGATGTTCACCGCGTCGGGCAGGTAGTAGTTCGCAAAGCGGCGCACCTGCTTGGCCTTGGCGGGGCTGGTCTCCACCGTCTCCACGATGGAGCGGCCCGCCTTTTCCATCCGGGTCATGGCGGCGGAAAGCTCCGGGTCGGGCAGAGCCTCGTTCAGTGCGTGGAGGGCGTCCAGCTTCTGCTGGATGTCGGCCAGCATCTCGTCCACATCGCCGCTGCCGGTGTGGAAGGGCACTTCGTGCTCCACCACCCGGGGCGGGCAGATTTTCTGGGCCGCACCAAAGGCCGCGCCAGCGCAGCCCAGCGCCACCAGCAGTGCCCACAGCTTATAGACCGGCAGCACGGCACACAGCACCGCGAACACCAGCGCCGCCGCATACCACGGCAGGACGCTGGGTTTTGTGGTGCGGATCACTTTGCTCATGGGGGTTCTCCTTTCCCGAAGGGGCCGGCTGCCCCTTGTACTCTTCCATAATAAATCCTTTTCTCCATAAAACGCAAGCGTTTCATGAATAATTTACAGGTTCGAAACGGTTATATAATCTTTGAGGGCCGCGCCCCAGACCTCCCGCAGCTTTTCGGGGCGGCAGGCGGCGTTGGCGGGGCTGGTGCTGGGCAACTTGACCGCCGGGATGCCGGACACCGGCAGCAGATACTTTGTATAGATGCGGTGGGCCGTGGCCCCGTTGCAGAACACCGCCTCGATGGGCGCTTTGGCTAAGAGAGAGGCAATGTCGTTGGGCACGACATCCCGGATGGAGGCATCCGACGCGCCGGTGATGGTGCAGCTTTCCAGCGTGTCCCAGAGGGCGAGGCCGTGGCGGAGGATGAGGCCCTTTTTGGCCTCGATGTCCTCCCGGGCGGGGACAGGCTCGCCGGTGAGGGCGGCCATCATGGGCCAGAAGCGGTTCTGTGGGTGGCCGTAATAGAAGGCCATCTCCCGGCTCTTGGGGCTGGGCCATGTGCCGAGGATGAGGGCGCGGCTGCTCTCGGAATAGACCGGTGCGAAGCTCATCGTTCCATCGTCTCCCACGCAGAGCCGAGGTTGCGGCTGGACGGCTCTGCCCTCGGGCCGTCGAACCACAGCTCTTCGATGAGGGCGGAAAGACCGTCCTCCCGCACATCGCCGATGATGCGGTCGGCGGCGGCTTTGGCGTCGTCGGTGCCGTTGGACATACAGCAGCCGAGGCCGGCGGCCTTCAGCATCTCCACGTCATTGGCGGAGTCGCCCGCCGCCACGGCCTCGGCGAGGGAGAGGCCCATCTTCTCGCAGAGGTCTGCGAGGCCCGCGCCCTTGTCGATCCCACCCCGCACGATGTCATAGAAGTGGGAGCCGTCGGGCAGCTGGCCGCCCGTCTGCATGAAGTGAAGGCCGAGGTGGCCGTACTTTTCGTGGAACCGCTCCAGCGCCCCCTCGGGGAAGAGGCAGAACGCCGCGTGGGGCATATCGATGAGGTGGCGGTCCTGGTCTTCGCCGTCCACGCAGTCCAGACCGACGCTGTTCATCTGGGTGTAACAGCTGCGGAGCGTCTCATACTCGCAGTAAGCATAGTATGCGTCCCGGAAATTGAATTGCAGCGGATAGTTGTAATCCTCGCAGAAATCCACCAGCGCGTACATCTCCTCGTTGGTCATGGGATGCTCGGCGACGATGGTGCCGTTTCGGTCCACGACACAGGCACCGTTGCAGGTGATGGCGTAGTCGAACCGGATGCCGCCCAGCTGGCCTTTCCGGTTGATGGCAGACCATGCCCGGCCGGTGCTCAGCACGAACTTTCCCCCGGAGGCCTGAAGTTTCTTCACGGCCTTGACTACCGCCGGGCGGGGCTGGCTCTCACCGAAGGGGACGAGGGTGTTGTCATAATCGCTTGCGAGGATCTTATACTGCATGGTGTTCTCCTTACTATACTTCTGTATGAGCTGAGTATATCACAAAATGGGGGATTTGTCTCAAGAATATGCCGTTAAAAGCCTCTCCCTTTGGGAGCAACAGCTCTGACCGCCGCCAGTGGCGGAAACAGGAAAGAGCTGTTGGGGCCGCGGCCAGCAAGACGCAAGTGCCTTTCAGAGCACGAAGCGGATGCTGGGTGCCGCAACCCGGGCTGTGGCAATGCGAAGCAAAGACAGAGAGGGCAAGGCTGTGAAGAGAAAGGCTTTTTTTCACGATAAAAGAAAACATCCGCACTCCCCCGTTCAGAGAAGAAATGCGGATGCTGAAAAATAGAAAGCTCAGACGATAAACGCGACCACGATCTGGATGCCCACGCCCACAGCTGCGCCGCAGGCCCACGTCAGACCGGTGATGAAGAGGTTCTGCTTCCACGAGGGGTTCGCCCGCCACAGCACAGCGAGGCCCACGCCTGCGCCGGTGCACAGACCGGCAACGAGGCTCGAGAAGCGGAGCGCACCCTCGACATAGAGCTGGGTCAGGAGGACGCTGGCGGCGCAGTTGGGCACGAGACCCACCAGCGCGGCCATCACCGGCTGGAAAAAGCCCATCCGGCCCAGCACGGCGGCAAAGACGTCCTCGCCCACGCCCTCGACGATGAGGCCGAACACAAGGCTGAAGGCGAAGATAAAGACGAAGATCTCGAGGGTGTGGCGGAGCGCGGCCTTCCAGATGGGCTGGGGCTGGCCTTGCTCATCGCTGTGCTCCTCGTGGCAGTCCACCTCATCGGCGTGGCCGGTGTAGCCGCCCCGCAGGCTGCGGGGCAGGGCCTTGCGGAGGACGAAGTCCAGCATAAAGCCCACAAAGATGGCGTAGACGACCTTAATGACCATCAGCAGAGCCAGCTTGTCCCAGTAGGCGGGCATGGACACCAGCAGGGGGACGGCCTCGTCGCTGGTAGCAAGATAGACGGCCATCAGCGTGCCCAGCGTGATGACGCGGGAGGCGTAGAAGTTGGATGCGATGGCCGAGAAGCCGCACTGGGGCACGCAGCCCAGAACGGCCCCCGGGATAGCGCCCCAGCGTCCGCCGCCGGCCAGCAGGGCCTCGATGCGCTCGCCGTGGCGGGTCTCCACATATTCAATAAAGAGATAGGCTAAAAATAGAAAGGGGAGCATCTTGGCGGTGTCCACCAGAGACTCGGCCAGTACATCCAGAAAAAGTTCCATCGTGATACCTCGTGATTGATGATAAAGTATAAGGAAGGTGTGTTCCGCCGAAAATTTGCTTCAGTTGCCTAAATTGCAACCTGATTGCATTTTAGGCGCAGGAAAGAGTATACACGCATTCTGGGTGAAATGCAAGACCAAAATGCAATCTTTTTGCATTTTTCGCAAAAGAATGACTTTTTAAAACTTTTTGAAAGGAAATCGGATAAAACCTATTGACAATGTGGGTATAGGAAGATATAATGCAAACAACAAAACTACACGCCTTGTAGGTTGAGTGAGGATTCAGAAAGGAGGGTACTCAAATGACGCTGATTTGGAAAAATCTTCTGCACGCCAACTTCCGCTGTGGGCGAATGTACAGCGCCCGGGCTGAGAAAGAAACTCTGAGCCAAAGCTGTACGGTGCCCTCTATGCCGCGAATGCGCGAGCGAATGTGACGCCCAAGACAGACAAAAGGTTCTGAGTGGAGAACGATTTCTTTGCCCGGCAGACGAAAGGTGAGAACTCCTACGCTGCCGGGTATTTTTATGAGTAAAAATAATACTTTTAGTACAAATAGAGAGGGAAAATACTATGTCTGATTATAAGTTTGAGACTCTGCAGCTCCATGTTGGTCAGGAGCAGGCCGACCCCGCCACCGATTCCCGCGCCGTCCCCATCTACCAGACCACCTCCTACGTCTTCCGCAACAGCCAGCACGCCGCTGACCGCTTCGGTCTGGCCGACGCCGGAAACATCTATGGCCGTCTGACCAACTCCACGCAGGACGTGTTCGAGAAGCGCATCGCGGCGCTCGAGGGCGGCGTCGCTGCTCTGGCCACCGCTTCCGGCGCGGCGGCCATCACCTACACCATCGAGGCGCTGGCGCAGGCCGGCGACCACATCGTGGCCCAGAAGACCATCTACGGCGGCAGCTACAACCTGCTGGAGCACACCCTGACCCAGTTCGGCGTCACCACCACCTTTGTGGACGCACATGACCTGAAAGAGGTCGAGAACGCGATCCAGCCCAACACCAAGGCTGTCTACCTCGAGACTCTGGGCAACCCCAGCAGTGACATCCCCGACATCGACGCCATCGCGGCCATCGCCCACAAGCACGGCCTGCCGCTGGTCATTGATAACACCTTTGGCACCCCGTACCTCATCCGTCCCATCGAGCACGGCGCGGACATCGTCGTCCACTCGGCCACCAAGTTCATCGGCGGCCACGGCACCACGCTGGGCGGCATCATCGTGGACAGCGGCAAGTTCGACTGGAAGGCAAGCGGTAAGTTCGGCAACATTGCTGACCCCAACCCCAGCTACCACGGCGTTTCCTTTGCCGATGCAGCAGGCCCCGCAGCTTTTGTCACCTACATCCGTGCGATCCTGCTGCGTGATACCGGTGCCACCATTTCTCCGTTCAACGCCTTCCTGCTGCTGCAGGGTACCGAGACCCTGAGCCTGCGTATCGAGCGCCATGTGGAGAACACCAAGAAGGTAGTCGAGTTTCTGGCAAACCACCCGCAGGTGGAGAAGGTCAACCACCCCTCCCTGCCGGATCACCCGGATCACGCCCTGTACGAGAAGTACTTCCCCAATGGCGGTGCATCTATCTTCACCTTCAACATCAAAGGCGGCCGCGAGGAAGCATTCAAGTTTATCGATAACCTGAAGGTCTTCTCCCTGCTGGCAAACGTTGCTGATGTGAAGAGTCTGGTCATCCACCCGGCTTCCACCACCCACAGCCAGCTGAACGACGAAGAGCTGGCCGAGCAGCAGATCTATCAGAACACCATCCGCCTGTCCATCGGCACTGAGCACATCGACGATATCATTGCTGATCTGGAAGCAGGTTTCGCAGCCGTCCGCGGCGAGTAAATCTTATCCCCTTAGAACCTCCGACAGAATGTGTATGCCTTGTTTTTTCTCCTGATCTCTTCCAAAAATTCCTTATATCCTAGACACAGCAAAAGGCTCCTGCCCATTGGGCGGGAGCCTTTTGCTGTGTTACCATTTTACGTCGTATGCGGCACAAGCGGTCTTTATAAATTTGCGTACCTTGC
>OLSP01002613.1_pt1 | contig 14061 bp, 11 predicted proteins | sample 1672941 | NCBI WGS metagenome assembly OLSP01 (sample SAMEA3136739, study PRJEB25190) | human gut metagenome | reverse complement strand
CAGAGCGGAAACAGTTGTTTGATGACAATTGGCGTTTTAAACTCGGCGATACACCCGATGCCCCTTCACTTGCATATAACGATGTCGGTTGGCGAAGCTTGGATCTGCCTCATGACTGGAGTGTTGAAGCCGATTTTGATGCGGAGGTTCCTGCCGGAAACGATGGTGGCTATCTGCCTACGGGTATTGGATGGTACCGAAAGAAGTTCCACGTAGATAAGGTGATGGAGGGTAAGGAACTGCGCCTCTATTTTGAGGGTGTTTATATGAATTCGGAAGTATTTGTCAATGGAGAGCGTGCTGGAGGGCATCCATACGGTTATTCATCCTATTTCTGTGACATTACTCCTTACCTGCATTTCGGGCAGGAGAACATTGTAGCCGTACGTGTGGATAACTCCCAACAGAAGAACTGTCGTTGGTATAGTGGTTCAGGCATCTATCGCCACGTGTGGCTGCTGACTACAGAGGCGATATACATTGATGACTGGAGCGTTTATATTCGCCCGACTCAAAAAGAAGGCAGCGATGATTGGAATCTGGACATTGCCATGCGCTATATAGACAATGCCCGGACCGGGACAAAACCGGAAATCAAGCATACGATTTATGATGAGGCTGGCAGAGTGCTAGTAACATCCGCAAGCGGACACACGAAGCAATCGCTCTCTGTAAGTCATCCGAAACTATGGTCGCCGGATACCCCAAATCTTTATAAGGTATGTACGCAACTGATTGTTGGAGGCAAAGTGGTAGATGAGGTAACGAATATGACCGGATTCCGAAACATAACTTTCGACAGTCAAAAAGGCTTGTTTGTGAATGGTAAACCTATACTTCTGAATGGCGGATGCGTGCATCACGACAACGGCATATTAGGTGCGTGTTCTTTCGATGCAGCCGAAGCACGCAAGGTGCGATTGTTGAAAGAAGCTGGCTTCAATGCCGTGCGTACCTCGCACAATGTGCCTTCGGAAGCCTTTCTGCATGAATGCGATCGTCAAGGATTGCTCGTTATCGACGAGGCTTTTGACGGATGGCGTGATGCCAAGAACAAACATGACTATTCCGTGCTTTTTGACAAGTGGTGGAAACGTGATATTGAAGCGATGGTGCTTCGCGACCGCAACCACCCCTCCGTATTCTGCTGGAGCATCGGCAATGAGGTGATAGAGCGCAAGAAACTGGAAGTAATCACTACGGCAAAGAGACTTGCCGAACACGTACATCGGTTGGATCCTTCACGTCCGGTCACTTCTGCACTAACTACTTGGGACAAAGACTGGGAGATATTCGACCCGTTGGCAGCCGTACATGACATTGTAGGCTATAATTACCAGTTGCATCGTGCAGAATCTGACCACGAACGTGTCCCCTCCCGCATCATCATGCAGACGGAATCCTATCCACGCGATGCTTTCCGCAATTGGGATTTGGTAAACAAGCATCCCTATATCATCGGCGACTTTGTATGGACGGCATTGGATTATCTGGGAGAATCGAGCATCGGGCGTGCCTATTACAAAGGTAGGGAGAAAGACGGTTTCCATACCGGGCAGCTCTATCCTTGGCATGGTGCCTATTGTGGTGACATCGACCTGACCGGGCTGCGAAAACCCATATCCCATTATCGTGACATGCTCTACAACCCCGATAAGAAACTCTATATGGCCGTACGTGAACCCAATGGTTACCGGGGAGAAATAAAAGTAACTGATTGGGGTGTATGGCCTACCAGCGAAAGCTGGACTTGGAGCGGGCATGAAGGAAAACCGATAGAAGTAGAGGTCTGCTCCCGCTATCCCCGTGTGCGGCTTTTCTTGAACGATTCACTTGTGGACGAACGCCCGGCAGGCTATGTACAACAGTTCAAGGCTGTCTTTACATTGCCCTATCAGGCAGGTACACTGCGCGCGGTAGGTGTGGATGAGAACGGTATAGAGCAGGAAACCGTAGTGTTAAAGACTTCCGGAACTCCTGTTTCTCTACGCCTTACCACTCAAGATCAAACCATAAAGGCTGACGGACAAGATTTGGCTTTTGTTATCATTGAGGTCGTGGACAAAAATGGAAACGTAGTACCTGATGCTGCTAATGAAGTGGAATTTTCCGTTCGTGGAACCGGTATGCTGGAGGCTACGGGCAGTGCGGATTTGAAAGACGAAAAATCATATACGGCTCCCATACGTAAGGTCTGGAAAGGTCGTGCCATCGCTGTAATCAGAAGTACGAAACAAAACGGTAAAGTCAAACTGAAGGTGGCGTCAAAAGGACTTTCTCCGGCTTCAGTAATAATTAAAACTAAAAGATAAATAATATGAAAATAGGATTCCTAACAATTTTACTCTTCCTTGTCGTACAGACGGCATGGGGACAGTTCCGTGTGCATTCAGGTATGACGGTTACAGTGAACTGTGACAAATCGGAAGCTCCGGTGGTGCATACAGCCTTGGAATTGCTTCAACGGGATTATCGGGCTGTTTTCTCCGATTCTTTACATTGCGAAGAAACGCGTGGTAATATCCTTGTTGGAACTTTGGAAGTAAACAATGCGGTTGAGCAATCTAAAGCCGATCTTTCTGGATTGAAAGGTATGAGAGAAGCCTTTTTGCTGACTGTGTTACCTGACGGGCGGTTATTGATTGCCGGAAGTGACAGTCATGGTACTGCATACGGCATCATGGAACTTTCGCGATTGATAGGCGTGTCTCCTTGGAAGTGGTGGGCGGATGCCACTCCTATGAAACGAAAATCTTTTGAGTTGCCTTCCGGTTATCGGAATGTACAGGCTCCGTCCGTGGAGTATAGGGGTATCTTTATCAACGATGAGGACTGGGGGCTGATGCCGTGGAGCAGTTTGCATTACGAGCCTTGGTACAAGCCGGGACGCATCGGTCCTAAAACCAACGAACGTATTTTTGAATTGCTGCTCCGCTTGCGTGCCAACACTTATTGGCCGGCAATGCACGAATGCACGCAACCTTTCTTCCTGACAAAAGGCAATCGTGAGGTAGCAAAGAAATTCGGCATTTACATCGGAGGGTCACACTGTGAACCGATGGCTTCGAGCACCGCCGGTGAATGGAGCCGCCGAGGAAAAGGGGAGTATGATTATGTGAACAACAGTACTTCAGTCCGTAACTTCTGGGAAGAACGTGTGAAAGAGGTTGACGGGCAGGAGATTTTATATACGGTAGGTATGCGAGGTGTGCATGATGGTGCGATGAATGGTGCCAGAACGGTGGAAGAACAGAAGCGTGTACTCGAACGTGTGTTTGCCGACCAACGGAGTTTATTGCAGCAATATGTCAACAAAGATGTGACAAAGGTGCCACAGGTGTTTATTCCTTATAAGGAAGTACTTGATGTGTACAATGCCGGATTGGAGGTGCCCGAAGATATTGCGTTGATGTGGTGTGATGACAATTACGGCTATATCAAGCATTTTCCGACGGAAGCAGAACGTGCCCGTAAAGGCGGTAACGGCATCTATTATCATGTCTCGTACTGGGGACGTCCGCACGATTATCTTTGGTTAGGTACATTCAGCCCGTATCTGCTCTATCAACAGATGAAGCAGGCGTATGACCATGATGTGCGTAAGATATGGATTTTGAATGTGGGTGACATAAAGCCGATAGAATATCAGACGGAGTTGTTTTTGGATATGGCATGGAATATAGAAGAAGTGAATAAAGAAGGAGTTTCTGCTCATTTGAGCAATTTTCTTTGTCGGGAATTTGGTGAAAAGGTTGGTCGAGAACTGCTCCCTGTCATGCAGGAACATTATTGTCTTGCCCATATCCGCAAACCGGAATTCATGGGGAATACACGGGAGGAGGAATATCATACGAATGATTACCGCATTGTGAAGGATATGCCGTGGAGTAAAGAGTATATCCTGCAACGGTTGTCGGATTATCAGACTGTTTCGGATGAGGCTGAACGGCTGTCTGCGCAAATATGTGATGGACGTGAAGATGTTTATTTCCAACTGGTGAAATATCCCGTACAGGCTGCTGCTGAGATGAACAAGAAGATGCTCTACGCCCAACTTGCCCGTCATGGCGAAGCCGACTGGGGGCGGAGTGATGCGGCCTACGACAGCATCGTTTCATTGACTCGCATATATAATACAGGTATAAGGAATAATGGGAAATGGCATCGTATGATGGATCACCAGCCGCGTCGGTTACCTGTATTCGAACCGGTAGACCGTTCTGTCACGATGAAACCCATGAAAGAAGAGCGTGCGGCAATCCGTCGTTGGAATGCGGTAGAATGTGCAAAGGGGGATTTCGTCCCTTGTGAAGGTTTGGGATATGAAGGGAAGGCGGCTGTCATTCCTAAGGAGAAAGAGGTCACATTTGAATTGCCAGACTGTCCGTCTGATTCTGTAGAGGTAGAAGTCCGTTTGTTGCCTTCCCATCCCGTGGAGGGGACACAGTTGCGTTTCACTATTGCATTGGATAAGGAGGAAACTCTGCCTATCCATTACGAGACTAAAGGACGCAGTGAGGAATGGAAAGAGAATGTACTCAGGAATCAGGCGATAAGAAGAGTGGCTTTGCCTGCCCGGAAAAAGAAACTAAACAAACTTGTGATAAAGGCTCTTGATGAAGGTGTCATACTGGATCAAGTATCGGTTTATCCACTTTAATATTGCATAGAACGGATGGAAAAAACATGGAGATGGTTTGGCAAGAAAGATGAGATTACACTTACCATGTTGCGTCAGATAGGAGTAGAAGGGATTGTTACTGCTTTGCACGATGTACCTAACGGTGAAGTCTGGCCCTTGGAAACTGTCAAGGAAATGAAAGAGTATATAGAATCTGCCGGACTTCGCTGGTCGGTGGTGGAAAGTTTGCCTGTATGTGAGGCAATCAAGTATGCAGGCCCTGACAGAGACCGGTTGATAACAAACTATATACAAAGCCTTACCAACCTCGGCAAGGCGGGCATCAAAACTGTGTGCTACAACTTTATGCCGGTCATTGACTGGATTCGTACGGACTTGAACCATCCCTGGCCGGACGGCACCACATCACTTTATTTCAATAAAACACGTTTTGCCTATTTCGACTTGAAAATCCTGAAAAGGAAACATGCGGAAAAGGATTATTCCGAAAAGGAACTGATGGAGGTGGAAAAATTAGGCAGCCGCATCACTGGGGAGGAAGAACTGGAGCTGATAGATACGGTCATTGTGAAGACACAAGGTTTTGTGAATGGAAATATACGGGAAGGGGAGACTGAGCCCGTTTCGGTTTTCAGGAGGCTTCTATCCCTTTATGAAGGTGTGGACAAGGGCATGTTGCGCGAGAATATGCGTTATTTTCTTGCAGCCGTCATGCCGGTGTGTGAGAAATATGGCATTGACATGTGCGTGCATCCCGATGACCCACCCTTTCAGATGCTTGGACTTCCCCGTATCGTGACCTGTGAGGAGGATATTGCCTGGATTCTGGATGCCGTGGACAATCCACACAATGGGCTGACATTCTGTGCCGGTTCACTCAGTGCCGGTGTACACAATGACACCCGTGGGCTGGCACGCAGGTTTGCCGGTCGTACCCGCTTTGTCCATCTTCGCAGCACAGAGACTTTGTCCGGTGGGGATTTCATAGAGAGTTCGCACCTGTCCGGCCGGGGACATCTGATAGAACTGATTCGTGTCTTCGAATCCTCAAATCCCGGCTTGCCCATGCGGGTGGATCATGGCCGCATGATGCTTGGGGATGAGAAACTTGGATACAATCCGGGATATTCGTTTCATGGACGTATGCTGGCATTGGCGCAAGTGGAAGGGATGATGTCCGTTGTGCAGGATGAATTGCAGGAACAGCGAATGAGATTTTAAATAGTAATATGGATTATACCGATTAAATTATATGCCGATTGAAATGAATGAATTATTTGGAATTGCAGGAAAAGTAGCCGTTATCACTGGAGCCGGTGGAGTTTTAGGCGGTAATATCGCAAAACATTTTATGCGGCAGGGTGCAAAAGTCGTTGCAGTTGATATCCGTCAGGAACAACTGGACAAGCGGGTTTCCGAACTGAAACAATATGGAAATGAGGTGATTGGCGTTGTTGGCGACGTACTTGATGTGGCAAGCCTGGGAAAACTGGCCGGACAAGTACTTTCTCAATGGGGGAAGATTGATATACTTCTGAATATTGCAGGGGGGAATATGCCGGGAGCCACACTTGAACCGGAGCAACACTTTTATGATATGGATATAGCCTGCTGGGAGAAGGTGACCGGCCTGAATATGAACGGTACTGTGTATCCGTCAATGGTCTTCGGCAAAGTGATGGCGGAACAAAAGAAAGGTTGTATTGTCAATGTATCTTCGATGGCCGCTTATAGTGCCATTACCCGTGTACCCGGCTATTCGGCTGCAAAATCTGCAGTTGCTAATTTTACCCAATGGCTTGCCTCTGAAATGGCTTTGAAATATGGTGACAGCATTCGTGTCAATGCCATCGCTCCCGGTTTCTTTATCGGCGACCAGAACCGGAGGGTATTAATTAATCCTGACGGATCTTTGACGGAACGAAGCCGCAAGGTACTGGCCAAAACCCCGATGGGACGCTTTGGGGACATTACCGAACTCAACGGTGCGGTTCAGTTCCTATGCAGTGATGCGGCAAGTTTTATAACCGGTGCATTACTGCCTGTTGACGGCGGATTCAGTGCTTACAGTGGAGTGTGAAGGGGGATATGGAGGCTGACCGGGTGATAATGGGGTGACTCATTTGTTGCCCGGTTGTGTATGTCGGCTTGTTGGTCGTACTTTTAGCTGTACATATATTATCTACTAATTTTCAAATATTGTGTCACGCAATTGTTATTTGTTTTAATTGATACTAGCCTATTCCAAGATGAGATCTTTTCTTTCCATACTCCAGTTGAAGATAGCCGGCGGATACATTCTGCTGCTGGTGGCATTGCTCTGTGCTGTGGTTTTTCTTGTCCGGCTGGAGCATGGAAAGATGGAGGAACTGGATTCCAGGGAACATTCGACCAATATGAGAAGGAAGGCCGTCAACCGGACCTTTGAAAAACTGCTGGAATTCTCCTTCCATGACCATTTCCTGCTGATGCAGGACAGTGCGGATATCCGTGAATGCGGGAACAGTTGTGCGGCGGCTCTGGACGCCTTGAACGGACTGAAACCTTATTATGCGGCAGAACAGCATCCGGCCATAGACACCGTATCCATGCTCCTGCTGGAAAAGGAGCGGCTGCTGTATGAGTTGACGAACACCCTTTCCGGTTTTCCCCGTGCGGACAGCCTTCTTCTGAGAAAGGCTCCCGGAATCGTGCGGCAGGTGCGGGATGCCGGACAGCCGGATACACCGTCGGCAAAGAAAGGCCGGGGCCTTCTCAATGTTCTTATAGGAGGCAGGAACAAGAAGTCCGCTTATGCCAATCGGAAGGAGAAGGAGATGCGGAACCGAAAAAGACAGTCCTCCGTAAACGGAGAGTTCATCCGGCTGCAAAAGGACATGTACAGCCAGTATGCTGACTACCGGAAAAGACTGGAGGCCTGCTCGGACAGCCTGCGGTGCCGCAACCGGGAACTGGACGCACGTATCAGCGGCCTGATACATGATTTCGAACGGGCAGCCGATATGCAATATACGGAGGATATGGAAGAAACGGCGGCATTGAGAAGGCAGTCGTTCCGTATCATCCTTTCTATAGCCGTCATTTCCGTTCTTCTGATAATCCTGCTCTATCTTCTTATCCATGCCGACATCAGAAAGAGGCAGAAGTACCGGATGACACTTGAGGCCGCCTGCTCCCGGAATGAAGAGCTGCTGGTGTCCCGCCGTAACCTGATGCTGTCGGTGAGCCATGACCTGCGGGCGCCTCTCGGTACGGTCTGCGAGTTTGCGGAACTGATGCAGCATGAGAAGGATGCCGGGCTTGTAAGGGAGTTCGCCGCCAACATCCTGCACGCCTCCCGTCATGTCATCGGACTGGCCAACAACCTGCTGCACTACTACAGGCTGGAAGAGGGTAAGGAACAGCCGGAGAATGCCGTATTCCATCTGGGGCAGACTATCGGGAATGCCGTGCGTGTCTATCTTCCCTCCGCTGAAAAGAAGGGGCTCGGACTGACAACGGAAATAAAATCGTGTGATGTGCTTGTCAGGGGCGATTCCGGACGGCTTGTCCGGATTCTCGGCAACCTGCTGTCAAACGCGGTCAAGTTCACGCGTACCGGTTACATCCATGTGGGGGCCTCGTACGGAAACGGCAGGCTCCTGCTGTTCGTGAGGGACACTGGCACAGGTATAGACAAGGAGCGGCAGCAGCTGATATTCTCCGACTTTGAACAGGCCGGCTTCCCCACGGACGGCGGCTTCGGGCTGGGGCTGGCAGTCACCTCAAGACTGGTCTCCCTGCTCGGGGGAGACATCCGTGTGGAGAGTACGCCGGGACGTGGAAGCACTTTCGAGGTCCGGCTCCCCCTCGGTGAGGCCGACATGCCGGATATGCGGGATGCGGCCTCCGGTGACGGCCTCCCGCTCAATATCAGGGTATTGTACATTGATGACGACCGGATGCAGCTGGATGCCGTCCGAAGGATGTATCTCCGTCACGGCATCGAATGTGACTGCTGCACGGACATCGACGGGATGGTCACGACATTGCGGAGGAACCGGCATGACCTTGTCCTGACCGACATGGGGATGTCCGATACGGACGGTTATGGTGTGCTGGCATTGCTCCGCAACAGTAACATAGGCCAGTCCGGAACGCTCCCCGTACTGGCCGTGACCGCCCGTGTCGACAGCGATGCCGCCCGTTTCAGAGAGGCCGGTTTTGCCGGATGCCTGCACAAACCCTTCTCCGGGGACGAACTGATGGCGGCCACACGGGGTGTGGAACGTCCTGACTTTACATCCGTCATGGAGGGCGAGGAACACGCGGACGAGCTGCTGGATATTTTCATCGAGGACACGGAGGCCGGACTTGCCGGCATACGCGATGCGGTCAGTTCGGGCGATTATAAAAAACTCGGAAATATCATACACAAGGCCGTCCCCGTATGGGAGACGATACGGATAGACATCCCCCTGCAGGAACTGGCATATATGGGCTCTCTGCCGCCTGAAAAATGGGCCGGTATGTCGGACGAGCGGATCGGAAGGTTGGTCAGGGCTGTAGAGAATGCTGTAAGGAAGGCCGTAACATTAAAGGAGAAAATGAATGGAGACAATACTCATAGTGGAGGATGACCGTACATACGCACGCGCCACCGCCAACTGGCTGGCTCGAAACGGCATGGACACCCGTTACGTGCTCTCGGCGGACGCCGCAAAGGAGTTTCTGGGCAGCCATGAAGCGGCTCTGGTTCTCTCGGATTTCCGTCTGGGTGACTGCAACGGCGTGGAACTGCTCGAATGGATGAGGGCTCACGGCTACCGTATGCCCTTTCTTGTCATGACGGGTTATGGGGACATATCCGGTGCCGTGGAGGCCGTGAAGAAAGGGGCCGACAATTATCTGCCCAAGCCCGTGCAAACGGAAAAGGTGCTCGGTGTCATCCGCGGACTGTTGGGGCGTGGGAGGAAAAGGACGATGGAACAGAACTTCTACATCTGCAAAAGCCCGCCGGCTGTAAGACTTCAGGAGATGGTACGTCTGGTGGCTCCTGCGGACGGTCTGTCCGTGCTGATACGCGGGGCGTCGGGTACGGGCAAGGAGCGGGTGGCACGGCAGATACACGCTTTCAGCAAGCGTTCGGCCGCCCCTTTCGTAGCAGTGGACTGCGGAGCCCTTCCACGGGAACTGGCCGCATCGGAACTGTTCGGGCATAAGAAGGGGGCTTTTACCGGAGCGGTGGAGAACAAGAGCGGCGTGTTTGCCGCCGCCGACCACGGGACATTGTTTCTGGATGAAGTCGGCAACCTGAACATGGAGACACAAGTGCAGCTGTTACGTGCCCTGCAGGAGAAGCGCTACAAACTTGTCGGTGGAACGGAGGAGATGCATGCGGATGTCCGGCTGTTGGCGGCCACCAACGAGGACCTGGAACAGGCGATAAGCGAGGGACGGTTCAGGGAGGACCTTTTCCACCGGCTGAACGAGTTCCCGCTCCATGTTCCGCCTCTAATAGATTGTCGGGAGGATATCATACCGCTTGCCGGATTCTTCCTCTCTTTTGCGAATGAGGAATTGGAAAAGAAAATAAGGGGATTTGACCGGGACGTAAGGGAAGCTTTCGTGTCCTATCCGTGGCCCGGCAATATCCGCGAGCTGAAAAATGTGGTGAGACGTGCATGTGTGTTGGCGCAGGGGGGCTGGATCACTCTCAAGGAGATTAGCCTTCCGGTGAATGTCCCCCCCTCGAACAATTACAGACTGGATATGGAGCGGACGGAACAGGAGGCGATACAGAAGGCGCTGGAAACCACAGGTAATGACCGGAAAGCAGCCGCACGGCTGCTGGGCATATCCCGGAGCACGCTTTATCTGAAATTGAAAAAGTACGGCCTGATTTGAAACTGTCCACATTTCTGGACACACCGTGTCCGACGGGAGATTACGGACATGGACACACAATCATACACTGATATTATAACATTCACGTTTTCAAAAGATTGCTTCACGCGTTCCGGTATGGCACATCTCTTGCCCTTATGGTTATGATAACGGACAATAAAACAGAAACAGTTTTAATTTTTAAATATCAATACCATGAGAACATTGACAAATACACCGCTGTTCGGAATGTTCACCTCTTACGTGGAAGGTTCGGAGCTCATGCCGGGAAACTTGCCTGCCGCCTATGATGATTTTGTAGGACTGCTTACCAATTTGCCGCAGGACGGGGACACGGTAGGACAATTAAGACGCTTGAATTACACAAGAATAGAACTTTCCTTCATGAGGCAGACTAGTGATGTATTGAAGGAGAAACGACACGTGCTCTATGACGTGTTCATCGACAAGGTCCTTTCCCTGCTGGATGCGGAGATAGAAATGCTGAAAGAGTGTTTGCGTCACTATACAGATGATGCCGGTATGGGAATGGAGATCCGCCCGCAGGGCTGCAAGCGTAAATCCGCATTGCGCTGGAACGGTACGGACAGCGACCTGATAGAACTCGTGGCCGCATTGATGGCAGCCGGATCGGTGGACTGTGCGGAGGGAAAGAAACTGACCATTGTGGATGTCATCAGGGTATTCGAGGACGCCTTCAATATCAAGATAAACGCCTTGTATACCAAACGCGGCAAGGTGTTTGACCGCTGTACGGATTCCACGCCCTTCATCGACTCCCTGCGTAAAAGCTATATCAGGATGCTGGACGAGCGGCTGGCGTAAGGATTGTCCGCCAACAGCCGCCAACGGGCGACTTGCAAGCATGTCTTGTTGTGGATTGACGACCGGAATGTTTTCTTTGCAGTCAAAAACTTCAGTAAACAAATCAAGCTATGGGACTATTGAATGACTGGACAAAGCGCTGGCTGGTTCGTCTTACGGGCAAGGCGGCCGAACCGGGTAGCGTGTTCATCACACTGGACGAAAAGAATACTCCGGTGGATGTACGCACGGGTGATGCCACACCGAAAGCGTATGAGGATTATATCGGGAAGACGGTGAGGAACTTTGACAAACGGGGCTACCTACCCGGCTGAACGATTCTAAAAGCGGATTTCGCAGATAAAGGGAAGATACCTTCCCGACGGGGAGAACTGGCGAACTGGTATTTTCATACTCTGGTTCCGGCTATCCATAGCCATAAGGCAGTGACGGGAAGGCGGATTCCTTTGAGGGATGCGGCCTATACGCTAAAAACGGGGTTGAAACTGTTCAGCCGCCGGGCATCATCCGCAGCACTGCAAAAAGACAAGCAATATAAAGAGTTTATCCGGCATAACGAGGCTAAAGGCTGGAACAATGAAAGACTGGCCGGTGAAAAGGGGCGGGTGTATGCCGTGGCAACGGATGAGGGCGTACTGTTTTTTTCGGACAGTGAAAAAGGAATGAAAGTACGTAACAGCTATCTGCAACATCTGGCAGACGGATTTTTCAATATGGCCAAAGGGACGGAAACATTGAAAATGTATGAGATGGAGACACCTTCCCGACAAGTGGCGGAACTGGCGGACAACTGCATCGACAAACTGGCGAAAAGCGATTTGCGCAGTGCCGATACGCAACTGCGTAAATCGGAGTTCAGCTTCACTTCTGAGAAACAGGCAGGAAAAGAAATGCTGGAAGGTGCTGTCTGTACGGATAAATACGACTTAAGACCGGATTACAACAACTTTGACCGGTTAACCAAAGATTTCAATCTGGGCATTTCTCCACGCAATTATGATGTTGCCTCTTTGCTTTATATTTCGGAAAACGGGTATGCCGGTCATGTAGTGGCGGACTATTTTCATCCGTTCAGTTACGAATATGAGTTCAGGGACTTGGCAGAAAAACTGGGTGACAGCATCAAGGCACGGCAATCGGCACCGATGTCATCACATGATTTCGGTTATGCAGCCTTGCAGATGGAAGCGAAAGCAATGGCAAGAGATATTTTGCAATCGGAGTTCCATATAACGGATGGAGAATTCAAGTTGAGCGGAAGTATCAACCGGGTGGAAAAAACGGAAAGAATACACCCCACCTCTTGTCAACATTCCCAAGAACAAAAGAGGGGTAAATCTTCCGGGGCAGACCATATACGAGAGATTTCGACACTGACACTGAATAACAGTCAGCGGCAAGCGAAGCATGTTGCTTCCATTACTCCCGATAAAAAGGAAAAGAAACAACTAATCATATAGGATTTATGGAAGAAAAGAAAATGCAAGCGGGGGAAAGCGGCAGCCTGTATATGACGCTGGATGCTTTTTACCGCCCCGTTTATTTAAGTATGCGGGGACAGGGAGAAGAAGGATTCTCCCGATATATCAGCAATAACGTACGGTTTCATACCGCAAGCAGGGAACTTGTACCCGACCACTGAATGTTCCGTTTCGATTTCAGAGACAAAAGTCTGATTCCCCCCATACTCGGAACGGATAATGCGGATTATCTGGAACGACTCATGCCGGTATTGGAACGGGAAAGGATTCATCCTTCGGGGGTGGTAAGATTGAGGGATGCGGCATTCTGTGAGGAAAGGGGCATCGTGCAACTGTCATCATCGGCGGAACATACGGCCTTATTGGAAAATGATGACTACAAGCGGTTGGGGCACCGTTTCGGAATGGACGGGGATGTGATAAGGAACGGACTGGCCGTTTTTCCTACTTGCACAGCAGTGGAATACGGACAGAAGGTGTTGCTGCTGGGAAAAACGGACAAAGGGGACAAGGCATTGGAAGAGTTTCTGAACGGTTTGACCGGACACTTTTTCGACGGGAAACGAAAGCCGGAGGAATTGAGATTCCATGAGGTGGCACCGTTGGATGCGGAATTTCGGGCGGAAATCGGAGACTGCAAGACTACTTCGCCGGATATACTCCGATACGGGATTTGTACGAAGCGGTGCGATATGGCCCCCACACTGAGGAACTTTAACCGGTTGAGAAACCTGCAACTGATGCGTGCGCCACTCTCAAAGGAGCAGCAGCGGATTGTCTCGCTGCTGGTTACACGGCCGGATAATGTACGGTTCCCGGAGACGGAAGTGAAGACGAGTATGCCATTTAAAAAGAAGGGACAGAGTATAAACATTTAATTCTTTGATATATGGAGAATAAACAGAACGGAACGACAAAAGGCGGCAGCGTATATATAACTGTGGACAAATTTTTCAATCCCGTGCATATCAGCATGAAGGGTACGGGAGAAGAGGGTTACCAGGAGTTCATGCAGGAAGATGTGGAGAAAGCATTGAAAAGCGGGGAAATGCCGGATATGGGCCTGATGTATTATAATGTGCCCGATATGGGTATCGTGCCGCCATTGGAGGAAGGGGACAATGAGGATTACCTGAAAAGGCTGGAAAAGGCAATGGACGAGCATGGAATCATAGCTGAATTCAACTTGCAAATGCAACAGAATTCTGATTAATAATTTGTTTAAAT
>OLSP01002600.1_pt1 | contig 14120 bp, 7 predicted proteins | sample 1672941 | NCBI WGS metagenome assembly OLSP01 (sample SAMEA3136739, study PRJEB25190) | human gut metagenome | reverse complement strand
TATAATAATCAATCTATCCATCAATCTAATCCATCTATCAATCCACATGACAGGATGGATAAGACAGATAAGATATATACAGACAAAAATACGGCTAAACAGCCAAGTGCAGATAAGCTCTATGAACACATGAGCAGCATTGTCAAGAAAAACATTGATTATGATATCATGACTGAAAGACCTGAATGTGCAGGCTGGTACGAAGAATATTACAACCTGATTGTAGAGGTGCTTGTAAGAAAAACAGACAATTTTAGGATTTCAGGGGAGGAATATTCAGCCAAACTGGTACAGAACAGGTTTATTAATCTTAAAGCATCGGACTTGCTGTATGTACATACCCAGATGAGCAGGACGACATCTGATATCAAGAATATTAAAGCGTATCTGATAAAGGCACTGTTTAATGCTCCTACAACAAAGGATTCATACTGGCAGAATCGAGTGAACCAGGATGCAGCTAAAGCATAAATGAAATGTGACGGAATCCGTCACGGAAAGGATAACATGAAATACAGAGGCATTGAGTTAAAAGAAAACACAGAGGCGGAGATATTGATTGCCCTGGAAGTAACAGGAATAACAGATGATGAAGAACTTGAAAACTATATTGACGAGATATCAGAAAGACTAGAAATGGAAGTGCTGCCTAAAATTAAGGCAGATGTATACATAGATGTTGTCTATGATAATCTTATCAATGTAAGGATTAACGACCAGACCTTTGATGAGAAAGGTGTGTACATAGTCACAAGCCTTTACAATGAAATCAGAAGTAAAGCATATGAGAATGTAAATTGTTCCATAGGAGTAAATGTTGATACATTTTTTACTGATGATGACGGTACAGAATACAATGAGGATTTAGTAACACTTGAGCAGTTTATGAGCAGGCTTGAAATGTAGAGGGAAAGGTTGAAAAGATATGACAAAAGGAAAATATTATGACTATCTGGAAAGATATAATCATATGTCAGGCAATGATTACAGGTATGATACAGATAATGAATCTGATTACAGATATGTAAAATCAAGCCTTTTAAAGCATATAGACTGGCAGCTAAAAAGTATGGCTTATGACCTTGATAAATATAATAGTCTGAAAATGATTCTTCACAAGCGTAAATATCAGAAGCTGCTAAGAAATATTCATGATATGAAAGAACTCCGGGAGAAGATAGAAGGAAATAAGCAGATTGACCTCACGTATTTTACAGGAACATACAGAGGGGCGATGAGTGGAATAGCAGATGATGTATTCTCCAGTATGAAAGCAGTATGGATTCCGATCATGATACTTGTTGTTATCTATTTGGTTGTAGTAGGTATTTTTTACATAATGTAGTACTAATGTGACATTGGAAAGGAAGGTGCTTTATGACAGGTATGTCATTCTTTGGTCTTTTTGTAATTATTTTGATATTAATATCATTTTCAATCATTATAGCTGAAGAATTGAGGCGTAAAGAAGAAAAGCGAGAGCGTACTAAAATGGAAAATATAACAATAATGGTTGTGGGGTGGGGATTAATGATACTCGCAATTCCATTAACAATATATCTTTTTATAAGTACATCAGATGATTGGAAACAACTTTTTATTACTATACTAGGTGCTTTAAAGATTTATAGATAATTTAGTTCGGAAAGGAGAAAGGCAATGTATGAAAATCTTAATAAAAATTCAATAATAGATGTTGCAAAAGCAGTAAGAGATTTAATATTCTCACAATTCATGCCTATGGAGCGCCTTGAACTGTTTGTAGAGTATATTGTTATTCCTTTTTTTATCTACATTGTTATGGGGTTAGCATTTTTAAAGATTATCGGAAAGATAAATTTTAGAAATTTCATAAGATTAACAATAGCTTCATTATGGCTTGCTCTATCACTTTTGTGGGTATTATTAACCTGGAGCATGGACGCATCAAGTTATATCATTCTTGCCCCAGCAATACTTTTGATAATGTATCTGATTATCAAGTTAATAACAAAAATGATAAAGCATAAGAAAATGTCTGTATAAGTGAAATAAATATATTTGAAAATATCAGATATATGGTACAATGTTATATAGAAAGATGTGTATTTAACATGATAGTGTACCTGATATGTGACGGATTCCGTCACAAAAAATAGTATATCGTTCAACCAGTCAGGAAAGGAGAACCGTATGATTAAGATAGATAAGATTAGAAAATGTATGATAACAGCACTTATGGCAATGTCACTTCTTACAGTAACAGCCTGTGGTGCAAAGAAAGATATGGCAAGTAATAAAGCAGCTGAGAATATTGAGCAGTCAACAGAGACTGCAACTGTGGCAAAGGCTAAAGATATGCAGATGCAGGTAAAGGATGCAGATGGCAATACCGTAACACTTACCGGAGACGCAACAATCAATGAAGCCGGGGAAATGGTATTCGAGGGAAAGGATTCAGCCGGTAATGTCGTAAAAGTAACAGGAACGGCAGAAAAGACCGGGGACGGAAGCTTTAAGGTTAAGGAGGCTGCGGTTGCCGGAACAGCAAAGGTTGTAGCAGATAACGGACAGGAGACAGAGGTAAGCAATGAGAACAAGGAAAATGTTACAGTTGACGAGATAAAGGACACAACCACAGAGGTAGTTAAAAATGATACCTCTGACAATAAGCAGGAATCAGGTGGTACGGATATCGGAAAGAATGATAATACAACAGATGTCACAAAGCCAGCAGAAGGAAATAATACTGGCAATACTGCAGAAACACCAGCTCCTGATAATAAACAGGATAATGGAGACAACAGCAGTACATCTGATGCCACACCATCAACACCAGAGCATACGCATACATGGAATCCAGTCACAACTACTGTACACCATGAAGCAACAGGTCATTATACAGATGTTGTTGTAGGAACAAGAACTGTGGTTGACAAGGAAGCTTGGGATGAACCAGTGTATGAATGGAGGGCTTACGCAGTAAGATGTAGATATTGTGGAGCGGAGTATGAATCAATGAGTGAATTAGAAAATCATATGATGGATGCAATAGATAATGATGATTATAATCATGGCTCATATGAGGTTTTATATCGAAATGAACAGGTAGACACAATCCATCATGAAGCAGAGACTCACGAAGAGGATATAAAAGAAAAGCGCTGGGTAGAAGATACTGCAGCATATGATGAGACAGTAATTACAGGTTACACATGTTCATGTGGAGCAACTAAATAATTATGTATTGTACATGATGTTAATAGAAAGTGAGGAGCTATAAATGATTTTACGAGATAAATATGCCATGGATATAGAAGAAAATATCTGGATTGCTAAAAGATTGTTGGTAGATTCGGTATATACATCTGCTAATCTTGAGGGTATAGCAGTAACATTTGCACAGACACAGGATATACTTAACAATGTAAATGTATCTCATCTTACACCTAAAGATATTAATAAAGTGTGCTGCTTAAGGGATGCATGGGAATATATGATAGAACATATCCATGATGAATTAAATATGGGATATCTTATGAATATTCATGAACTGATTGCAAGATTTGATGTTCCATATTCTTATCTTGGAAGGGTAAGAACAGACGATGTTATCATAAGTGGTACAAATTGGAGACCAGAAGTCCATAGTGTAGAATATTATCATAAAGGACTTATGGAACTGCAGGATAATCCTAATGTAACAGACAGGGCAATAAGGACAGGTTTATGGCTTATGCGTTGTCAGGTATTTAAGGATGGCAATAAAAGAATCGGAAGCTTTGCAATAAATAAGATTCTTATAGAAAATGGCAGAGGTATATTTAAAGTTCCTGTAGAGCTTGATGGTACATTTAAGCAGATGCTGGTTTCATATTATGAGAGTAATAATGCAGATGAACTTGCATTATGGATATGTGATAACTGCCTGGATGGAGTTAATAAAATTCAGGTTAAGGATGATATAGAGGAAGAGGCTGATTTAGACGAATCTATAGAAAATCCTGAATATACACCAAAATTATAATTAATGTGACGGAATCCGTCACATCTTTTGGGGAGTAGGGCATGTGCTTTATTCCCTTTCTTTTTATATCCTGTTGATTAAGATTCAGGATATGTCAATTATTGTATTTTAAAAAGTACAATTCAATGAGACTATTAAAAGTTTGGCATGTATACCATTAAAATTATCCAAAATCTGTAATCCCAGTAAATAAGCGTGAGAACATCATATGTCTATATGTCAAGAACGAGTTTAAAATGAGACTAAATGAGACTAGATGAGACTAATTAGATGTGGTATTCTATACTTGCAAGAAGTGTAAGAAATGACTTCTTGTTTCCGAGTTGGTTGTTAATTGTCGGAATAGTAATTCAGCTCGCCGAAGCAGTCCTCGCAACACTGCTTCGGTCTTTCTTTGTGACGGAATCCGTCACATGTATTTTAATATGACAAGAACCAATTGAATAATAAATCTTAAGGAAATCTTTACCGGATATATGCCGGCAGAGGTTTCCTTTTTTGTTGCAAAAAACAGGAAGGAGAACAGCCATGAGAAGCGTAAGAGACCCACCATGAACAGATTGTTTAAGGCAGTATAAAGACAAAATACAAGAAAGGGGAAAGGTATATTTTATGTTAATGTCATGCAGATAAGACATGAAATATATAATATAATTTATGAAAAGAAGAATAACAGCAGCTCTGCTTACTGCAATTCTTATAATAAGCTGTTTTCCGTCAGGAGTGATGACTACAGTATCAAGAGCTGATGATGCGAAAAAGGAGAATATACTGACAAAGATATCAGAAGATGCAGTATTAAAGTATAATACTGCAACCGGAAGATATGAAGGAACAGCAAAACTGCTGGTCACAGGAATACAGGATGAACAATGCATAGTTCTTAATGTCAATGATATAAGGGATACAAATGGCTGTACGCTTGATGTTACCTTTGTTGACGATGAGGATAAGGAAGAAATGACATATAAAAATGGAGATATAATCACTCTCTTATATGCTGCAAGCAACTATGCATATAATGTAGCCTACAACATTCAGCTTGAAGTAAAGGGAACAGTAAAGAAAGACTACAGAGCATTGGAGATACCAGAACTTTCAGCAGCAGAATGGGAATATGAAATATCAGGTGATACGGTAATACTGGGTAAGTACATAGGAACTAATAAGGATATCGTTCTTTATCCCCAATATTCCATTGCAGGAACAGTCTATAATACCCATATGAAGATTACGCAGTACAAAACGGAATATTATAATGACGGAGATTATGATACAGATGACTGGGAAAATTCAGAAGTATATGATGCAGATGGACCGTTTGTAAATAATACAAAGATAAAATCAGTAAAGTTTCTTGATGGGGTTAAAATTGGCAGTGATACATCCAAAGATATTGTAGTGTGTGCAGATACCCTTAACGATTACAGCAGCGTAGATGGCAGTATAAAGTCAATAGCTGACTCTACTGTATACAATGCACTTGACGAACCAGGGGCGCTTGATATGTATGGCAACAGTACAGTAGAGACAGTTGAAGGTCAGAACATGAAAGCCATGTTTGCCGGATGCACTTCTCTTGAAAAAGTAGAAAACATTCCTGATGATGTAGTGAAGATGGAAAATACATTCAGGGATTGTAAAAAACTTGTAAGTATTACAAACCTCCCATCAAAACTTAAGGATATGGGAAAGACTTTTCAGGGCTGCAAATCCCTGGTCGATATTCCGCAGATTCCTGACGGAGTAATTAACATGAACTCGGCTTTCAGAAATGACACTAAATTTAATCCTTCAAAAAGGCTCGTCATTCCTAAAACATGTAAGAATCTTATGGAAACATTTGAAAAGTGCAACGCAATGGAGCTTTGTCCTATCATATATCCGGAGACAGAGCTTTATAATCTTTATTACACTTTTTATAACTGTTATGCCATGACAGAGCTTCCAGCCATACCTGATACGGTTATTGCGGGAGTGAGAATGTTCATGGGCTGCAGGTCGGCTGAAAAAGTATATGGTGATAATCCAATCGTTATAAGAGGCATTAGTGACTTACAGCAGGCGGATATAAGTAATTATTACATATCAGAAGGACTGATTGACGCTTTCAGAGGATTAAAGAAAATCAAAGCTGAAATATATCTGCCACAGATGGACAGTATAGATAACCAGCCTGGTTTAGCTTATGACAACTGGGGAAGCTACGGTAAAAATATATCATATGAATTAACAGTAACCAGTAGTTCAGATGAGGCTCGCAGGTATTATGTGAATAATTCTGGGATTACCAGTTTGAGCGTAAGCGGTAAAACGGTACTTAATGACATGATTCTGACAGATGAAAATGCTCATCAGCAGCTTATGGATAAAATGTCAATGCTCAAGCAGATGCCTACAGTTTTCTTAACAAATGGCACAGACTTTAATTCACTGAATCTTGTAAAGGAGATAACAGAAGATATAAAAGAAGTGTATAAGGACGCTGGTTATGCGGTAACTGTTAAATGTGAGAATCGTGGTGCAAAAGCAGACGGATATAAAATAAGGACAACTGAATCAAAGGCTTTATTCTGGGAGACAGCGATACCGGAGGATAATGGCGGAGCAGGAAATTCAGAACTGAAAGTATATCTGCCGGATAACAGCCTGTATGATGATATAAGCAGGCTTGCCGGCACAGCAGGCACGACAGGCTCATATATAAGCAATATTCTGACGGATAAGTATACACAATATCCTGATATAACAGTATCTTATACACCGGAGCAGACAGGGGATGATGAACTGATATCACTTGTAAATCTGTCTGTAAGATATTCTCCGGTAAAATATACGGTAAGGTTCTATGATTATGATAAAAGCACTGTTCTGTATTCAGAAGAAGTGCTGCCAGAGGGAGCTGTTACACTTCCGGAATCTCCTAAGAGAAGTGATACGGTAACTGATACATCAGTTATTTCATACACCTTTTTTGAATGGAGAGACTGCTTAACAGACAGTCCGGCTGGGCTTGATGCGGTTGACAGAGATATGGATGTATATGCTGCATACACAGAAAGCGTAACCTATACGACAAAGCTTACACTGGAATACTACACCATTGCAGACCTTGAAAAAGGCGTGTATGATACAGTTCCGTATGAGACAGTGGTTACGGATTATAATGAAGAAATAAAGACGAGCAGTTATATACCGGAAGACATTGTTATACATACAGCCACAGCAGCTGGCTTTGACAATACGCAGACATGGAGCTTTGATAAATGGCTTCCTGATACAGAATACCAGCTTACAGGCAGATTCACCGGAACAGATAATGTAACAGTCAAGCTGTATGCAGAGTATAAGCTTGCAGATGAATCATATATAAGCACAGAGGAGCTTGACAGCATACAGATAGCAAGACAGCCGGATAAGATCGCCTACATCGTAAAAGACAGTTTCGATAAGACAGGTCTTGTTGTGGATGCAGTCTATAAGCAGACATGGAATGACGGACATGTGACATACAGGACAGAATATAACACATCATACGATGTAGATACTGAAACAGAGCTTAAGCTTACAGATACATTTGTAACCGTAAGCAAGACTGATAATGGAATAACAAGAACAGCGGATGTGGGAATAACCGTGTCAGATGAGATAGTAAGTACAGAATTAGACCACATAAGCATTGCCAGACATGCAGACAGGCTTAATTATATCAAGGGGGAATGCTTTGATAAGAAAGGTCTTGTTGTTGATGCTGTATATAAGAATACATACCGTTCAGGTCGTATAACATACACTGTACAGGAAAATGCAGCGTACAGTGTTGATACAGAAAAGAAGCTTATGCCTGATGACATAAGCATGGATATAAGCTTTACTGACAATGGCATCACAAAGCATACAGAGGAGGCAGTCACCGTAAAGGATGTCTTCTGTGTTAATTATTACTCATATGACCGTACAACACTTATAAAGAGTGACATGGTAGTAGAAGGACAGGATTCCGCAGCTCCTGCAGTACCGGACAGGAAAGACTTTGTAACTGATACATCAAGAACGGCATATACATTTCTTGAATGGAGAGATGCCATTACAGATACAGCGGCAGTTCTTAAAGACATAACCGGAAATATGAATGTATATGCTGCATATACAGAAAGCATAACATATACAACAAAGCTTACACTGGAATACTACACTGTTGTAGACCTTGAAAAAGGTGTGTATGATACAAAGCCTTATGAAACTGTGGTTACGGATTATAATGAAGATATAAAGATGAGCAGTTATATACCGGAAGACATTGTTATCCATATAACTACTGCAGACGGTGAGAAGATACAGACATGGAGTTTTGATAAATGGCTTCCTGATACAGAATACCAGCTTACAGGCAGATTCACAGGAACAGATAATGTAACCATTAAGCTGTATTCAGAGTATAAGCTTGCAGGTGAATCATATGTAAACAAAGAGCCGGAAGACATTGAAGAAGCAGAGGAAACAGAAGAAGCGGAAGAGACAGTTAAGACAGGTGATGACATGACTGCCAGAATGTATATATGGCTTTTTGTGCTATCAGCAGCTTTGACAGGCATGGTGACAATGGTTTCCAGACAGACACAATCCATCATGAAGCAGAAACTCATGAAAAGGATATAAAAGAAAAGCAATGGGTAGAAGATACTGCAGCATATGATGAGACAGTAATTACAGGTTACACATGCTCATGTGGAGCAACTAAATAACAATTAAATAATTGTGACGGAATCCGTCACATATAATGAGACAAGTTTTAACTTGCATTATAAATAATAAGGAAATCTTTACTGGATATATTCCAGTAGGGGTTTCCTTTTTTGTTGCAAAAAATCAGGAAAGGAAACGGATATGAAAAGTGTAAGAGACCCGCCAGAGTAATAAAGGTAAAAGAGTAACTAACGCACATGTGACGGATTCCGTCACGGAAAGGAACATTATAATGAAAAAGGGAAAGAGAAAAAGACATGCATTGCTTGAAAAAGTAATGTCAGGTCTGATGTCGGCACTTATGATAATAACAACAGTGCTGACATGTATAACCCCTATTACTGCAAAAGCAGAAGGGTCTAACTATACTCTTATAAGTCTTGGAGAAGAAAAATGGTATGATGATGTGTTTTCTGGCTATGATGATTCCATGGGACACTGGAAGACATATCATTTTACTGTACAGGACGATTATGGGAATGAGTATGAGGCTATATGTATTGAACCACATAAGGATACACCAAGGGAGAGTGAAACATTTACAGCAACAACAGAGTATGGAACAGATGATATAGAAGCAAGAGCAATGTTCTGGGCTGTAGGAGCTGGATGGGATGATGAAGACTGGGGTGTGCTTAAAGATTATCCTTATGAATTAAGATGGATTATAGCCCATCACACAATTGCCCTTGCAAACGGACAGGATGACTGGAATACACCTTTAAATGGCAATGGTACATTCTTGGGTGATGGAGAAGGGAAACTTGGCTGGGAATTGTGCCAGGAGCTTCTTAACATAGCATCCAATATAAGTCCTTCATCAGTAGGATACGAGTGCAGTCTTACATATCTTTCAAACGATTCCAGTGATAATCAGAGTCTTGGAATATATAATGATACTCCAGTTAAAGAATTTACCGGAAGTGTAAGATTCCACAAGGAATCAGCAATGCCATCCATATCAGATGGTAACAGCTGCTACAGTCTTGCAGGAGCTGAAATATCCGTATATTCAGATTCAGGCTGTACAGATTTGCTTGATACACTTACGACAGGCGAAGACGGATATACAGGTTATTACAGCACAACATTCAGGGAAGGTGAAAGTGTAACACTTTACTTCAAGGAAACAAAAGCACCAAAGGGCTTCCTTATAAATGATGAAGTGCGTTCAATAACACTTGATTCAGAAGACAGCTACACCGAGACAATAACAGATATGCCGGGCAATGACCCTATATCACTTGTATTATCAAAAAGAACAGCAGACGGACATGGTTCTGGTAACACAAGACTTGAAGGGGCAGAGTACACAGTAAAGTATTATGATACTTTATCAGATACAGACCCGGCACAGTCAGGAAGTACAGCTAAGTATACATGGGTATTTAAGACGAATGAAAAAGGATTTATTTTATTGTCAGATAATTATTTAGTGTCTGGGTCAGATGGTCTTGTTAGAAATTTTGGAGGCTCATTTACACTGCCAATTGGTACAATAACCATTCAGGAAACAAAATCACCAGAAGGATATCTGCTTAATGATACAGTGTATGTAGCAAAGACTGATATAGTTAACGGAACAGTCAGAACAACCAACCTTCCAACAGATGACAAGGCAGCACAGGAGACTCCGTATGAAGGAACTATTAGCATCCAGAAATTCTTAGGTGGCAGTAATGCAGTAAAGGCTTCTGAACCTGATGCAGAGTTTCAGATTTATCTTAAATCTGCAGGAAGCTATGATGCATCACCGGAAGATTCAAGACAGACAATCACAACAGATGCCAATGGATATGCTATAACAAAGCGTCTTCCATATGGTACATACACAATTCATCAGACCAAAGGTAATAACAAGTACTACTTTATTGATGATATTGATGTGACAATCAGTGAGAACAATGCCAATTACCATAAGATTCTTGAAAATACTCCGATAGAATTTTACTTAAAGATGGTAAAAAAGGACGCTGATACTGGCAACACAGTAAATGTAGTAGGTGCAACCTTTGAACTGTATGATGAGAACGGCTCGAAGGTATCATTTAAGACAATGACATCAGCCGGAGTACAGACCTTTGACAGCTTCACAACCAATGAAAACGGATGCGTATATACACTGGAAAAGCTTCTTAAGGGTAACTATACCCTTGTAGAGACTAAAGCACCAGAAGGATATGTACTTGATTCAACTCCGGTATCATTTACGGTATCTGAAAACACATATACAGAAGATGGCGGAACTGAAATTGTTGTGGTTGAAAAGGCAGATAAGGCAGTAACAGGACAGCTTACAGTTACAAAGGTCGGTGAGGTGCTTGATAAGTGGGATGCCGCAACAGCAGACAATGATAATCACTTTGTCTATAAGAAAGCCAATATCCAGGGTGCGTCATTTACCCTTACTGCAAAGGAAGACATAAAGACAGCAGATAATAACGGATATGCTTACAGGGCTGGTGATGTAGTAGCAGAATTTACTACAGGAGCTGACGGAAGCTCTGTAATAGATAACCTTCCATTAGGAAGCTATGTATTAACAGAGACAAAAGCACCTGCAGGCTTTGTTATTGATACAGACCCGGTAGATGTAACATTTACATATGCAGGACAGACAGTGGATATTGTTAAGGATTCCAAGACTGTAGAAGATGAAAGACAGAAGATTGCAGTGGATGCAAACAAGACAGATGCTGCAACAATGAACCCTCTTCTTAATACAGTATTTGCCCTTTATGCAGATGAGGATATTGTTAATCATGACGGCACTGTAATAATTAAGAAGGGTGCAATGATTGAGAGACAGACCACCAATGCATTAGGAAAAGCCGTATTTGTTTCGGACCTTCCATTAGGCCATTACATTGTAAAAGAGATAGATTCTCCTACAGGCTATGGAAACAGGTTTGAATCAAAGACAATAGATGCAGCATATAAGTCACAGACTACAAAGGTGCAGACATTTTCATATTTCTTTGAGGACGACCATACAGAGATTGTAAGAACACAGGCAACAGATACAGCAACAGGCACACATCAGGGTGCTTTGAGTGCTGACAATAAATATGTTGTTTACGATCATGTTGAGTGCGACAATCTTTTTCCGGGAAAGACTTATACACTAAAGGGAGCATTAACAGATAAGGATACCGGAAAGACACTTAAGGATATCAATGGAAATGATGTGACGGATTCCGTCACATTTAAGGCAACAGGAGTAAAGCAGACAGTTACAGTAACATTCAGTTTTGAGGCAGAGCTTGCCGGAAAGACACTTGTGGCATATGAAAACATGTTCCAGGATGGAAAGATGATATATACACATGCAGATATTGATGATACAGAGCAGACAGTGTATTATCCTGAAATCCATACAACAGCAACGGATAAAGCTTCACAGACACATACAGGAACTGTTGATGAGCAGACAACTGTAATAGATAAGGTTGACTATAAGAATCTTATTCCAGGCAGCACATATGAGGTATCAGGTGTCCTTATGAATCAGGAGACAGGTGCAGCACTTCTTGATAAAGATGGAAAAGAGATTACAGCTAAGACAACCTTCAAGGCTGAAAAGGCTTCCGGCAGTGTTGAGCTTGCCTTTACATTTGACAGTACCCTGCTTATTGGGAAATCAGTGGTAGCATTTGAAGAGCTTTATAACGAGAATATCAAGGTTGCTTTCCATACAGATATCAGGGATGAAGGACAGACGATACATTACCCTGAAATTCATACAACAGCAACAGATGCAGTCACAAAGACACATACTGCAGCACCGGATTCAAAGACAACCATTATAGATAAGGTTGATTATAAGAATCTTGTACAGGGAGAGTCTTATGAAGTATCTGGTATCATTATGGATAAGACCACAGGAGAAGCACTTACCGATAAGAATGGAAATACAATAACATCAAAGACAGCATTTAAGGCAGAAAAAGCAGACGGAAGCATTGATGTGACATTTACATTTGACAGTACACTCCTTGAAGATAAATCTGTTGTAGTATATGAAGACCTTTACAGTGGAAATGCAAAGGTGACTTCACATGCAGATATAACAGATGAAGGACAGACAGTTAATTTTCCTAAGATTCAGACAACAGCAACAGATAAGAATACTTTCACACATACAGGAATTATTGCGGAAAAGACAACCATAACAGATAAGGTTGATTACAGCAATCTTACGATTGGAGAGAAGTATAAATTATCAGGAGTTCTTATGAATCAGGAAACTGGAAAGAAGCTTCTTGATAAGAATGGAAAAGAGATTACATCTAAAAAAGAGTTTACAGCAGAAAGTAAAAACGGAAGCATTGATATAGAATTTACATTTGACAGTTCACTGCTTGCCGGAAAGACAACTGTAGTGTTTGAAGACCTTTATAATGAGAATGTCAGAGTTGCTTTCCATACAGACATCAAAGATGAAGGACAGACAGTACATTACCCTGAAATTCATACAACAGCAACAGATAAAGCTTCGCAGACACATACAGGAACTGTTGATGAGCAGACAACCATAACAGATAAGGTTGATTACAAGAATCTTGTAATTGGAAACACTTATGAGGTCAGGGGTGTTCTTATGGATAAGACGACAGGAAAGGAACTTCTTGACAGGGAAAAGAAAGAGATAACAGCTACAAAGAAGTTTACTGCTGAAAAGCCGGATGGAACAGTTGAGCTTGAATTTACATTTGACAGTTCACTGCTTACCGGTAAATCTGTTGTAGTGTTTGAAGACCTTTATAATGAGAATATCAAGGTTGCTTTCCATACAGATATCAGGGATGAAGGACAGACGGTACATTACCCTGAAATTCATACAACAGCAACAGATGCAGTCACAAAGACACATACTGCAGCACCGGATTCAAAGACAACCATTATAGATAAGGTTGATTATAAGAATCTTGTACAGGGAGAGTCTTATGAAGTATCTGGTATCATTATGGATAAGACCACAGGAGAAGCACTTACCGATAAGAATGGAAATACAATAACATCAAAGACAGCATTTAAGGCAGAAAAAGCAGACGGAAGCATTGATGTGACATTTACATTTGACAGTACACTCCTTGAAGATAAATCTGTTGTAGTATATGAAGACCTTTACAGTGGAAATGCAAAGGTGACTTCACATGCAGATATAACAGATGAAGGACAGACAGTTAATTTTCCTAAGATTCAGACAACAGCAACAGATAAGAATACTTTCACACATACAGGAATTATTGCGGAAAAGACAACCATAACAGATAAGGTTGATTACAGCAATCTTACGATTGGAGAGAAGTATAAATTATCAGGAGTTCTTATGAATCAGGAAACTGGAAAGAAGCTTCTTGATAAG
>OLSP01002597.1_pt1 | contig 14138 bp, 8 predicted proteins | sample 1672941 | NCBI WGS metagenome assembly OLSP01 (sample SAMEA3136739, study PRJEB25190) | human gut metagenome | reverse complement strand
AGAACTTATAGCCCTTGGTGTAGTCGAACTTCTCCACGGCCTTGATCAGGCCCAGATTGCCCTCCTGGATCAGGTCCAGAAACAGCATCCCACGGCCCACATACCGCTTGGCGATAGACACCACCAGACGCAGGTTGGCCTCCGCCAGCTTCTGCTTGGCCTTCTCCCCCTGCTTCACGTCCTTTTTCAGGGCGGCCAGCTCCTCCTCCGGGATGACCTCGCTCTCCTTCTCCGCTGCCGCCATACGCTCCTTGGCGGCGTTGCCGGCGGACATGGCCGTGGCCAGACGAATCTCCTCGTCCGCCGTCAGCAACGGCACCTTACCGATCTCCTTCAGATACATCCGCACGGGGTCGTCGATGTTGAAGCTGTCCACCAGCGTGTTGGGGTCCACCAGCTCCTCTTCCTCGATCTCGGCAATCTCCTCCAGAGGCGGCTCCCCGTCATCGGGCAGGTCCGTCAGGAACTCATCGCTGCCCACCTCGATGCCCAGATCCGCCAGCGAATCGTAGATGTGGTCCATCTGGTCGCCGTCCAGATCCATGGTATCCACCACGTCCGACAGCTCGCCGGGGTGCAGCTTCCCGGTCTTGCAGCCCTTGGCCAGCAGATCCTTCAATTTCTCGTTTGCGGTGATGAGGGTCGCCGCTGGAAGGGCGGCAATGGTCTTATCGTCCAGCTTCTTGCGGGATTTGGAGTCCTCTTTCTCCCGCTTGGCGGCATCCTCCGCCAAAAGCTGGTCGGCCATGGCCTCCAGATCCTGCTGCTCCAGCTGCTGATTCAACTTCTCACTCATGCTTGCTTTCCTCCGTAACCCTTTTTTTCTTTATACTTCTCCTGAGCCGCCAGAAGGGGATCGCCCTGTGCGTCCCGCTTCTGCGCCTCCTCCCGGATGATGCGTATATAATCCGCCAGCGCCCGCTGGGCCGAGGCCGTGGCCTCCGGCTTCTGCAATACGCCGGTGAGATGACTCATTTCCTCGCCGGACAGCTCTCCGCTGAGTCCGGCCACGCTGAGGGGCCGTCCCTCCTGCCGCAGCTGCCACAGGCGGTCAAACACCCGGCCCAGCAGCGGCGAGGAAAACTCCTCCGGCCGCAGGGGCGCCTCCTCCGGAAAGACGCTCTCGTCCTTCAGCAGCAGGCGCAGCACCCCTTCCTCCGCCATGGCGCTCCGCACGTTCGTGTAGCGGATGCCTCGCTCCTGGGGCTGTACCGACACGGCGGGATTCAGCTCCCGGCGCCGGAGGGCCTTGCGCTCCTTGCCCAGCTTTCGCCGCAGGGTACGCTCCACCTCCAGACGCATGGCCTCAGGCGTCAGGCCCGCCGCCTGAGCGGCACGGGTGGTGTATACCTCCCGCTCCACGGCGTTCTCCAGCTTGGCCAGCTCCTCGCTGACCTCCTGTGCATAGGCGATGCGCTGGGTGTCATCCGTCAGGTCGTACTTCCCGGCGATCTGATCCAGTCGGAACTCCACGCCATTTTCGCTGCCGGTCAAAAGCCGCTCGAAGGCCGCCGGCCCTTGAAGCTTGATGAAGTCGTCTGCATCCTGCTTGATGTACTCCCCGTCCACCAGCCGCCGGGGCAGCTGCAGGACCTTCACGGAAAACTCGGAGTTGTTCAGCAGCTCCAGCGCCCGGCGGGTGGCCTGCTGTCCGGCGTTGTCGTTGTCGTAGCACAGCACCAGCTCCTTGGTGAAGCGGCTCAGCAGACGTATCTGCTCCTGGGTCAGCTTGTGGCGAGGGATGGTCTGGTTCTTAGCGTGATAAGGACAGTAGACACAGCCATTGATACAATAGTTAGAGAGGTAGAGCGGAGCAAAGAGTACAATGCGCTTACCATAGAAGCGTAGCTTAATCTGCTCGGCCAGTTGTGCCACTCGTTGTCGTGTCGCAGGCTCCTCAGCGAGGAGGAGTACGGCAGCTTCTCGGTGATCTAGTCCACGCATCTCCGCAGCCTTGCGTAGGATATCGGATATCACCTTCTCATCATCTTTGTGTTGCTCCGCATAGCGGAGGGTGTCGATGATTTCATCATGATTGATGAAGTCACAGGCATTGTGTGATTGCTTATTGTAACTCATACTTTTACATTCTCAGCTAGTGGGAGCGTCTCCACGCCCCCAGTCTATTTGGTAACCTATCGTGTCAAGCTGTGCCTGCAGGAGGGCGACACCCTCGGCAGCCTCAGAGCCTGAGTAGGCTTTGTTGTTATAGAGAGCGTAGTCGGCTCTATGGTTTAATGGAGATAGATTGGGCATCACCACATTACATCCTGATCGTATGGCGGCTAGGCGTCCCTCAGGGTGGAGCGTGGCGACAGCTGTCGTGGCGGGGATTAGCGCTCGGGGATTGAGCAACCGACAGAGTGCTAGGAAGCGAAGTGTCATAGACAAGCTCCCCGCAGGGTATGCCCCCAGAGGCGTCTCTTCATGAGGTATGAAAGGACCGACACCGATCATCTCTGGTTGCAACCGACGAATGAAGTCTAAGTCTTGCGCTAAGTGTGCCGTGGTCTGACCTGGCGAACCGACCATAATGCCCGTCCCCACTTGGTAGCCGATCTGCTTGAGATCCCGCAGGGCTTGTAGCCGATGCTCCTGCACCATAGTGCTGGGGTGCAACTTTTGATAATGCTCCTTGTCGTAAGTCTCGTGGCGCAGCAGGTAGCGGTTGGCACCAGCGCGAAAGAGTGCCTCGTACTCCTCATACTCCATCTCTCCTAGTGAGAGCGTGATAGCGCATTCTGGATAGCTAGAGCGGATGTTGCGCACGAGCGAGAGCAGGCGCTCTCCCCGCCAATAGAGATCCTCGCCACCCTGTAGCACGAAGGTGCGAAAGCCTATCTCGTACCCTCTCGCACAGGCCGACATTACCTCATCGGCAGTAAGCCGATAGCGGGTGATATGCTCATTGGTCGAGCGTATGCCACAGTAGTAGCAGTCGTTACGACAGATGTTTGAGATCTCGATAAGACCCCGCAGATAGATCCTCCGTCCGAAATGCTGCTGCGCAATAGCCTCGGCACGCACCTGGAGCTCATGCTCGAGGTGCGTGTCGTTATTGTCTAATAGAGTCTTCAGCTCATGGATGGAGGCCGTTACTACTTGGTTTAGCGTATTACTCGTTCTCCTTGTAGTTAGCATAGGTGAGGTCGATCTTCTCCACCTCTTTGAGTAGCTGGCGACGACCAGCGAGTACATCATTGAAGGCGCTCGGTCCCGTTACGCAACCACCGAGACAAGCCATCACTTCGACAAACTGTGTCTCAGCCTTGCCACGCTTGCCGTAAGCCTTGAGCTTGGCAACAGCCTTCTTGTCCAGGCCTGCGATCTCCTCAGCGGTGAGACTGCCTACGAAGTCCTTGTACTCCTCCGTATTGCTTAGATAGGAGATGACAGCATCCTTGACACCACCATTGCGTGCGAAGGCGTGTGCTTCACGTACCGACTCGACAGCTGGCTTGTAGCCCTCTACCGTGTTGATATCTATATTCAGCCCCTCTAGGATAGAGCCAAGCTCCTCAAAGGTAACTACCATATCGACATCCACGTTGGGACGCTGGATCTCCTTGCGCTTAGCCACGCAGGGACCGAAGAAGACGATCTTGCTATCGGGGTACAGCTTGCGCGCACGCTCTGCCGTGTAGACCATCGGCGAGTGTGAGCTAGAGACAAAAGGCTTGAGTCCAGGCGCATGCTTGTCTACCAGCTCGTAGAAGGAGGGACAGCACGAAGTGGTCATAAAGGCTTGACCAGCCTCGATCTTCTCCACCAGCTCCTTGCCCTCATGGTGTACTGTGTCCATAGCCCCCTGAGCCACCTCGATGACATCGTGGAAGCCTATTTTCTTGATCGCACCGTAGACCTGCTCACGGGTTGCCTTAAACTGACCTAGGATCGCAGGAGCCACGATAGCTACGACTTGCTCGCCACGCTCGATGGCACCGAGTACGTCAAAGACTTGCGAGATCTCAAAGATCGCACCAAAGGGACAAGCATTCAGACAAGAGCCACAGTAGATACACTTAGACTCGTCAATATGCTCGATGCCATCCTCGTCCTTGCTGATCGCACCCACAGGGCAAGACTCCTCGCAAGGTACCGGTATGTAGACGATCGCATGATAGGGACAGTTCTTGTGGCACTGCCCGCAGCTGATGCAGACATCGTGATCGATCTGCGCCTGACCGTTCTTCTTGAATGAGATACAGCTCTTCGGGCAGTTGCTCGAGCAGGCACGGCTCACACAGCCTCGGCAGAGGTTAGACACCTCATAGTTGATCTGTACGCACGAGGTACAAGCCTCATCGATGACGCAGAGTACATTCTCCTTCGTCGGCTGTGGGCGATGCAGTGCCGTGTGAGCATACTCAGAGAGTGGAGTCAGCTCATCCTGCTCGTCCTGCATGTCAAAGCCTAGGAGGGGAAACATCTTATACTTCCATACGGCACGCTCCTTATGGGGGCAACAACGTCCCAGTACGTTGCGCTGCTTACGAGGACTCAGCTCCAGAGGAATCCGATCTATCGTTTTAATCAATTGGTCTTGACGCCACCTAGCCACCATAGTGGAGAGGAGCTTATGGCGCACGATCATTACATTGTTTATATAGGTCATACGATCAAGTGATATGTTAGCTTTTGACCCTCACATCGGGCGGGGTTCAAACTCTCCACAAAGATACGACTAATATCTCAATCAATCACTACATATTGCTAGTTACACATATCAAAATACCTTATTCTTGCGACTCCCCTCGTAGTAGAGCGACTAGGGAGCTATCAGATAGAGCAACAGCTGCGCACGATGCCACCATATATATCGATAGGCGACAAAACAAGAAGAGCTTCACTCTCACGGGTGAAGCTCTTCTTGTTTTGTCTAAAAGGTTGATGAGTCTAAAAGACTTTGTGGGCCCAATAGGATTCGAACCTATGACCCTCTGTTTGTAAGACAGATGCTCTAAACCAGCTGAGCTATGGGCCCTTTCAGATATCTTAGCTCTCCGAGACACTCCAGCGACAGTGCAAGTGTGATAGATAGTTGTCCTACAAGGATTCGAACCTTGACAAACAGGACCAGAATCTGTTGTGCTACCATTACACCATAGGACAATCTGTATCAACTTCCTGTCGATTAGCTCGTCACCATCGTGTGTGACACCCAATCACAGAGTCTCTCTTGGAGAGAAGTAAATGCGTCGTATCACGATATCGTAGTAAGGTGGTGTTTGAACCTTCGTTCGCACCCCCTGCGGGAGTCGTTGTCCCACAAGGATTCGAACCTTGACTGACAGAACCAAAACCTGTAGTGCTAGCCATTACACCATGGGACAAATCCTTTTACTACCGACAGACACCTCTGTCATCGTTTGTGAGTGCAAAGGTAGTAAGAAAAAATCAAACCACCAAACATTTCGCAGAAAAGTTTTCCCGAACCTCCAAGATGACCAACTACTATTTTGAGGAGCAAGGAGTGATCGAGGCTGATGTATTCTAGCTAAATCAGACTACAAAACAGGATAGCCACGTGGGAATCTATCCCTTCTAAGGCAAACTTGTATCGGTGTATAAAGGGGGGGGGGCTACTCGTGAGACTTGCGAAGACTAGGGAACGTGTGTGAAAGGACGGGAGGAAGGAGAGGGGCATAGGGGCTGTTGCCTCATGGTACGAGAGAGGGGGCAAGAAGTGATCCTGCCCCCTCATCTGTAGCGCGTTTATAGCAGAGTAAGTCTATTTACTTACATGCTGACGGTTGGTGTCATACGAGCATAGATATCCTCAACTAGATCACCAGAGTCGTTGGTACGAGTCTTATAGTATAGACGTACGATGTAGGGGAGTGTGGGATGAACATCCTCAAAGTAGTGATTGCCATCCTGATCCACCTCTAGTTCGGGTGGTAGATTGGGGTCAATGTCCAGGCCTAGGTCCGCTAAGACTGAGACCCAAATGAGCTCAAACATTCCGTCCAGCTGATTCAAGTACATCCCCTCTAGGTAAGGCATCTCACCGCCTTCAGGCTTGAGGACGTAGGCGATATGCGTATAGGCCATCGCGAAGCGACCAGCCTTAGCATTCTTGTCGATAAACCAGATAGCCTTGTGCTCCTCATCGAGGTGGTCAAATAGGAAGTTCGTGTTTGTCTCCATAAGCTGTTTGAGCGCCTCCTGACGCTCCCACACCTTGTCGAGATTGTCTGGTACGAAGATCGTGTTCTTGCCAGAACTCTTGAGGAAAGTACCTGCCAGATCCTTGCTCTCGACAGTAAGCTCGAAGGTCGCCTTGGCTCCTCCAGCTGATACCTCTAGCATATATTTTCCTGTAGCGAGTCCAGTCACCTTGTGACCATCGATCTTAACCTTGTCTGGCTCCGAGGTGGAGATCGTAAAGTCTGCTGCGGGCTCTGTCGTGACGACGACATCGACACCAGCGCCTTGCTGCGCCCCGAAGACGATCGTACGATCTACTGGGATGTTCATCCATGTAGGGGAGAGCGAGATCTTTTGATCCTTATTAGGCGCTTGTACCTCAACGGTTAGGGTCGCATGCTGCGCACCAGCTGTTACGGTGACGGAAGCTTTGCCAGCAGCAACACCCGTGATCGTTTTGCCGCTTATCTGAGCGATCTGCTCATTGTCTACTGACAGTGTGAAGTCTTCTCCAGCAGGCAGTGTGACCTCTACGGCGCCACCCTCGCCAGCGCGTGTCAGCGTGATCTTCTGGCCCACGGCTATAGAGACTGTCGTCTTAGATAGGGTCAAGTCTCCTACTTGAGGCTCCGGATCTTTGTCCTTACACCCAACGAGGAGGACGAGTGCTGAGAGCAGTAGCACGAGGCTCCATCTGCAATTCTTTTTCATAACTAGTTAAGCTGTTGTATGGTTATAAATGCGTGAGCCTGTCGTATAGAGACAGGCTCACGAGATAAGATTAGCGAAGTGTGCCCTTGTAGGCGACTCCCTCTACATATACGATGACACTGCCCGTGTAGTCTACGCGGATCTGGTCACCAGCGCGATAGTCACCAGCTAGGATCAGCTGACCATCAGCACTGTACAGAGCTATCGTAGCATCGCTCACGATGGTAAGACCCTCAGCGGTAAAGCGTACAGGCGCTGTCTCAGCTAGGATCTCCTGAATGCTTGTGACGATCTTGCCGACGAGAGGTATCTCCTTTGTGGCATTCATATTGGCCCCCTCACCCTTGGCTGTTAGGACTAGTGTAGCCTCGACGGCGGTCTCCTTGGCTCCACTGAGGGTAACCTGGATCGCACCTCCCATAGCGGGTAGACCGAGCTTGTCTAGCTCGAAGAGGTCCTTGTCACGTCCTACGACCTCAGCCGTAATACGTGAGGTGATATGCTCGCCTGTGATCTCAATGGCCTTGACGGACTTAGAGCCCTTATCGACAGAGCCAAAGTCTATCTGCTCTAGGCTTGTGGTGATCACAGGTGCTGGGATCTCCTCCGAAGAGAGCTTGACATTGTCTAGTAGGATCGTCAGCGTCTTGCGCTCAGCCACATCCTCTGGAGAGTCGTCACCGACATACTCAAAGACGAAGTAGCTATCCTTGCCGTCAGACTCGATGGGGATAGAGAGCGGGGTAGACTTGTATGCGATACCCTCGGTAGGCTCTGTGGGGATGATCGACTTTAGGAGTGATATTAGGTTGCCCTTCTTGTCAAAGCGCTTGATAAGTAGCTCGCCACCCTTAGCGCTACCTACACGATAGTCAGCCGTCAGGGCTGTCTTGTAGTTGCTGCTAGGTACCTTGACCAGCGGGGTGATGAGTGCGGAGCGTACCTTCAGACCAGAGCCAGCAGCCTCGATAGACATAACAGGCTCGTCATCGTAAGGTATGGCGCGCTGCCAGTGTACCTCACCCTCGAAAGCGATCTCACGCCAGCCAGCGAGTAGCGGGTCGTCGGTAAAAGGCTCGTTGAGCGTCTCGACGGGTGTAGCGTTGGGGTCTAGGCCGTAAGGATTCTCGGGATCTACACCGACACCCGTCAGCGGGATGTCGAGAGCTAGATCACCAGAGGTGATGTGTAGCGTAGCCTCGTACGGCTGTCCAGCAGTAGGAGTAAACTCTAGGAGGAGTGTGTGCTGATCCCCCTTGTCGGTCACCTCAGCTACCTTAAAGACCTCCTTGCCTGAGCCTTGCATCTCAGTCTCGATGGGAGCCGTAAGATTGGTCCCTGTGATCTCTACCTGGCGTACGGAGGTGTAGCCCATATTTACGCGGCGGAAGTCTACCGACTTGACATCAGATACGAGGGTCGGCTCGCCTTGCTTTTGAGAGACTACGAGGTTGTTGATGTAGACACCCTTGTAGTTACCATCGGTGTTATTGAGCGTCTCAATCCGAATGGTCGTAGCACTCTCTCCTCCCGTGAAGGAGAAGGTGTGTGTCTCCCACTCATCTTCACGATACTTGATGGGTAGGTACTCCTGAGCGGACTCGTCGTTGCCTACGATAGATACCTTGATGAAGCCAGACTTGTCAGTGTGACAGCCTTTGAGCTCTATGGTCACATCAAAAGCGCCAGCATTGCCTGACAGATCGAGCTCCTTGAGCTCGAAGGAGCCTACCTTAGAGTTTGACGGGCTGCCGACATAGACAGCCTTGTCAGCTTGGTAGACTTCCTTTGGCGAAACAATGTTTTCATTGCCCTGCCAGCGAGAGAGCATAGCAAAGCGCGGGTTCTTCGTATTACTGCCCGATGTAATCTCGTCGAAAGTCTCCTCTAGGATGACCGTCTGCGCTGTCACCCCCAGAGGGAGTAGCAGGAGGGCTATTAGGGATAGCCAGTAGGTTGTAATTCTCTTCATAGTAGATGTTCTGTTGTAATGGTGTGTATAGTGTGTATAGGTCTGAAAGGGCGCATCACCTCTCTAGGAAGTGCTGAGAGGCTAGCGCCACTATTTAGACTTTATCGGATGATGACGGGACGTAGAGTGTTCTCGCCATCAGGTGCCGTGATGCGCGCTAGGTAGCGCCCGGCAGGTAGATGTGCTACGGCCATCGTCGTCTCAGCACTAGTCGCCTGAGCCATCGCCACGATCGTACCGTCACTAGCGAAGAGCTCGATGGTGCTACCCTCTACCGTGCGGACGGTGATGTAGTCAGTCGCAGGGTTGGGGTAGAGTGACGTCTGGAGAGCAAGTGTAGGAGTCTCGACATCTGTCGAGCCGTCCATCGTCACGCGGAGCTGATCCACTGCGACACCACTATCTCCATTGGCGACAGGAATCAGTGAGAGGATGATCGTCTTGCCCTTGTAAGCAGAGAGATCTGCCTGGATTTGCTTCCAATCCTCGGTGGAGGTCTGAGGTGCCAGTAGCTCTACGGGTGTACCGCCTAGCTCTGCAATCATCACCTTCAGCTGGTCTGGCTTGTCGTCATCTAGGAAGTGACAGAGATAGCAAGAGAAGGTAGGCTTCGACGCGTTGGCGTCAATCGTCATAGGAGCTGAGCGTAGCTCATTCTGCGGAGAGATCTTGTAGCCCTGTACGCGGCCCCCTTCGTCCATAGTCACTGGGAAGAAGTTACCCCAAGAGATGAGGCAATCCTTACTATCCTCAGCGCCTGCATTGTAGGTCTCTACGGGATTGAAGCCGACGCGCTCGTAAAATCCACGTCCTAGAGCAGAGTCAAAGGCGAAGCCGTCTCCGTCGTGGTCGACAGAGCGCCACCCCTTGTCAAGCTTGTCCTTGGTGTCCATAGGACTAAAGAAGGGGAAGCTAGAGATAGGCTCCGAAACGTTTACCGTGACACGACCCTTGGCCGATCCGTTTTTGTTGCTTACAGTAATAGTGATCTCATAGGAGCCGACCTGCTGAGCAGCGACTTGGTACTGTGTGTCACTGATCTTGGTGACGCTGATACCCTCAGGCGCATCGTACTCAATAGAGGTGACTGGGGCCATTGTCGTGTAGTGAAGGTCTAGCGTAGTGGTCTCGCCGATATAGATCTCCGTCATACCAGAGAACTCGACCTCCTCTGGCTTGTCATCCTCTGTGAGGAAGAGCGTGAGCATCTGCTTGAGCATTTTGAAGTCATGGTCGAAGATCATACGCGCCTGATCATCATAGCTATATATAGCTTCATCACACTTGATCCACTTCTTGTCAGGACCTACGAGTACGAAGGTCGGAAAGGAGAAGATGCTGAAGCCGAGTGTCTTGGCAGCTAGCTGGTTATCCGATATGAGCGGATAGGGTACAGGGTTGCCGTCGGGATCCTTCGTCCAGTCACCCTTCGTCGGCATATCTTTATACTTGCTACCATCACCATAGATAGCTTCAATAGGCTCACCTGAAGCCTCTACCCAGAGGATCTCAATCTGATTGGTCCCATTGGGACCAAACATCTCATGGATCTTGTCCAAAATACCGAGCTTGTGTATAGACCAGCAAGGATTACACCAAGCGGCAGAGAAGTCTATCAGGATAGCTTTGCCAGACTTGAGGATAGCATCTATGTCGTGCTCCTTACCATTGATATCCTTCGCAACATACTCAGATGAGCGGAGACGCTTTGTCTCCTCCTGAGCATGCGCTTTAGGAGTGGCTAGTAGCATCGTAGTCACTAAGGTGACGAGGACGAGCAGTAGTTTGCTTAGAGTCTTATTCATAAGTGGATATTGAGTTGAGTCTTTATGTAGATGTTATAGAGTGATTGTTAGTAGACGATGACCTTACGCATATAAGAGCCGAAGGAGGTCTCGATCATTGCGACGTAGATGCCTGGTAGGAGCGCTTCGTTAGCCATCAGCTCGCCAGACATATTATATATAGCTGCTATTGTAGCGTCCTCGCCTGAGACGTAGATGCGTCCATCCTGAGCATAGAGCTGTACCTTGACCTCCTGATCAGGTGTAGGAGCTATGCTGCGATAAGCTGCTATCTTGGTCTCGTTGCTGTTGAGGACCTCTGCATTTCTAGCTCCGCCCTTGATACTCTTGGAGACAAAGGCTACAATGCGCATATTGGCTGCACTCCACTCCTTAGGGATCTGTAGAGATGTGCTATAGGTGTACTCGCCCTTGTCATCGAGGGTAAGCTTCATCCCGCCCCCTCCGAGAGAGATCTGGCGTATCACACCGTGGTGGTAGACTGGCTTGAGCCCACCATCGCTAGCCTTGCCAGCACCGGCCTGTCTGCGTGAGTAGATGTCATCCTCGACGAGATAGAGGTTGAGGTAGAGATTGTCCGCGTCTAGATACTCACGATAAGTCTGCCCGGAGATGGTCAGATCGAGCTGGCGCGTGTCAGGCTTGCACTCCTCCTTGATGTCTACCGTGACGAAGGCAGGACGTGCGAGAGCCTCATCGAGTAGCTGATGATTGAACTCGTCTTCTTTTGGAACTATGGGGAGCATCGTGTAGGCATACTTCTCATAGAAGTGCTTTAGCTCCGTGTGTGTGCGGTCTAAGAGCATTGACGGAGCGTACTCGACATATTCACCATTATCACTCTCCTCCTCATAGAAGAAGAGTAGCGCCTCGCTCTCTGGTAGAGAGAAGGTGTCTCGTCCGAAGCCAACGTGATGTGTGACCCATACGAAATGATCTGCATAAGCCTCCTCTGCGAGTACCTTGTCAAGATATCTGTGTCCTGCGGGACAGCTGGAGCAATTTTCTGTAGAGAACTGCTCTAGGAGTACCTTACGAGCGAAGGTCTTCTCTGCGACACCCTTTACCTCGATCTGGAAGCCTGGTAGATCAGTCGTGTGTCCGTTGACCTTGGTGATACGAGCTGTGAGGGTCTGTCCGTTAGCCACGGGGATCCCTTTTGTCTTGATGCGTAGCTCCTTGAGATGCTTGATCGTCTCGGTCTGTAGGTCTGTGTGTATGACTCGTCCTCCGACAGAGTAGGTGATCTCTAGCTGATTGATATCGTTAGCGCCCTCGTTGCGTACGACATAAGATACTCCGAGCTTGCCAGAGGCATCTAAAGCCTTGTCAGTGCGAGGATCAGCTAGAGTGGCTCGGTCATTGACCTTGTCCGCAGGACCAGCGATCATTAGCTGAAGTAGCAGGGCACCATTGTCTCTGACTCGTGAGTCAAAGGGACCATTTGACACATTGACGTAGAAAGCATCCTTAGGCGCATCAAAGTTGTAGTCACAAGAGAAAAAGAAAGGCATCTGCTGATCGGAGATGTTTTTCTCTAAGAACTGAAACCCATAGACGAGTTCATTGAGACCGCTCGTGATCTCGACAGGCTTGTCAAAGCGCACCTCATTCCAACCGAACTCGACATCGGCCGTCTTGGTCACGATCTTCTCGCGCTGTATGATATTGTTGAGGAGCGATACATCGATAGCCCTAACCCCCTTAGCGACGCCGATGCGTACACCGACTACTTGGCACCCCTCATAGGGTGCCAGCATAGAGCGACTAGCACGAGCCCACAGGCCGACAGGCCTATCTCCAAAGGTACCAATGGTCCATCCGATCCCCTCAGGACTAGGGTCTGTATACTGACAGTGCCCCAAGGGGAGATAGGAGCCATCTGCACGGAGCGTCTGCTGTGCAGCTAGGGTGCTAGTGAGTCCTAGCAAGCTCAGTAGTAGAGCTGATGTGAGTAGTAGTATTCTTTTCATTTCTAACAGTGTGTATATGCAGATTATTCATTCACTAGGAGACTGTTGCAAAAGTCAACAGGCTCATTAGAGTGTCTGTAGCGAACCATAGGGTGTCTGTACGATGTAGCGGCCCTGTGGTAGCGGGTAGGAGACAGTCTCCCCTGCTGGGGTGTCTTGTAGCAGTAGCTGCCCCGTCATATCGTAGACAGCAATCGTGAGTCCAGATACATGAGCTATCTGTAGGCAACCATCTTGCCAAAGTGCAGTAGGAGCGACGGCTCCGTGAGGCGTGGCAATCGATAGAGGCTTACCCTCTAAGTCACAAGTGCGCTTGAAGAGACTCCAGACGGGAGAGTCTAGATAGCTATAAAGCGCATCCGCAGGAATACGAAGCTCTATATCGTCAAACTGCTCTGGGTAGAAGCTTCTAGGTGAAGCCTCTGGAGCTGTCGTAGCGAGAGAGGTTATGACCTTCATCGCTGGGCAGTCTCTCAAGATCTGTACACCCACCTTCTGACAAGCTGCGGGGATGGTCAGCTCGGTGAGTAGTACACAGCCCTTGAAGCTTTGCCCACCGATGGTCTCGATCGTACTAGGCAGGACAATCTTGGCGAGACTCTTACAGTCGTTGAACATATCGCCCCCGAGCATCGTCATGCCCTCGCCTAGAGAGACCTCCTCGAGTGCGGTACAGCCGAGGAATGCGTAGTTTTCGATCATCTTGACCGTGCCTGGGACGGTAGCCTTCTTGAGGCCCTTGCAGAAGGCAAAAGCGTATCCCCCTAGGTGAGTGACCCCCTCAGGTATCTCCACCTCGGTGAGTGACACATCGTTGTGAAAGGCCTTCATCCCGATTGCCTTGATACTCTTAGAGATCTGAACACTCTGTAGCTTGGGCATCTCCTCTAGAGAATAGTCAAAGAGTGTATCCGCAGGGTAGAATGTGTCAGAGCCAGGTGCACGCTCTACACGCATGATCTGGGTCTCTGCAAAGTCAAGGCTCTGCAGCTCCTTGAGCTTCTTCCGTATGAAGGTGAGGTCGTGCTGATTGATCTCTCCCTTTAGTGTGAGCTGCTGTAGGGTTGCATATTCACTCTCAGAGATTTGCTGTGATAGCGTGCCAGCTTCTGTTAGTGTCACTTCGCGCTTAGCCCCATCACTCTGAGCTAGTACAGAAGTTGTACAGAGGAGTGATAGGAGCAAAAGGAATAGGTAGTTTTGCTTCATAGTAATTACATATTTGGGTATGACGATGCTAAGTTAGTAAAAATAACTATTCAAACCCAAGAAAAATGCTTGATAAGGTTCGGATCTTACCCTATAATGGATCTAAAAAACTCTGTTTTTGATGCATATATAATTGCTTTCATCTGATCTTCATAGATGCACACCACAGAGCTAGAGAGCACTCCCCGCAGATTCGCTCCAATTCCCACGTGGCAAATCTCAATTCTCTACGGAGAAACAAAAAAATATCCACGTAGGTAAGAAAAAATACTTCGGAGGAATCAAACGATAAGTCCGAAGAAATGATTCGCCCCCACG
>OLSP01002585.1_pt1 | contig 14198 bp, 10 predicted proteins | sample 1672941 | NCBI WGS metagenome assembly OLSP01 (sample SAMEA3136739, study PRJEB25190) | human gut metagenome | reverse complement strand
GGAAAAGTGTGAACGGAGCGTAAAGGCTGCGAAAGTTCACACTTTATTCATAATGATATGGTATATTATGTCCCACACTTTAGCGGATGGACGCCGTGAGGAGGGCTTGTATGAAAAAATTCCGGCTGAGGGATTACCTGCCGGTGCTGATCATGGTCCTGTGTGCGGTGATATTTGGCGTGCTGCTGGCCACAGGGGTCATGGATCTGGATACGGTGCCGCAGCTGGTGGCGGACCGGCCTGTGCTGGCGGTGCTGGTGGTGCTGGGACTATATGTACTGAAGGGCTTTTCCGGCGTGGTGGTATACAATGCGCTGGTGGTCGTGGTGTCCATGGTGCTGCCGCTGCCGGCGGCGCTGGCCGTCAACGGCGTGGGGACGGCGGTGTGCTTATCCATCTCTTACGCCATGGGGCGGTTCACCAAGACGGAGAGTCTGGAGTCGGTGCTGGACCGGCATCCCAAGATCAAGCGCTATTTCAGCGCCACGCAGGAATACGGCTTTGCCATGTGCTTTGCCATCCATATGCTGGGACTGAACATGGAGGTGCTGGGACTGCTGCTGGGGATGCTGCGGGTGGATTACCTGACGTATCTGGCGGGGTCGTGGCTGGCCATTGCGCCGGGGATGGTTTGTCTGGTCATCGCCGGAAATTCGCTGGATTTCAGTTCGCCGGTGTTTTGGGTTTTCCTGGCCATCAACACGGTACTGGTGGTGTGCAGCGTGGTGTACACCCTGCGAAAGCTCCGGGCCGCCAAGGCCAAAGGCGAGAAGCAGGACGGGTAGAGGATGATCGGCTGCGGGCGGAGCTGCTGCTGTCGTGGATGCCGGAGCAGGTGGACTATCTGCAAATGATGTTTCAGTGCTTAGCAGCTACATCGCTGTCGTGGATGCCGGAGCAGGTGGACGATCTGCACGATGCCGCCTACTGGCGGGCGCTGCTGGGGCGGTGTCAGGGAGCGGAGGTGCTTCAGGCCCGGGAGATGGAGAGCCACGAGGAGTTCTGGGCCGACTGGCTGCGGCAGGACAACGAATACGCCATCGGCGACCGCAAGGCCATGGAGGCCGGAGGTATTTGAACTTCATCGCCATGGTGCTGCGGAAGAAGTAAAAGACAGCAAGGCCCCCGAAGCGAATGGCTTCGGGGACCTTGCCGTTTGGGGGGGAGATAGAGTGAGAGGTCAGATGACGTAGTTGTCGCCCTGCGGAACGGCCATCAGGTCCGCCAAGGTGATGCCGGAGAAATATTTCCGGGTCAGGTCATAGTAGCCCTGCCACACCGAGAGGGTGCGGCACTCCCCGGCCCGCTGGCAGGGGGAGGCATCCGTTTGCAGGCAGGACACCGGGGCCAGCTCGCCCTCCGTCACCCGCAGGATCTCCCACAGGTCGTACTGCTCCGGGTCACGGTTCAGCCGGTAGCCGCCGCCGATGCCGTGGCTGCTGTCCAGCAGGCCGGCGTTTTTCAGGGCGGGCATCAGCTTCTCCACATATTTCAAGGAGATGCTCTGCCGGGCGGCTACGTCCTTGATGGGGGTATAGCCCACGCCCCGATGCTCGGCTAGATCCAGCAGGATCCGAATGGAATAACGTCCTTTGGTGGAAATCATGGTGTATGCCTCCTCATTTATTGAGCCTATTATACCACTAAGCTGGTAGGAAAAGCAAGCGCCGTGACAGTTGTCTTGCGAAAAATTTCGGGGCAGCTTTTCCGGAAAAAGCCCACCGGGGAGCGCAGCGGCTCTCCGGTGGGCGTTGATGATAGGAAAATTATTTGGTGTGGAAATAGAGGATGCCCAGCGTGCGGGGGCCGCAGTGACTGGAGACGGTGCAGCCGGCCCGTGTGTGCAGCACCTCGTCAAAGGGCTGGTAGCTGCGGACGGCGGCCTCCACCTGCGCCAACTCCTCCGGGGTGAAGCCGCCGGACTCGGTGATGAAAATGCGGCGGGTGTCAATGTCATCCCGGCCCTTGAGCCGCTCCCGGATGTACTGGAGCAGGCAGCTCACATAGGAGCCACGGTACTTCTTGCCCACCATCATCTGGCCGTCCTTCACCTGAATACAGGGGCGCAGGTTCAGCATATTGGCCCCCAGCAGGGCAACGCCCGAGCAGCGGCCGCCCTTGTGCAGGAAGTCCAGCCGCTCCACCAGAAAGCTGACGTCCAGCAGCTCCCGGCGGCGCTCCATCTCGTGGGCGATCTCCTGAGCGGTGAGCTGGCCCTCACGGGTCAGCTGCGCCGCCTCCAGCACCAGCTGGCCGATGCCGGTGGAGAGGCTGCGGGAGTCCACGGGGTAGACGTTCCCCACCTCCTGAGCGGCGATACAGGCATTCTGGTAGCAGGCGGACATATCGCCGGAGATGTGGAAATGCACCACGGCGTCGCACTCCTCCAGCTGGCGGCGGAAGAACTGGGTGTAGTCGTACACCGACACCGCCGCCGTGCTGCACATTCCGCCGCCGGAATTGACGTGGGCGTAAATTTCGTCGGGGGTGATGTCCTTGCCGTCTACCAGAGACTGGCCGTCCCGGACGATATACAGGGGGGTGATGCGGATGTCGTATTTTTCAATGAGTTCCGGGGACAGGTCACAGGTGCTGTCAGCGGATATTCTAATATTCATAATTAGCAGATACCTTTCTGTATATTATTAAATCTCGCAAATTGGCGACGGAAATATTGTATCACACGAATCCTATCATGGCAATCCCCTTTTTGCAACGAAAAATGGCGGTTTTGTTCGGTATCCTGCACAAGTGCGGCGGGGCGTCCGGGAGGATGGACAGTGGGGGCGAAAAAGAAGCGGTACATGGCTTGCCATGTACCGCTGAGGGGGATAAGGGGTCAGTCCATAGTGGGGCGCTCGTCGCCCAGGAAGAACACGGCCACCGTGCCGGGGCCGCTATGGGAGCCGATGATGGTGCCGATGTCGCACAGGCGGATCTTGTCCTTCAGGCGGGGGAAGCGCTCCTCCAGCGCTGCGATGAGCAGGGCGGCGTCCTCCGGGCACCGGGAGTGGCAGACGAAGCAGCGCTGGTCGTAGTCCCGGCCGCCCTGAGCGTGCTGCTCCATGGCGTTCACGGTGGTCTCCACTGCCTTCTTCTTGCCCCGGACTTTGCTGTAAGCCTTGATGGCGCCCTTATCATCCAGCCGCATGATGGGGCAGATGTTCATGATGGTGGCCACCATGGCCGCTGTGCCGGAGACACGGCCGGTGCGGCGGAACTGGGTCATGTTGGAGGAGAAGAACTGGTGGTGAACCTTGTTGCGGTTTTCCAGCACCCACCGAGCCGTCTCCTCCAGCGTGGCGCCGCTGTCCCGCAGGTCCGCCGCCGCATCCACCAGCAGGCCGTAGCCGGAGGAGGAGCACAGGGAGTCGATGACCACGAGCTTCTTATCAGGGTACTTCTCCTGCAGGAGCTTGGCCGCCGCCACGGCGTTGTGGACGGAGCCGGACTGGCCGGAGGTGAAGGCGATGTGCAGCAGATCGCCCTTTTCCAGCTGGGCCTCGAAGAAGTCCAGATAGGTGCCGACATTGATCTGGGAGGTCTGGGGCAGCTTGCCCGCCTCCAGAAAACGGTAGAACCGGGGCAGAGCTTCCGGGTCACGGCCCATGTCGTCCACGTACTCCTGCCCGTCCACCACGTAGGTATAAAACAGCACGGGAATGTCTCTGCTCTGCATATAGGAATAGGGAAGGTCCACGGTAGAGCAGCAGCTGAGAATGAATTTACGTTCCATATGTCCTCCTCCGGTCAATACACAAGATACGCACGCAGGCGGGTATATTGCAACACACTGTCTATTATATCACATTTCGCCGCCGTGTCAACGAAAAGTCCCTGTGGTTTCCCCGTTGCAATCCGGGGCGCAGTCCGATATAATAAAAATTCAGATCATGATCCCGGAGGCGGCATATGTTCATTCTCACAGAGAAAAATCAGGCGGCGGCGGTGCAGCAGGCGCTGCGGCAGCGGCTGAAGGACACCGGCGTTACGGTGGCGCATCCCGGCGGGGAGGTGCTGGTGCTGGAGGGGGAAACCTTTCGGCTGGACGGGGAGAGTCTGCGGCTTCTGCCCGGCGTGCGGGCGGTACAGCGGCTGACGGAGCCGTATCCGCTGGCGGCCCGGACGGGGCATCCGGAGGACACGGTGGTATCCGTGGGCAAGGCCCGCATCGGGCAGGACTTCTGCCTCATTGCCGGGCCCTGCGCCGTGGAGTCGTCGGAGCAGGTGACCTCCATCGCCCGGCAGATGTCCGCCGCCGGGGCGCAGCTGCTGCGAGGCGGCGCCTTCAAGCCACGGACCTCCCCCTATACCTTTGGAGGGCTGGGGGCCGAGGGGCTGGAGCTGCTGTGCCGTGCGGGCCGGGAGACGGGCTTGCCGGTGGTGTCGGAGATCACCGATCCCCGGCAGCTGCCGCTGTTCCGGGAGGTGGACGTCCTGCAGGTGGGGGCGCGGAATATGCAGAACTTCGAGCTGCTGCGGGAGCTGGGACGGCAGGAGAAGCCGGTGCTGCTGAAGCGCAGCTTCGGGGCCACCGTGACGGAACTATTGCAGGCGGCGGAATACATCCTTGCCGGCGGCAATGAGCGGGTGATCCTCTGCGAGCGGGGCATCCGCACCTTCGAGACGGACAGCCGGGCCACGCTGGATGTGGCGGGCATTGCCGCCCTGAAGGAGCAGTCCCACCTACCGGTGCTGGCCGATCCCAGCCATGCCGCCGGGAGGCGGGAGCTGGTGGCTCCGCTGGCGCTGGCGGCGGCAGCTGCCGGGGCGGACGGACTGATGATCGAGGTCCATGACCGGCCGGAGGAGGCCCTCTCCGACGGACGGCAGGCCCTGACCTGCGGCGAATTTGCCCGGCTGGCCCGACGGGTGCAGGCACTGACGGCCCTGCTGCGGCAGGAGGAATGACAAAAGGTGAAACAGCCCTCACGGCGCTGCCGTGAGGGCTGTTTTTATGCGGAAAAGGACCCGGCGGAAAAGGCGGGTCCAAATCTACCATATCACGCCGAAGGCCGGGATGCAAGAGAAATTTTCTCCGGGAGGGAAATTTCAGAGGACTGCCCCATGCACAGGGGGCAGGAGGGCAAAATCTTGATGATTCTGCGGGCTTGACGGCGTTTTTCTCCCGCGGTAAAATCGGTGGGTAAAAAATCAGAGGGCGGAGAAGCGCCCCGCTGTCAAAAGGAGAGGGAGCCATGAAGTATATTTTTGTCACCGGCGGTGTGGTGTCCGGGCTGGGCAAGGGCATCTGCGCCGCATCTCTGGGGCGGCTGCTGAAGCAGTGCGGCCTGCGGGTCAGGAACCAGAAGTTTGACCCATACCTCAACGTGGACCCCGGCACCATGAGCCCCTATCAGCACGGGGAGGTGTTCGTCACCGATGACGGGGCGGAGACGGATCTGGATCTGGGCCACTATGAGCGGTTCGTGGACGAGGCGCTGGACGCCAACTCCTCCGTCTCCTCCGGGAAAATCTACTGGAGCGTATTGAACCGGGAGCGGCAGGGAGGCTATCTGGGCGGCACGGTGCAGATCATCCCTCACGTCACCGATGAGATCAAAAACCGCATCTACGCCATGGACGACGGGCAGACGGATGTGGTCATCTCCGAGATAGGCGGCACGGTGGGCGACATCGAGAGCCAGCCCTTTCTGGAGGCCATCCGGCAGGTGGCGGCGGAGAAGGGCAAGGAGAATGTGCTGTACATCCATGTGCCGCTGATCGTATCCATCCCCGGCAGCGGGGAGCTGAAGAGCAAGCCCACCCAGCACTCGGTGAAGGAACTGCTGAGCATCGGCATCCAGCCGGACATTCTGGTGTGCCGCACGGACAGCCCCATCACCGGGGACATCCGGCGGAAGATCGCCCTGTTCTGCAACGTGGAGGAGGACTGCGTCATCCCCAACGTCACGGCCTCCACCCTGTATGAGGTGCCGCTGCTGCTGGAGCGGGAGGGGCTGTGCCGGGTGGCCTGCCGCAAGCTGGGGCTGCCGGTGGTGGAGCCGGACATGGCCCGGTGGCGGGCCATGGTGGAGAAGATCCACGGGGTACACCGCCATGTGACCATTGCGCTGGTGGGGAAGTACACGGGATTGCACGATGCGTATCTCAGTGTGGTGGAGTCCCTGTTCCACGCAGGCACCGCCTGCGATGCGGAGGTGACCATCCGGTGGGTGGACTCCGAGACCCTGACACCGGAGAACGTGGAGCAGATGCTGGCCGGGTGCGGCGGCGTGCTGGTCCCCGGCGGCTTCGGGGATCGGGGCATCGAGGGGATGATTTTAGCGGCTCAATATGCACGGGAGCATCAGGTGCCGTATCTGGGCATCTGCCTGGGGATGCAGATCGCTGTCATCGAGTTTGCCCGCCACGTGGTGGGCTGGGCCGACGCCCACAGCGCCGAATTCACCGCCATGACGGCCCATCCCGTCATTGACCTGATGTCCGATCAGGTGGGCGTTACCGCCAAGGGCGGCACCATGCGGCTGGGCAAGTACCCCTGCCGGCCGGCGGAGGGGAGTCTGGCCCGGAGGGAGTACGGCACGGAGGATATCTCCGAGCGCCACCGGCATCGGTACGAGTTCAACAACCGCTTCCGCTGCGAGATGGAGGCGGCGGGGCTGCGGCTGTCGGGCCTGTCCCCGGACGGCAGCCTGGTGGAGATCGTGGAGGAGCCTGCCCACCGCTGGTTCGTGGGGGCGCAGTTCCACCCGGAGTTCAAGAGCCGTCCCGACCGGCCGCACCCCCTGTTCCGGGGCTTTGTGCAGGCATCGCTGGAGACGGCGGAATAAGGCGTATCCGAAAAGCGGCAGGAGGAAGTGACCTCCTGCCGCTTGTGACTGTCGATCAACCATCCGGTTTTTTCGACAAAAGGCTTGCAGTCTGCTGCGCACATAATTTGTGTGCCATAGGCGCACAAATTCCACACTGGCAGCCTGAGAAGTATTTTCTCTCACGCACATGTCGCAAGAGAAAATGATTTTACTTCTTTGCCGCCTGCGGGCGGCAAACTCTGCGAGGCTTTTTGCGGGGCCAAGGGGGGTGCGCTTTGAAGCGGGAGGGGCGGCTTTTTGTGAAAAAATCCCGGCTATGCCTTGAAAGACGGAGGGAAATTGTGGCATAATGGAAAAAACAGCATCCATCCGGCGGGAGGTCACACCATGAACAGAAAACGCATCCGACAGATGAACACGGCCCTGCTGCGGCGGCTCACTGGCCGCCCTACGGCGGAGTATTTCAGCGGCCAGCCCCTGCTGGAGCGGCTGGAGAGCGAGAACTACATCCAGCGCTTTGTGCCCCTTTATGACGGCACCCGGCTGCGCTGCGGCGACGTGCTGGAGCTGTGCCGCCCGGAGCTGGCGGAGCTTTCCGGCGGGGAGCCGGAGGGCGGGTGGCTGCGCTTTGCCTATGACTTTGCCCGGCGGCAGCTGTTCCCGGAGAAGGAGGCCCCTGCGGCCTATGACGCCGGGGCGGTGTTTTTCCTGTCGCTTTTGCAGGTGCTTTTTGCCGCCGAACGGGAGAAGCTGCCCTTTGACCCGGCGTGGGATCTCGCCTTCCTGTCGGAGGCGGAGGCGGCAGAGTGCGCCTGCGGCGCCAGCTATCGACAGATGCTGCGGCAGTGGAAGCGGGAGTACGTCTATGAGATGATGCGGCTGGGGCTGGAGGTGACGCCCTACCGCACACTGGAGCATATCGCCGGGGTGCATCACATCGCATTGACCTGCGGCCGGGCGCTGCGGCGCAGCGGCACGGCGGTGGATCTGGCGCTGGTATCCGGCAGCGCCGCCGGACACGACATCGGCAAGTTCGGCTGCCATCCGGGGGAGCGGGTAGCGTATCTGCACTACTACTACACGGATCTGTGGTTCCGCCGCCACCGGCTGACGGACATCGGCCATGTGGCCGCCAACCACTCGGTGTGGGATCTGGAGCCGGAGTATCTGTCGGCGGAGGCGCTGCTGCTGATCTATGCGGACTTCCGGGTGAAGCAGACCCACGACCCGGAGGGGCATGAGATCACCCACATCTCGTCGCTGGCGGAGGCCTTTGACGTGATTTTGAACAAGTTAGACGACGTGGACGGGGAGAAGCGCCGCCGCTACACCAGAGTTTATGCCCGCTTGCAGGACTTCGAGGCGTATATGATCCGCCGGGGGGTGGACGTGACCATGCAGGGGGCGGACACGCAGCCGCTGCCGGAGCAGGCGGTGGCCCTGATGGAGGATGCGGGGGTGCTGGAGTCCCTGACCATGCAGTGTGTGGCCCACAATATGGAGCTGATGGACCGGCTTACCGGGCAGCGGAGCTTTGCCTCCCTGCTGGAGCAGGCCCGTGGCGAGACCAACTGGCGGCGGCTGCGGGCCTATCTGGGGGTGTTCGAGTCCTACTCCCTGTATCTGCACATTCCACAGAAGGTGCAGACGCTGGCCTTTCTCTATGAGCTGCTGATGCACCGTGAGGGGGACATCCGCCGTCAGGCGGCGGCCCTCATGGGAGAGATCATCGCAGGGTTCCACGCAGGCTACGCCAAGGAGCGTCCGGCGGACAGCCGTCCCGACCTGCGGACGGTGACGGATCTGGATCAGTGGAGGCTGTATCTGGAGAAGATCATCTATCCGGATCATAAGCTGATGCCCCAGCACCGGGGGTGGATCCGGTTCACCCTGAAATTCTGCGTGAAGTCCCTGCTCTCCCGCTGCCCCGGACGGGAGGAGCGGTTTCTGGCGCCGGTGCTGGCGTATCTGCGGCGGCCGGAGCAGCTGGACGATCAGGTGGCGCTGCAGCTGCTGGATGCGGCGGCGGACCTGCCGCTGGAGCTGTGTACCCGGCCCCAGCTGAATGCACTGCTCCGTGCGGCGGAGGTACTGTCCGGGCGGGAGAGCCTGACGGTGCAGGCGGCGGCCATGCTGCTGCTGGATCACGTCCACACCTCCATGCCCCGGCAGAAGAGGCCCCTGAAAATTTTGCAGGAGATGGACTGCGGCAATATGTCGCTGGCCCTGCTGCGGGAGGATATCTGCGCCGGGGGGCTGCATTTGCAGGAGGCGCAGGTGTCGGATATTTTTCTGGATAACCTCAAGACCGCCACGCCGTGGATCATCAAGCAGGTGAACCTGCGGCTGCTGACGGACGATGCACGGAACGACCACGGCTCGGCCCTGCACATCGCCACGCATCTTTCTAACCTCATCAAGGTCAGCGACCGGGTTACGGTGCGCCACGGCGCAGGATTGGCGCTGCTGGAGATCGCTCCCCGGCTGACGGTGGATCAGCGCAATGAGGTCTCCGTGGAGCTGTGCCGGGGGCTGGAGCTGGGGCAGCAGGAGTTCACCAAGTACATTCCCGATTATCTGGGGCGGTTTGCCCTGTGGCTGCCGCCGGAGCAGCTGGACGAGTGTCTGGCGGATCTGGGGGTGACCCTCAGCGCCTCCAGCAGCCGCATCGTGGCCCCGGTGCTGGACACCGTGGGTGTCATCTATGAGGAGTATGACGTCTATCATCAGCGGTTCCCGGAGGAAGCGGAGGAGGCATGCCTACGCCGCCGGGACCGGCTGCTGGGGATGCTGATGCGGGGACTGGCGGGCATCGACGGAGAGACCCGGCAGGAGGCCATGCTGGTGCTGGGACAACGGGTGTTCGGCTCGGCACAGCTCAGCAACGGCGAGAAGAGCCGGGCCTTCCCCCTGACGGCACGGAAGCTGCTGACCACCTGCCGTCAGGAGGACGGGGATGCACTGTCCTTTTACTATCGGGCCTCCATGCTGGGGAGGCTGTACCGCTTTTTGACGGCCCAGCGGCTGCGAGGCGGCTTCACCTTTGAAGCGCCACGGCCCATCGCCTTTTTCCCCGGTACCTTCGATCCCTTCACCCTGTCCCACAAGGCCATCGTCCGCACCATCCGGGATCGGGGCTTCGAGGTGCTGCTGGCCATCGATGAGTTCTCGTGGTCCAAGCGCACCCAGCCCTACCGCATCCGGCGGCGCATTGCCGCCATGTCGGTGGCGGACGAGTTCCATGTGCAGATCTTCCCGGAGGACTTCCCGGTGAACATCGCCAACCCGGAGAACCTCCACCGGCTGCGGCAGGCATTCCCCGGGCGGAAGGTGTCCATCGCCGTGGGAAGCGACGTGGTGGCCCACGCCTCCTCCTATCGCAAGCCCGTGGAGCCGGACTCCATCCATACCTTTGACCACATCATCTTCCGTCGGTCCGGTCAGGAGGCCGTGGGCGGCTACGGCGGCATTTACGGCAAGGTACTGGAGCTGACGCTGCCGGAGCCGCTGGAGGAGATCAGCTCCACCCGCATCCGGGAGGCGGTGGACGCCAACCGGGACATCAGCAATCTGGTGGACCCGGCGGTGCAGGAGTTCATCTATCGGAGGGGACTGTATCTGCGGGAGCCGCAGGACAAGCCCCTGCTGCGGACGGAGGATCTGGATTTTACCGACTATCCCCGGTCGGATGCGTCCATGGAGGCCATGCTGGAGGGGGTCTGCCCCGCTGCCATGGTGGAGAAGCTGTGGCAGTGCGGCGACAGTCTCCTGCTGCTGCGCCACGGGATGCAGGGGCAGGTGCTGGGAGCCGTCAGCTACCGGCAGCTGGAGTCCCGTGAGCTGTATGACCGGCTGGGGAGTCTGGAACTCTCCGGCTATGTGCGGCAGAAGGCCGGGGGTCGGGCGCTGCTCATCAGCGGACTGTGGGTGCCGGACGGCAACCAGCAGCGGGAGCTGGGGCAGCTGCTGCTGACGGAGGTGTTTACCATGGCACTGGGGCGGGAGTATCCCTGCGCCCTGTACGATCCGCTGCCCGGTGCAGAGCACAGCTATGTGCTGAATTTGCTGCGGCGGCAGGGCTTTGTCCCGGCTCCGGTGCCGGGGCGGCCGGTGCTGGAGGTGGATATGCGCTGCCCCATCGTGCTGAGCCACAACGTGGACACCTCCATCAAGGCTCCGCTGGCCTCCATGCCCCGTGTGACGGCGGCGGTGGCCGTCGCCCATCGGCGTTTGCAGGAGGCGCTGACGGAGCTGCAGCCGGGGTCGCTGGTGCTGAGCCTGTCGGCGGGGATCATCTATCACCGGCTGCTCCAGCGCATCACCGCACGCAACGGCGTACCCGCCGAACCGGTGACGCCCCGGCGGCAGGGACCGGATATCTGCGTCCCCTATGGAAAGCTGCTGCGGGGCGTGGCGGTGCCTAACACCGTCACTAAGACCCTGCGTACCGACAAGGTATACGAGGCGGATCTGTCGGACTATGCCATCGAGGCCTACCCGGAGTATTCGCCGCTGCCGGATCAGGTGCGGACCATCCGGGCCTTTGACCGGCCCGTCATTCTGGTGGATGATCTGCTCCACGACGGCAAGCGGCTGCGGAGCCTGTCGCCGCTGCTGAAGGAGACGGGGACGCAGGTGGATCTGGTGCTGGTGGGCTATCTAACCGGCATGGGCCGGGATCTGATGGAGGAGCTGGGGTATCCGGTGGAGAGCATCTACTATCTGCCCAATCTGCGGATGCGGTTCGTGGAGTCCACCCTGTATCCCTTCATCGGCGGGGACACCGTGCGGCGGCGAGAGCGGCCCACGGAGGGGCTTCAGCCCTCCGTCAACCGCATTTTGCCCTACGCCTCCCCGGAATTTGCCCCCATTGCCCCGGATGTGGCGTGGCGGCTGAGCCTGTGCTGTCTGGAAAACGCAAGGGACATCCTGCTGGCGCTGGAGGCGGAGTATCGCTTCCTCTATGCCCGGAACCTGACGCTGAACCGCCTCAGCGAGGCGGTGATCCTGCCCCTGTATCCGGATAAGGGCGGGTGCATGACCTATGATTTGAGCCGTACCGCCTCCACCTATCTGGAGGAGGACATCGAGCTGCTGAAGCGGGTGCGTCCCGCAGAATAAGGAGGCTAACGTGCGATACTATGACTGCGGCGGCTATCCCCTGTGCAGCCGGGAGGTGCTGGCGCTTCCGGCGCTGCACGCTCTGCCGGAGGTGGGGGAGGTGCTGTTCGGCTTTCACCGCACCCCCGGCGCCGGGCGGGATACCTTCCCGGTGACGGCGCCGTCCCTGCTGACCGCGGAGGAGGGGGTATCGACCCTTGTGACAGCGGAGGAGCCGGAGACAGATCCGGCGCTGGCGGCGGTCATAGCCGCCGGGCGTGTGCGGGCGGTAAATCTGGCCCACCCCCGACAGGAGGAGCTGCTGCCGCCCCTTCGGCGGAGGGAGCGTGTGCGGGTGAACCTACTGGCGCTGGGCGACGTGGGCAGTACCCTTCTCATGGGGCTGCGGCTGCTGGGAGGCGACGTCATCGACTCCGTCGGCATCTGCGACGTGAGGGAGAACGTTCCCCAGCGGTGGGAGATGGAGCTGAACCAGATCGTCTCACCGGAGGGGGAGAGATTGCCGCCGGTGGAGATCGTCTCACCGGAGGAGGTGTTTGACGGGGATGTGTTCCTGTTCTGCGCCTCCCGGTTCGTGCCGGATACCTCCGTTACCTCCGGGGATGTCCGCATGGCCCAGTATCAGGTGAACCGGGAGCTGGCGGTCCGCTATGCCCGCATGGCCCGGCAGCGGCGCTATGGAGGAATGTTCTGCGTGGTCAGCGATCCGGTGGATCCCCTGTGCCGGGCGGTGCTGGAGGAGAGCAACCGGGACGAGACGGGCCGGTGGGACGGCGGAGGGCTGTTTTCCCATCAGGTGCGGGGCTTCGGACTGGGGGTCATGCAGGCCAGAGCCATGTACTATGCCCGGAAGGAGCCTCGGTTTGCCGCTTTTCTGACGGAGGGGCGTACCTACGGCCCCCACGGAGTCGATCTGGTGGCGGCCAACTCCATAGAACACTACGATGACGCACTGTCCCGTGAGCTGACGGAGCGGGTGGTCCAGGCCAATCTGGAGATGCGGCGGCTGGGGTTCAAGCCCTATGTGGCCCCGGCCCTCAGCTCCGGGGCGCTGAGCCTGCTGGCCTGTCTGCGGGGGCAGTGGCACTGCTCGTCCACCTATCTGGATGGGGTGTTTATGGGGGCCAGAAACCGGCTGCTCCCCACGGGGACGGAGCCGGAGCGGCTGCCCCTGCCGGAGGCCTTGCAGGAGCGTTTGAGAGATACCATGGAGCGCCTGCGGGCGATCCGATGAAGAGGAGGGAGCGTGGATGGCACTGACGGTGCTGCTGCCGGAGAATCCATACAGCCGGGAACTGTTGGCGCTGCTGACACCGCTGCTGCCGCCGGACAGCCGGATCCGTGACCCGGATACGGGGCTGGAGGGGCTGGCCGGACAGCGGCTGCTGTTTGCCTTAGCACTGGACGAGAGCGGATGCAGCGAGAGCGGATATCGGATGCTGATGACCCTGCGGAGGAGCCGGACGCTGCTGGAGGGCTGCGTAGCGGGGCTGGTGGTGACGGGGCGGGGAGAGCTCTACACCAAGGACGCCGCCCGTGATCTGGTGTTCGCCGCAAATCAGGCGGGCTGCGCCTTTCTGGGACGCCCGCTGGTGGAGGCCACCGGTTCCCTGCGGAACTTCCGGGTGCAGGCCCAGATCGGCGGCACCGATGAGGAGACGGCCTTCCGGGCCGCCGTATCGGAGCTGCTGGAGCGGCTGACGGCGTGGGAGGGGCCTGCCCCCGTGGGGCGGGTGCTGGCGCTGCACGCCTCCCAGCGCAGCACCTCCAACACGCTGGCGCTGTGGGAGATGGTGCGCCGATCCCTGCCGCCGGAGGTGCAGGTGCAGGAGATCTGCCTGCGGAACGGGACCATGGCCGACTGCAACGGATGCAGCTACACCGCCTGTATGCACTTCGGGGAGCAGGGCGGGTGCTTCTATGGCGGGCCGATGGTGGAGGATGTGTATCCGGCGGTGCGCTCCTGCGACACGCTGGTGATGGTCTGCGCCAACTACAACGATGCCCTCTCCGCCAATCTCACCGCCTGCGTCAACCGTCTGACGGCGCTGTTCCGCCAGACCCGGTTCTATGACAAGCGGCTTTACGGGCTGGTGGTGTCCGGCTATTCCGGCGGAGATCTGCTGGCCCGGCAGTTGATCTCCGCCCTGAACATGAACAAGGCCTTCTATCTGCCGCCACGGTTCTGCCTGCTGGAGACGGCCAATGAGCGGGGAAGTCTGGTGCGCCTGCCGGGGATCCGGGAGAAGGCACAGCGCTTTGCCCGGCAGATGATGGAATAAGGGCCGTCTGCGGACGACG
>OLSP01002581.1_pt1 | contig 14221 bp, 14 predicted proteins | sample 1672941 | NCBI WGS metagenome assembly OLSP01 (sample SAMEA3136739, study PRJEB25190) | human gut metagenome | reverse complement strand
CAAACACTCCTGCACACTCGCTCCATTCGGCTGGATTTGCCAGCCGTGATAAGCGGTGCCATCATAAGCCAGGTATATAAAATATCGTTGCACGGTCTTTTTTGTGTGCAAAGATAGTGCAAACTTAAGAAGGTTTGAATTATCTTTGCAAGGTTTTCACCACAGATTACACAGATTAACGCAGATTTTTCACAGACATAGTACATTTATAAGATGAGATATTCTTCCAGAATCCTACCTATACTGATAATTGTCGCAGCTGCCGCAACATTCACCTTTGCCGGCTGCAAGAAGAAAGACATGTCGCTCAAGTTGAACGAACCGCGCAACATTCGGGGCGTTGTCAGCTACAAACGCTCGTTCGGAGACTTGAATGAGAAACATCTCAATGTAGCCCAAGCCATCGGCATACGTGTACTTTCATCCCGCGAGGAAGCAGAAAAGATGAGAGAGCAACTGCAACCTATCACGACAAACGAGCTCTATGCCGTGGATTCACTGACGCATTCCATCCCTTATCTCATTCCGGGCGCCGCCAGCCTGCTGGACACCATCGGACACAACTTCCTTGATTCACTGACCGCCAAGGGGCTGAATCCAAACAAGATAATTGTGACTTCCGTACTCCGCACCCAAGACGACGTAAAACGCCTGCGCCGCCGTAACGGCAATGCTTCTCCAAACTCGGCACATTTTTACGGAACGACATTCGATGTCAGTTGGAAGCGCTTTCAGAAAATAGAAGACGAGGATGGACGTCCTTTGCAGGATGTCAGCGCAGATACCTTAAAACTGGTTCTTTCGGAAGTGCTCCGTGACCTGCGGAAAGCCGATAAATGCTACATCAAGTACGAGTTGAAGCAAGGATGCTTCCACATTACGACAAGAGAGAAATAAGCGGAAAAGAATTAGCGTTAATAGTATTTTTCAATCCCGCCAAACCCTATTATTATTTTGTTCTCTTTCGTTTTACAGATAAAGTTATTTAATCGCCTTTCAAATTCTTCCGGTCGTTTCCTCGCCGCTTCAATGTATGCGATTCGGATACGTTTATAGGGGTCAGAGAAACTCTGATAATTCTTCCATATTCTTTCATCCTCTTTCAATCTGTCGATTATATCATTTGGAAAAACAAAAGGAACCGACAAGACAGTTCGTATTTTATCCTCAAATTCAAGATGTATCATTTTATGCTCCAGCAACCATTTCAACCTTTCTTTGTTGGCTTGCGAATAGGTACTTTTAGGATTCCTGGGCGTGAAACGCTGAATTTTATGTTCTTTGTCAAGTGATTTTATCGTACTGTCAATCCACTCGAAACAAAGAGCTTCTTCAACAGCGTCGTTGTATGTGATACTTTTTTCGCCTGAAGACTTGCTGGGAAATACAAACCAAACCTCATTGGCAGTCTCAAAGTTGTCATTCAACCACTTTCGCCAATCTTTTCTGTTCTCGAAATACTTTATTTCTATTGACATAACCAATCGTTTAAACTAACTGTTTTATTGCCTTTACTTTCATAATATCGAAGCATTTTACACTATACAATGTCAGTCAAACGCGTCTGTGTCTGATGGCTGAAAGGCTTACCACCCGTCAAAGATACTAAATCTTAAAGAAACAGTCCTCATTACTTCTTAAATCCTTTGACTTATTATGGTATGACGACACTCACTACATGCAATATATTTGAATAAGAATCGATAGCAAGAATTTTGTGCTGCTATATAATATGATGTACAGAGTCTCCGTTAAACATTTATTAGGTGTTTATTATAAAAAACTAACTAAATGTTTGTTTAATCATAAAAACAGCTTTACATTTGCACCCCAGAAATCGACCGAATTGGGGTCTAACGTTTAATTTAAAAAAACAAAGAAAATGAAAAAGGGTTTATTATTGGTAGTTGTGATGTTAGCAACTATCGCTGTAAAAGCACAAGACATTTACGTAGGCGGATCTTTGAACGTTTGGCGTAACAGCACAGGCAACACTACTTCTTTTAAAGTTGCTCCGGAAGTTGGATACAACTTTAATGAAACATGGGCATTGGGTGCTGAATTGGATTATTCACATAATTATAATGGTGGACTAACAAAAAATTCAGTAATTGTTGCTCCATACATTCGTTGGTCTTACTGTGAAACCGGTGCGGTTCGCCTGTTCCTGGACGGAACTGCTGCTCTCGGCTTCGTGAAGGTTAAAGACGGAGACACTACTAAAGCCGGACAAGTGGGACTTAGACCGGGGATTGCTGTTAAATTGAATGATCACTTCTCTTTCATTGCCAAGTATGGTTTCCTGGGATATCGTAGAAATATAAATACGCTTGGAGATTCTTTTGGTCTTGAACTTACTAGTGAAGATCTTTCAATTGGTTTCCATTACGCATTCTAATAAGAAGAAAACAAATCAACAAATTAGGAAAGGGAGTTCTCAAAAATAGGGAATTCCCTTTTTTTATGTATAATCTCTATAAATTGCGCACTTGTTAACGAAAAAGTTGTTTAATACAAATTACAATTATACATTTGTATTGTTAAACAATGAGGTCAATAAAAACCTTTAGTATTAATTTAAAACTTTAAAATTATGAAGAAGAGTGTTTTGTTTGTTTTATTTGCACTGATTTCAGTGGCAGGTTTCTCTCAAATTACAGGTTGGAATGCCAAAGTAGGTATGAACTTTAGTAATTACACCGGTGATCTTGATTTGAATGCAAAGGTTGGATTCAAACTTGGTGGAGGTTTTGAATATGCTTTTACTGATACATGGTCACTGCAACCTTCATTATTCTTAACTAGTAAAGGTGCAAAGAAAGATGGCAATAGCATTAATGCAATGTATTTGGAATTGCCAGTAATGGCTGCTGCACGTTTCAATGTAGCAGATAATACTAATCTGGTGGTGAATGCAGGTCCTTATTTTGCTTGTGGTATTGCCGGTAAAACAAAGTTTGACTTAGGTAATGACACAGAACGTAAAGTCGACACTTTTGGTGATGATGCTTTGAAGCGTTTTGATGCAGGTCTTGGTGTAGGAGTTGCATTGGAATTTGGTAGAATCATTGCAGGCTTGGATGGTCAATTTGGTCTGGTTGATGTGGAAAAAGTTGGTAATCCTAAAAACATGAACTTCTCTATTATCGTGGGATATAAGTTCTGATAAGAAAACACCGAAATACAGAAAGCCGTTGCGGAAGACAATTCGCGGCGGCTTTTTTATTTTATGATTGAGAAAGTCATTTCCTTTATTGGATATACAATAGGAATGTACAGTCAGTTTACTATCGGCTTTTTATTAATCTGATAGCTTTTTCAACTTTTTAAAGTGCTCGATTACGGCTAAATAGTTCTGATCCTGACAGGCGTCGAATTTGTTCCAAAGATCTCCTAATACGACAGCTCCTCCGAAACCGAAATCTTTAATCTCCAGCAAATTATCTTCATTGATACCTCCCAATGCCATCACTTTCGAATCGATAATTTTGGCTCTTTGTGCTTCACGCAATTCTTCGGCAGTATATGTTGAATAGTAATTCACTTTAGAGATACTATCATAAATAGGACTCATAAAAACATAGTCGTAAAAATGCTTTCTGTTTTTTACCTCCTCCACTGAATGGCACGAACAGCTGATGTGACCATAATAATCATGCGGCTCTTTGGGATTACGTGCATTCAGGTGGATACCCATCAGATTAAATTCTTCTTTCAAATAGAAATGTTCATGCGTGACGATACGGCGGTGATATTTATCCGGAATAAGTGTCAATAGCCGTTCCGAATACATAGCCGGAGTTTCCGGCTTCCTAAGATGTAGGACATCCAGCCCCTCTTCGAAAAGAGCGGTAATAATCTTATCTTCTTCGACGAAGAAGGTAGGGGTGGTAACTACAATTAGTTTCATTTCTTTTGTTAAAATTGGATTGCTTAGCAAAGTTACTAATTAACTATGTCAGAAACCAACCTTTATAGTGAAAATTTGTTAGATTGCAGTGTCCGCAGGTCAATTGTCCATAGTTCGCCGGCTAAAACATCACCAAAGCCACAGATTATTTTCAATACTTCCGTAGCTTCAATGCTCCCTACAATGGCAGGAGTAACCCCCATCACTCCTTTGGGCGGAGGAGGCATCCGTTGCATTTCTTCTTCATCGGGATAAAGATCCCGGTAGTTTTTCTTTTGATTTCCGTAGTTGAACACAGAAACCTGTCCTTCAAAACCGCAGATAGCACCATATACGTAGGGCTTTTTCTGTTCAATGCAAATGTCGTTAATCAGGTAGCGGGTGGCAAAGTTGTCGCAGCCATCCACCACTATATCATATTCCTGAATGATATCATACGCATTGTCTTTCGTCAGCCGGGCAGCGTAGGGGTGTATTTCGATTTCACTGTTGAGAGCGGAGAGCCGTTCCGCAGCACAGATAGCTTTTGGTTTACCTAATTCCTTTTCGGAATAGAGCACTTGTCGTTGTAGGTTGGTGATGCTTACCAAGTCATCATCTACCAGTCCCAGGCATCCCACACCTGCACCTGTCAGGTAGAGGGCGATGGGAGAGCCCAGCCCTCCCATGCCTACAATAAGCACTTTGGCTTCCTGCAGTTTCTTCTGACCTTCTTCTCCGACTTCGGGAAGTATAATTTGTCTGTCGTATCGCATCTGTTTATCTTTTAAAATCAAAAGACTGATCCCAATCTTTCCAGACGGGTTCACGACCCAGTTTTTTCAAATCACGTTCCACTTCAACCGCCTTTCGCTCATCACTTACGTGAAATTGTTCCAGGGTTTGAGGATAACTGAAATATCCTCCCGGTTCAGTTTTACTTTCCGCACTCATTGTGGTTACGCCAAGTGTTGCCATGTGGTTTCGGATTTCTGCGCTCTCACGGGTAGAATAAGAGATATCTACATCATGGTCGAAGATTCGCATGGCGAATGTAAGTTGGGCGAGTTCCCGGTCATTCATGACTACATTCGGCTGGAATCCGCCGTTTTCAGACGGGCGCATACGCGGGAAGTTTACGCTGTATTTCGTTTTCCAGTAATGCTTCTGTAAATAACGCAGATGATAAGCCATCATCGTTACGTCGGTTCGCCATTCCTCCAGGCCGATCAGGACACCCATACCAATCTTGTGTACACCTGCCTGTCCCATGCGGTCGAAGCCGTTTACACGCCATTCGAATTTTGACTTCATGCCTCTTGGATGATACGTTTTGTAATTTGCTTTATGAAGCAGCACCGTACGATGCACGGTATCTGCAATCACCCACTGCTCACCGGCAAATCGATCCGCAAAGTGGTCGGCTAAATATGGCAGAACTTCACTCTTAGGATTTATTCTACCAAATAATATGCCATTTTCCAATTCCTCAAAACGAAGTATTTCAATAAAAAAATGTGATTCATTTGTAAAATTCCGCTCAATCGCAAATAAGGTCTGCATATAAGGGGCTGTGAGATGGCTCATAACCGCCCTTCCCATCCGAAGTCCTTCCTGCACAAACCGGTAAATAGCATCCGCCTTCTGCGCTTCATAAGAGCCGCAGCAGCGATGAATAAAATCATATGCCTCCTCTGAAATCTTGCGACGGATTGTGCGCGCTACTTTCACCGCATGCTCAAAATTTGTCACAACTGTGTGATATTCGCAAAAAAGCTCCATATTCCGCCCCTCTGTATCAATCACAACTTCATTATACTCGTGGGGATAACCCTCCTCATAGGCACGGTATATCGCCGAGAAAATCCCTTCTGCACTGTTCTCACACAAATAGATATGTCTTACCATCCCTGCATCACATCCTCTAACATCATCTGTCTTCCGGTTCCCTGCGCCTCAATTTCCTTTGGAAGACGTTCCTTCAAGCCAAGCAGATTAGCAAGAATAAATGTGCGGTTTAAGCGGATTGGAATCATCATATGCCCGTGACAAGTGATAAAGTACATCGCCCGTTTTAATACAACACCAAATTTCTTTAACGCATTAAAATCGAGCGTTCCTCTTCTTCGTGCCATTATAATACGCCTTGCCGATTTCACGCCAATCCCCGGCACACGTAACAATGTATGATAGTCTGACTTTTCCACCTCAACAGGAAATGAATCCAAATGATACAGCGCCCAGTTACATTTGGGATCTACGGAGACGTTTAAATTCGGGGTTTCTTTCGTAATAATCTCATCCGCTCGAAACTGATAAAACCGCATAAGAAAATCTGCCTGGTACAGCCGGTGTTCACGCAGAAGCTCCGGTCCCCTCTCTTTCGTATCGGGCAAACGAGAATCCCCTGTTGTATTCACAAATGCCGAATAGAATACACGCTTTAAATCAAACTGCTGGTATAACGCCTGTGCCATATGGACAATTTCATAATCCGTCTCCTTTGTAGCTCCAATAATCATCTGCGTACTCTGCCCCGCCGGCACAAACCTTCCATCCTGATGAAACTCCTGCAAAGTCCCACCGGAAACCGCCGGTAACACAGTCTGGCTTTCCGACTGATACAGAGAAAGACGCCGTCTTTTTTCAATTCTCGCATCCTGCAGTAAAAAACTCTCGCTTCTGCCAATCTGTATCTGGCGCATTGGTGTCAAAATTTTCTTCCGGCTCTTCTGCGGTGCCAGCAAATCAAGCCCCTTCGCCGTCGGCAGTTCCATATTTGCACTCATGCGGTCAGCAAGCCACCCGGTCTTCTCAATCAAAAGCGGATCCGCTCCCGGAATCGCTTTGACATGAATATATCCATTAAATTTATACTTCGTGCGGAGCAGATAAATCGTCTGGTACATCTGTTCCATCGTATAATCCGGATTCTTCTGAATGCCGGAACTTAAAAACAATCCCTCAATATAATTGCGGCGGTAAAAGGAAATCGTAAGTTCCGCAATTTCCTCCGGTGTAAAACCGGCGCGTTTCACATCATTGGACATGCGGTTCTGACAATATTTACAATCATACACACACTCATTGGTCTGCAAAATCTTCAAAAGAGAAATACACCTGCCATCTGCCGCAAAACAATGGCAGATTCCCCCGGCCACGGTATTTCCCATCATCCCCTGTCTCCCTTTCCGGCTGCTTCCGCTCGATGTGCAGGCAACATCGTACTTTGCCGCATCTGTCAAAATTTCTAACTTTTCAAATATCTCTTGTGTCACTGCCATACCTGCGCCTCCTTCTATATCGAACATTTGTTCTATTATAGCGCAGTTTTTTACCTTTGTAAAGTAAATCTTTTAAATTTTCTTCTCATGTACACAAAAAAGCCCCCTCGTCTCGTGAACATATCTCATCACATAACGAGAGGGATTTCTTTTCTACATCATCAACAAATCGCCATATCGAATAAAAATGACAATCATTGAAATCAATACAACAATCAACGTCGCTGGTACTGCCGCTTTACAGTATTTTCCCCAGCCAATTCTATGACCTTCTTTTTCCGCCACGGAAATACCTACCACATTTGCCGAAGCGCCAATCGGTGTAGCACTACCGCCGATATCCGTTCCCATTGAGAGTCCCCAGACAAGAACCGGCAAAAATCCAGCCGGGCCGCCGGCACCTAAACTCTTAATTACCGGAACCATCGTTGCTGCAAACGGAATATTATCCACAAGGGCACTTGCTACCGCTGACAGCCAGATAATAATTCCTATCATTAAGAAACTATTTCCACCGCTGATTGTTTTAATCGCATCGGCAATCAATTCCAAAACACCGGTTTCTTCCAGTCCACCAACGACAACAAACAAACCAATAAAGAATAAAATGGTCTCATAGTCCACTTTTTTCAAGATGGTAAGCGCATGTTTTCCCGCTGCCAAAAGCGTAAGAACCGCAATCAAAACACCAATAAACGCAACCGTAAGTTTTGTCTGTGCATGTGTCACTAAAAGAACAACTGCCAGCAAAAAAATAGCAGTGCTGATTACAAAACCTTTCTTATCATGAATGGCTTTTGAAGGTTCTAAATCCGCTTCCGTAACTTCAATTTTTCCTGTTTTTACTTTCAAATCCTTGCGGAAAACAAAGTAAAAATAAATCACAATTACAATCAGGGAAATACCGGCAATCACACCGGTATTCGACACAAAATCCGCAAAACTGTAATGAAGCGCTGTTCCAATAATAATATTCGGAGGGTCTCCACACATAGTCGCCGAACCGCCCAGATTTGCGCAGAAAATTTCTGCCATAATCATCGGCACCGGATTGAATTTCAAAAGCGATGACAATTCAATTGTCACAGCCGCCAAAAACAAAATTACCGTAATACTGTCGATAAACATAGCAAGAACTGCGGACATAATCATGAATGTAATGAAAATCGGAATGGTGTTGAAATGAACCATTTTTGCGATTCTCATACAGAGCCAGTCAAAGAAACCAACTCTCGCCATACCTTCCACCATAATCATCATACAGGCAATGAAAATAACGGTTTCCCAGTTAATTCCAATCCCGGATTCCGCAGCCCCTGACCCTTGATACCAAAAGTCCGGTGCAAAAATGCTTCGCAGATTAATAATTTCCCATATTGCATTTACACTTCTCATGCAAATGCCAAACACCCCAATCAGGGTAAGTGCGCCGCAGCCAAGCGTAATATACTGCCTGCCGAATTTGTCCATCACAATCAAAACAAACATAGCGACAAAAATGGCTACCGCTAAGCCCTGTGCTACCATCTTCCTTCCTCCTAGTTTTTGCTTCCCCCAAAGTAAAAATTAAGCCTTCTCTTTTATCTCTTTTTTATCGTGGAACACCGGTTTCAAAAGAATCGGTGCAACAATTGTCGTAATAATAACAACGATAACGACCGGCCCCATCAGCTGCTCACTCATAAGACCAAGTGCTTCACCTTTGCTGGCAACAATCAGCGCAACCTCGCCACGCGAAATCATACCAACACCAATCTGTAATGATTCCCTTCCGGAATATTTACATAGTTTTGCACCTAATCCACATCCAACAACTTTTGTCAAAATAGCTACAACTGTAAGCGCAATGGCAAACCAGACAATTGTTGCTGACATCTGTGGAATTACCACTTTCAAACCAATGCTGGCAAAGAAAATCGGTGATAAGTACAAATACGACAAAGTTGAAAAACGCGATGCCAGATAATCTTCTTTCTGAATCATCGAAACAACCAGTCCGGCTACATACGCACCGGTAATATCAGCAACGCCGAAGAACTCTTCTGCCACATATGACATCAGCAGACAGAAAACAAAACTGATAATTACATATCGCTGCAAGCCGTTTTTTGTACGGTTGCTGTAGTAATTGAAAAACTTGTAAAACAGAAAACCTGCCACAGCAGCAAATACAAAAAATCCAACAATTTTTACAAGTACAACCCAAAGTTTAACGGTCGGATCTGCCATACTGGTAATAACTGTCAAGGCGATAATACCAAGAATATCATCAATAACCGCTGCACCAAGAATCGCATTTCCTGCTGCCGAATTTAATTTACCAAGTTCTTTTAATGTCTCAACGGTAATACTAACCGATGTTGCGGTAAGAATAACACCGATGAATACGTTCTGCAATACTAAACTGGTACTTACATTCGACTCAATCATACCCGGACGGTTAAAGAACCATGCAGTAGCAAAGCCTCCTGCCAATGGAACCAACACACCAATCACGGCGATAATCGTCGCTGCTTTTCCACATTTTTTTAATTCCTTTACATCTGTTTCCATGCCGGCACAGAACATCAGGATTACTACACCAACTTCTGCTGTCTGCGTCAAAAACTCTGTCTGTGGAATAATCTTAAACACAGCAGGTCCAAGCAGCAAACCGGCTAACAACGCACCAACAACCTGTGGCATACGTGCACGTCTTGTCAAAAGTCCTAAAAACTTCGTACACATCAAAATCAATGCCAGATAGAGTAAGTAGTTACATGTTTCCATGATAAAACCTCCTTTGACCATAAAAAAGGGGACAAATGTGACCGCTCACCGCTGACCACATTGCCGCCTCATTCTGACCATAAAATTTTTATTGCTATTTTCTCATGTCAACATTATTATACTCTCAATTTCCGAAAAAGCAAGCACTTTATTTTTTTGTTTTTTGGGGTCAAAAATGTCCTCTTTTATTTAGTTTAATCCCGGTACTTTTGGAAGTTTTGCAATACTTGCCGCAATTTCCTCATCCGTCAATGTATAGTTTTCCATTTTACCATCATTGAATTTCTCATAAGCATACATATCAAAATATCCGGTTCCGGTAAGTCCAAACAGAATCGTTTTTTCTTCTCCGGTTTCACGACATTTAATTGCCTCGTCCATTGCTACACGAATTGCATGAGAACTTTCCGGTGCCGGAAGGATTCCTTCTACTTTGGCAAACTCTTCTGCTGCCGCAAATACATCGGTCTGTGATACGCTGACTGCTTCCATCAATTTATCATCATAGAGCTGGGACAATACCGAACTCATACCATGGTAGCGAAGTCCTCCGGCATGATTTGGTGCCGGCATGAAGCTGCTGCCAAGTGTATACATTTTTGCAAGCGGACAAATTGCTCCGGTATCACAGAAGTCATACGCATAAGTTCCTCTTGTTAAACTTGGGCAGGATTTTGGCTCTACTGCAATGAAACGGTAATCTGCCTCTCCGCGAAGTTTTTCACCCATAAATGGTGCAATCAAACCTCCTAAGTTTGAACCGCCGCCTGCGCAGCCAATAATGATATCCGGCTTTTCACCATATTTATCCAGTGCAATTTTACTCTCCAAACCAATTACCGACTGATGAATCATAACCTGAGCAAGCACCGAACCAAGCACATAACGGTAGCCTTCCTGTGTCGTTGCCGCCTCAACCGCCTCAGAAATAGCACAGCCTAAACTTCCGTTTGTATTTGGGAATTCTGCGCGGATTTTTCTGCCGACAGCTGTTTTCTCGGATGGTGACGGAGTCACATTTGCACCATAGGTACGCATAACTTCGCGTCGGAACGGTTTCTGCTCATAAGAAACTTTTACCATAAATACCTGACAGTCAAGTCCAAGGAACGCACACGCCATGGAGAGCGCTGTTCCCCACTGACCTGCACCGGTCTCTGTCGTAACACCTTTCAAGCCCTGATTCTTTGCATAATAAGCCTGCGCAATTGCAGAGTTGAGCTTGTGGCTTCCGGATGTATTATTTCCTTCAAATTTATAATAAATCTTTGCCGGTGTCTTCAAATATCTTTCCAAATGATAAGCACGTACAAGCGGTGCCGGACGATACATTTTGTAGAACTGCAAAATTTCATCCGGAATGTCGATGTACGGTGTTTTGTCATCCAATTCCTGCTTTGCTAATTCTTCACAAAAAATACCGCTTAATTCTTCTAATGTAACCGGTTTGCCGGTTGCCGGATTCAAAAGCGGTGCCGGTTTGTTAATCATATCGGCACGAAGATTGTACCACTGTTTTGGCATCTCGCTTTCATCCAAATAAATTTTGTAAGGGATTTCCTTTTTACTCATTTTGTTTCTCCTTCTGATTATCATTTATTTACAGGCTGCCTAAGCAAGTTACGCAAGCTGTCGGGCGGCCCTGTTTTCTTCTATTCAAACAAATATTGGTACTTTCTCATCTGTCTGCTTATCAAATCATAAACGCGTTCTTTTACATCGTTTGAATAATTCTGTTCCTCTGCAATGATTTTTTCTACAATTGCTCGATCAAAGTGAAAACGAATTTGTCTTCCATATAATTCTTCCACAGTATCTAATTGTTCATCAAAATCATCATGAAATGTCTTGGCTTTCACTCTTTTAACCAAATCTTGTATTTTCTCTTCCATCGGATAATCCTGTATCGTATCCGAAAGAAGTGATGCACCATTATCAAAAATAGGGCAATAATGAAATTGGTCACAATCATCTAACAAAACAGCAATATTATGGGTATGTCTATCTTCATTCAAAAACAACGCATCAATCGTCATCAATTTACTGATATACACACCAAATTCTCTCAATCCCGTCAACTGCTCTGTCTGTTCAACCATATAACGAATCCGTTCACGCACATCCGGCATATGATAAACGCTTTTTGTCAGACTTTCGCCCTTCATTGTTTCAAACAATCGTTCCAATGTAATTATCTTCCAGCCATTCGGCAGAAAATTTTCACTTTTACACCCAAGATAATCCTTGTATTTATAGTGGATTTTTTCTGTCTGGTAGAAAACATATTCGTTTCTTTTCAAGGAAGAATATCCTAAAAGACAGGAAACAAGATACTCAACTAAGCCCTCATAGCCTGTGTAATCTGCCTTACACCAAATGCCATTCTGACTTTGCCACTTTAATTGATTTCCCTTTGAGGACTGCCTGTCATTTAGCAATATGTCCTGTTCAAAAAGTTCAATCATCTATCCTGCCTCTCAATCTCTAACCAAAAATCGTCATCAGCCATTCGCCCTTTTGTCTTTTCAATTATCAGCATCGGATCATAAAATGGCAGTTCCAAATGCCTCAACATCAATTTCATTTTATCTCTGGTTCTAGGAAAACAACGAGATTCCAAAAATTTTTCATACTGTTCATAAGTTGGTTCTTCCACACAACCAAACGCACGATACAGTAGATTTTCCGCATAATTGTGAAGTCTAACCTTCCGTGAATGCTCATCCACATCAATAATAGTACATACCCCTTTCGGACACATATACCAAAATCGCAATGGATATTCTTTTTTCGGCGCAATGATTTCCTCACCGGATACTGCTATTCGTTTCTTCTCCATCATACACGCCCCCTTTTGTTTTCCTATATAATAAGTATACCCCAGAAATAGGGCAAACGCAATTATTTTACATATTCCTCCTGCTGGTACATCGCAAGCACCCGATTATAAAATGTTCGCACTGCCGGTGCCATGTTATCCGGATTTAGTGCAGCAATTCCAATAATGCGGCAGGCATCCGGTTTTACCGGAAAACAATCCACTTCATACGGAATATCTTTCATAACCATTTCCGGCATCAAACAAATTCCGAATCCATTTGCCACCATTACAACCGTAGACAAATCGTCAACCACATGGTAACTTGACCGGACATCCAAATGATTTTCCTTCATAAAATTCTGAATGTCGGCATCTGTACTTTCACGCTGTGTAACAAACTGGCAGTTTTTCATTTCCTCAATGCTCATCGGTTCTTTCGATGTTCTCTGCCCCTTTTGCACGACACATAACAGAGGGTCTTTGTACAGCGGCTCGATTGGAATATCAGCGGCACTGGATACCGACAAAAAGCCTACATCCACCACGCCATTTTTTATCCAGTAAACAACATCATCATACGTTCCCTGAAAAATTTCCATACTGATGTCCGGATATTCTTCATGGAAAGAATGAATCAGCTCCGGAATCCAGTTCGTACAGACGCTGGAAAAACATCCAACTTTCACTTTTCCCTGTTTTAATCCATTAAATTCCGATATCGCCTGCTGTAAACTTTCATCGCTGTTCAAAACTGCATTTACATAAGGAAGAAGCCGCTCTCCATAATTGGTAAGCGTCACACCGCTTTTGGCGCGGTTTAATACGCAAAAACCAAGTTCTGCCTCCAGTGTAGATACCGCATGGCTGACTGCCGATGGCGTAAGCCCAAGTAAATCCGCCGCCTTCCGAAAACTTCCCTGCTCCGTAACGGTTTTGAACACCTGGTAGGTAAGTAACGTCATTTACCTGCCTCCTCTCTTATCCTATCATACCAAAAGGCAGGGCAGGATGCAACTATGCAAGACCATTTACAAGACAATTCTTTCCACCAAAGCAACGCTTTTCCCCAGTTTTCTGCCTTATGGTTGCTTTGCTTACAACTATTTTTCTATTTCATGCAACTCTTTCTTAAAAATCTAGAAAAAAACGTTGTTTTTCTCGGGAAAATTGAGATAAATCCGACAAAATGGGGCTGAATATGCAACGTTTTTTGGCTTTGGAGCAAGTTAGCGTTGTTTTAACAAGTTGCCAGCCCTGTGCTAGATGAAACGATCCTTCTTAAGCCGTGCAGCGCCTATCTCTTCGCGATAGGCGCTCACGGGCTGCGCCACCTGTTCGGTGACTTAAGCCGCATAAGGGATATCGCAAAGCGATATCCCTTATCACGGGCTGCGCCCTATGCCAGATGAAACGATCCTTCTTAAGCCGTGCAGCGCCTATCTCTTCGCGATAGGCGCT
>OLSP01002578.1_pt1 | contig 14227 bp, 14 predicted proteins | sample 1672941 | NCBI WGS metagenome assembly OLSP01 (sample SAMEA3136739, study PRJEB25190) | human gut metagenome | reverse complement strand
ACATCCATTTCATCTTCCACCGAGAAATTATATTCCTTGCTTTCGAAATAAACCTTAGGCTCCAGCAGGTCATTCATGCTGTCGTTGCAAGCGCCCAACAATAACGCCATACTACCTACCATCAAATAATAGAATATATGTTTATTCATCATCTTTTTACTGTTTTAGAATTTTATAAGTCCACTTATTTCTGCGGTTTATTTTCCGCTTCGTTTTGTTTCGCTTTCCATTCATTGAAAACCCGCTGATTGATTTGAATAGCCTGACGCATCCATTTATAATTTGGCGTATTGTCATAATCATTATCGAAGCGATAAGCTCCTACTCCACCTTTATAACCTTCTTGCGGCATAGCAGCAGCCTGCTTCAGCAATTGACCTCCATTAGTGGCATACTTTTCAAAGTTCTCTGTGCAGATTATTTTTTTAGGATCAACGCCATAACCATCAAAACCGGGATTGGAACTACCATAACTTTGTATAATCCAATAATCGACATACTCATCCAATTCACGGGTAAGCCCATAAATATTTCCATCAATACAGATCATTTTATGTCCTTTACCTTCCGGATCGCTTTTCGGACCAATGTAATTGTTCATCTCTTTAACCAAATGAATCAAATGCTTATTCTGACTCAATGTGCCATCCATATCAAACACACCACTACCGATTTCCCAGTCTACATCATAACCGTCCCATTCGTTTGCATACAAAGAATCGCACAGAGCTTTGGCAAACTTCGCCAGACATGCATAATGGTTTTCACTTTCAAACTGACCTTCAAATCCCCAATATTTCCAACGGGCTTGTTTCTTCGCTGTTTCCAATTGAGCCGCCGACCAGCCTTCTTCCTCCGCTTGTTTTTCCACTTCGAGGTATACCGAATTTGGTGTCGCGCCCTTACCAAGATAAGAAAGCAGACTTACCTGCAACAGTTTCGTTCCTTTCACCTTTTGCACAAACTCTTTATCTGCCTTCTGCTCCGGAGTGATTTCATAACGTCCTGGAGCGCCACTCCACATAGAAACAAAATCCATACTATCGGGCATAGCAGAGAGATATCCTCTTCGATAAGCTCCAGCAGGCGCCCAATTGGAATACCATCCGAAAGCTACGGGACGATTGTAATTCCAAGCAGTCGCCTTATAGGCGCGCAGATTGGCATAATATGCCTCACTCTCCGCATTGTTCATTGTGGCATACCCGCCTATATGGTCTATCTCAATATTCTCCACATCCATGCAAGAAGTTACCATCATGCCTGTCAATGGAATAATATATAACAATTTTCTTAATGATTTCATATTCTTCATCTGTATTAAAATGATACATGTAGGTTATCTCTTACAATCCCACCACAAACGGGTAGAAGACTTATCTTCGCCACCTGCACCGTTATTGAACAACTTCAAGGCTGCTTCATAAATAGCCTTTCCCTCGTTAGTCTGAGAAAAACTGGTGGGATAAATCATACGGCGAATACCGCCCTCAAGAGTTGCGCCTTGCACTGCTCCTTTCAAAGTCTTAATGACATTCAACTTCGGATAACCGGTTCTTCTCCATTCCGTCCACGCTTCCTGTCCGTTAGGAAACAAAGCAATCCACTTCTGAATCATAATTTTTTCCAACTTCTGCTCAGTTGTCCCTTCAAACTTGACAGTAGTCTCACACGGAGCAGAAAGTGTTTGCCCATACTGATAATGGGAAAGAACATATGCCCGAGGTGACAAATTGGAATTCATATAATCGTCTACAGGATCAGTCACACCATTCTCCTGAAAAGACATATCAATGCCCTGTTTATACCATGAATCCGCACTGCCGAAACCTTCCCACACTAAAGCTGCTTCCGCACGCAAAAAATAAACTTCCGATGCACGCAGCCAATATGTAGGAGTTCCACTTTGAATATTGGGCTTTGAGCAAGATTTATAGATATCATTCTGCGCATTGGCATGCCCTGCCGGCACCGCTTGATATGTTTTTCCATCGAAAGCCTCAACACCATAAGAGGCATTACCATCCATCGGCAAAAAATAAACGCTTAAACGCGGGTCTTCATATCCCATCAGATAAGAAAAGATGGAAGAACCCATACGAGCTTCATTATAGTTGCCTGCCAGCCATTCAATGTTGTTGCGAAAAGTCATACCTGCTCCTTGACTCATTTGAGCCGCATCATCCTTAGCCGTCATCACGCCGATAGAATGATTTACTGCTTGAGTAGCAAACTTTTTCGCCAGTTCCGCATCAGCGAAGCGGACACGCATAGCCAAACGAAGCATCAGCGAATTGCCATATTTCACCCATTTGGTAGCATCTCCGGCATATACCGCATCATAAGCGCCCATTACATTCACCCCATTTTCCGCCTTTTCTGTTAATTCTTCAATGGCTGCAGTCAATTCTTCAAACATCGCCGTATACACCTCTTTCTCCGAATCGAACGGAATGTTCATTGTAGCGTCCGCCGCATGAGAATAAGGCATCGGGCCGAAACTTTCAAGTGTCTTGTGCCAAGCGGAAATCTTCAGAATTTGAGCCAAAGCAAAGACTTCGGGCGTACCATTTTTCTCGGACGCTATTTTCAATTTCTTCCAAGGATCAAGAGCATTGGTATAAGACTGCGTATAGGTCGCTTTTATCCAATTGTCCAACAAATAATAAGTAGTATTGTTACTACCTGCGTTCCAACCGTTACTGTTGTTCTCGCCAAAAAATCCACTCCAATTATCGGCCGATAGTGATAAGCTATTTGATATTCATTGATAACATCTGTATCATCAGCCTGTGTGCCTACGGGAATCACTGTCCGTTGCATAGCTGTAATCAGCCCTCCGACTTCAAAACCATCCATCGCACCTTCTCCGTCGCTCATTTCAAATTGGTTGGTATTGATTTCTTCAAAATTGCATGAGGCAAATAGCGCCATTGCGCATATCACCGCTAATAGTTTAAAATGATTCATTTTTCTCATAATAAAGAAGGTGTATTATAATTTAAATTTAATACCGAAGCCAAAGCTACGAACACTCGGTTGCATAAAATAATCATTACCTTGTCCGTAAGTACTAGTGGAAGGAGTCAGTTCCGGATCGAACGGAGCTTCGCAATACAACATCCAAGGATTGTTGGCTATAAACGAAACCGTAACATCTTTCAACACGTTACCAAACCACTTATTAGGCATAGTATAGCTAAAGGTAAGTTCTTGCAAACGAATATTAGTGGCACTGTATACATAGTAACCGGAAGTTTCATAATTTCCCGTACCTGTCATCTGATAATAAGACTTCGCATCTACCAGACCTTGTCCCTTCAACAATACGCCTCCCGCTTCACGAGCCTCAGCCGAACGTTTGGATACACCGAAACGATCAAGCAATGCCTCTGTAGAAGAGGTCACCACGCCTCCAAAACGTCCGTTGATCTGGAATCCGAGCCCAAAGCCTTTGTATGTCAACATATTACTCCATCCCATATTGAAATCAGGAGAAGTTTTTCCCAAATAAACGGGTTCCCCCTTTTCCATTCCAAAGGTTCCGTCGCTCTTTACCTCAACATATCCCAAGTGGTCTTTCTTCAAGAAGGTGTTGGCATAAATATCGTGGATACTTCCGCCTTCTTTCAAGATGACACGACCACCATCCTTCAAAACCTCCGGAATATTAATCGGTTCATCCATCAAATCCGTATGATAGTTTTCAACCATCTCCTTAATCTCGTTTATATTACGAGAGAATGTCAATGTTGAAGAGATTCCTAATCCGAACTTAAACTGATCGGAATAGCTTAATGAAGCCTCCCAACCACGATTTTCCACATTACCGGCCTGCAAATAAATCTGCTTGTATCCGGTAAATTCCGGAAGATCACCCAAGAAAGTCTGATTGTATGTATTAGAATGATAGTAGGTTACCTCCGCACTTAATTTATTCCACAACTTCAGACTTAATCCAAATTCGTATGACTTTGTACGCTCTGCCTTGAAATCAGTAAACGGATAGATACCGGTAGGATCTAATGCACCACCCACAATAGGGGTAGTTACCGTACCCGGAGTCAGTCCCGAACGGGATACAGGCGCACCGACTTCCGTATACGAACCGCGAACTTTCAGGTAAGAGATAAATTCGGGCAATTTGACCATCTCGGAAATAATCCCGGACAGACCGATTGAGGGATAGAAGAAAGATTCTTCATCGGTATTCACCAAACGTGAATTCCAGTCATTACGTCCGGTCAGTGTCAAATAAAGCATACTCTTCCAACCAAGTTCCAAATTGGCAAAAACAGCATGATTACGTACACGACTATCACCACCCTTTTCTGAGATACGACCATTAGCCGGATCGATATTAGAAGCCGCAAATTTATTGGGCACTCCCAATAATGTCCCTTTGTATCCTCTCTCCAATGCCCAATAGTTAGAATAGTTCCAACCCGCATTGGCAGAAATACTGAAATCAGCTATATGTTTATTTACGTTCAACATAAAGTCGGCATATTCCTGACGGTCTTCATAGTTATTGTATCCATACAGTCCTTTCTTTCCTTCCGCAAATTTATCGTCGGATGAAGCGTAAATCTTGCGTTCAAACAATACATGTGTGTCATCCATTCTGAAACGGGCTGTCGCATTCAACCAATCGGTAATATTATAAGTCAACCCTACGTTAAACATATAACGACTCTTTTCATTCGTAGCTACATTGCGATAAGCAGTCCAGTAAGGGTTCTGTGAAGCATATACCGGATCTGCCACCGGCCAATACTGAACCGGAAGTTGGCGACTTTCATCGAAATGTTCGAATGACTTAATTCCATCAAAGTCTTCACCACGAGGGAACAAATAGGCGGCCATCACCGGATTCCAATATTGTCCTTGCGATACCATATTCTTGTCTTTCTGTTTCACATACGACGCACCTAAATCGAGTTGTAATTTATCATTAAGGAAAGTTGCCGTATTACGGATTGTGAAATTCAAACGTTCATATTCATTATTAGGCACAATACCTTTGGAATTGGTAGAAGAAACAGAAGCAAAAGTCTGATTCGATTTCGTACCGGTGGTCAACGTAACCGAATTAATAAAGTTTGTTCCGGTATTAAAGAAATCCTTCTTAGGATCATAACTTGTAGGAGTCAACAGTTTCTCACCCCAGCTTTCATACATATCTTTTTTGTTACCATACGTATTTTGAAACTCAGGAGTCATATAAGCTTTGCTGAACTCTGAAGAAGAAGAGAACTGCACTGAAAGTTTTCCTTCTTTTCCTTTTTTAGTGGTAATCAAAATTACACCGTTAGCGGCACTACTACCATACAACGCAGCAGCCGAAGGACCACTCAAAACAGAAAGACTTTCAATATCTTCGGGATTGAAGTCGGCGATTCCTTCTGTTCCGGCCTTACCTTCACCCATAATACCACTGTCGGTATTTCCCATATTGGTATTGAACAAAGGAATACCGTCCACCACATACAAAGCATTGTTATCACCTTCGATAGATTTTGCACCACGCATTACAACACGTGTCGCACCACCAACTCCACTAGCACTTTTGTTAATACTCACTCCGGCTATCTTACCGTTCAGCGAGTTTACGAAGTTAGCATCTTTTACCGTAGTCAGTGCATCTCCCTTGACTTGTTGTACATTGTAAGACAACGCCTTTTCTGCACGTTTGATACCCAATGCCGTTACAACAACTTCATCGAGCACTTCTGTATCCTGCTTCATTACAACCGGATAGAAATCTTTCTTGGAAACAGGAATTATCTGTGCAGCATATCCGATATAAGATACTTTGAGAATAGATTTCTCTGCTGCCTTGATCGTAAAGTTACCATCGAAATCGGTAATCGTACCTGTAGAACTACCATCCACAGATATATTTACTCCAATCAACGGTTCACCGCTCTCATCAGTAACCTTTCCTTTGATATTTTTAAGGATTTGTGCAACTACAGGCTTCTTTTCAGCTATTATAATGTAGTTACCTTGTATTTGGAATGAAAAGCCCGTCCCTTTTAAGATGGTATCAAGTGCGGTTTCGAGGGATGCGTTCTGCAAATTTAACTGGGCTATTACTTTTCCTGTCAATTCGGAATCACTATAATTTATAGACATTTTAGACTGTTTTTCCACAGTCTTTAAGGCATCAATGACAGTAATATTCTTTTGTTGGATAGTTATTTTACTATCATTTTGAGCCAAAGCGAAAGTCTGTATAAGAATAAGACTTAAAAAAGTGAGAAAGACCCGCTTATGAGCTATTTTTTCTGCTATTTTTTCGTAGATTTGTAGCATCTTTAGTATTAGTTAATTGGTTATTATTCTAGGATCATTCAGAATAGCGTCAATATTACGCTAATATTAAAAGAGATTGATTTCATATCCGGGAGGAACGGCCATTCCTTCCGGGTATTTTTTTGCATTACGTATTAAATTTAAAAGGTTCTACAATATATTCATTCTTTACTAGTTACATAACACTTATTTCCCTTGATAACATAGTTTACATTTCCAACAACTTGCGATATAATCTTCATAACTTCTTCCAAATTCGCCTGTTTGGAGAAGCGGAAACTATATGTATTCTTTTTCAAGCTATGAAGGCTATATACAAAAGCATAAGGAAATTTGCGTTCAAGACTTGTAAAAATATCCTCCAGATGCATATTACTAAAAACCAGTTCCCCACGTTGCCATGCCGTCACATCATCTATCTCAGGCATCCGCAGATTGTGCGCTTTCGTATGTTTGTCATACACCAACTGTTCATTAGGCTTTAAAATAATATTGGACAGCAAGTTATTGAATTCAACTTTCACACTACCTTCCAGCAAAGTAGCCATCAGTTCGCTATTTTCCGGATAAGCATTTACATTAAATTCAGTACCTAAAGCAGTAACTTGATAATCATTGGCCTTTACAATGAAAGGATGCTTCTTATCCGGTTTCACTTTAAAGTTGGCCTCACCAATCAAATATACACTTCTAGTCTCTCCTGTAAATTTTTCCGGATATAGTAGTATACTCTTCGAATTCAACATGACATATGTACCATCCGGTAATGTAAGTTCACGAATTTCCGCTGTCGGTATATAGCATTCAACTAAATCTTTTTCCGGCCGTTCCTTTTCCAACATCAAATAAATAGAAACAGATGAGACTGCTAACAATAAAATAGCTGCAGCTCTCCATATAAGCAACTGGTAATTTCTACGTGAAGTGATAGACTGCATTCCCAGATTCTGCCGCATTCGTTGTATTGATTGTTGCATGCCATCAGGCACTTTCTGTTCTCCTGCTTGTTTCCAAAGCTCACGAAGAGCCTCACTCTTTTCATCAACATGCTCCTCATCAGCCAACCACTGTTGCACTTTCTTATGCGTATCGGCTGAATAGTTATTATGGCCGAACAATTCTATGAGTTGTTGAATATAATCTTTCATGAATCTTTTTCTTTCTTTTTGGGCTTTATACACTAAATACAACTACTACATACATACTACTTAAAAATATCAGAGAAAAAAATAAAAAAGAGGAGTACCTTCTTTAATTCGATCAATGCCAAATAAACCTGATGCTCTATTGTTCGGATAGAAACATCGAGTTTATCAGCTATTTCTTTATGACTTAATCCCCTGAAACGACTTAGTTCGAATATCAACCGACGACGCTTCGGCATCTTCTCCAGTGTCAACTGAATAATTAAGAGCATCTCCTTATAATACACACTATTCAATATCTCTTCCTTTTCTGTCAATTCATAAAGAAAAGTTTTTTCTATAACCTCCGTCTGATATTCTTGCTCTACCTGTTGATGTTTAAAGATGTTCAGAACTATATTTCTAGTCATTATGAAAATGTAATTATCTAGTTCTTTATCATTATCCAGCCATAACTCCGGCTGCATCCAAAGCTTACAGAAAACATCTTGAGCCACATCTTCTGCATCACTTTCAGATTTAAGCAGCATTTGAGCAAAGTTCTTTACTTTCGGAAAATTCACAGTAAAAAACCTCTGAAACTTTAATTCAATCTGCTTGTCGTTATTTTCCATCTCTCTAGTATTTTTCAGCGTTAACGGTTAAATTAAATGTACCATGTATAAGGTTAAAGAAGCGGTAATATAATAATTCATTATAAACTTATAATCTGAAAGCAAAATAAAAGATTAATAACACAATAAAAAAATATTATTACTGTTTTTTGATTTTTTTTCAAGTAGCCATTACTACAAAGCTCCCTCAAACAAAACAAATGTATATTACACACCCATAAAAATAAAAAAGGCTTCATGAATCAATGATTCATAAAGCCTATAAAGAATACTCGTACTCGAAGCGGGACTTGAACCCGCACAGCCGCAATGGCCAAAGGATTTTAAGTCCTTCTTGCCGGTGACTTCGCCGGTCGAATACGATTGTAATATATCTCTAATAATCAACACATTACAATAAAAGCTTTATAAATCTCTCCTACACTAACTATACTCCGGTTTACATATTGGTTTACATCAACTATGTAGAACAAGATTAGTTATCCAATAAATTAATAATCTCCTTTGTAGGATTTACCCACGCTGCAAAGGTAGTGAATTATACTTATAATGCAACTATTCAACCTTTCATAGATAGGGGTATTATATAAATATATTCTGCAATAAAAGGTAGTATTGATTATGGCTATATAAGAAACATTCAACTTTCAAATAGAATACAACTAGATTATTGACCAGACAGCTTCTTATTTTAAACCTAGTGATTGCCTTGTAGATTTCGAATATTCTGTTTCCTTTACAAGCCAACATATCAAATATCCAATATCATCAACCTTTGCATAAGCTGCAATATGGGTCTTCGAGTTTATTATTTCATTCCAATATTCTAAAATAAATAGTGAGTATAATGCCATGTATTGGAATTTAAATTCAAGAGAATTATCTAGAAGAAGTACTGCTGTTGAAACAATCCTAAAGGGGTATGGCACAGCATTTCGTACTTCATAACCCTTTAATAATTCTTTAGTACTCTCAAACTCCCTAACTTGGGTACGTAAAGCATAATATCGTTCTTCACATAGTCCAACTTCTTTGATAAAATACAATTTACAGCGTCTCAACATTTCGCCTAAAGTAGTAAAGGGGAACGGGAAGATTCCACTAGGTCTTATATTAACTTTCATCGTAGCCCCTCTAGACAACAAATAATCAACAATGTTGTCATGACGATAATTATAGGCAATTTGTATAGGAGACATATTGGCTAACTCTCCCGTACTATATTTCCAAATATACATCTTCTCATCATCTGTTCTCTTCTCTCTTGGTTTAATGTACAAATCATCAGAAGGTTCTTTCACTCTAATCCTTGTCTTGTTAAAATATACGTCTCTATCTGATAGGTTTCTCTCCACACAGAAATTAATATCTGCACCATTATCGAGTAATATTTTAACAGATTCTAAATTACCTATTTTAACAGCCTCTATCAATGGAGTTGTGCTTTCATAACACCTTCTATCGCTATTGTACCTCCTTAAACTAGAATTGGGGTCAGCACCTTTATCTAATAAGAATTGTAACACATCATACAGTCGATTCTCTATAGTAAAGAGCAAACTCTTCGCATTATTTATAAATGACCTATCTACTTCAAACATTATAGCCCAATCCCTATTGGGTTCATCAGCTCTTGCAATCTTAGCCCAATCCCTATTCATACAGTCTTGTAAGAAGCTATCATATTCCCTCTGCCATTGTGCCACTACTTCTTCCCTTCGCATATTACATTATTTAGTCGGTTTATTTATCAATTATAGCATTAAGTTAATGGAAACCATAACTTGAAATGCTAAGCACAAATATACAACTTCTTTATTATTATAGAATATTTACGTGTAAGAATTTATAACGATTATCCTAGATAGATAACCACACTAATACGAAAGATTTACAAGAATAATAAAACAGGTCATTCTATCTATTAAGATTATCAATATTGTATTTGGTAAAATTGCACACATTAAATACTCATACTTTATAATTAATAAAACCCAGCCTAGCGAAAGCTAAGTTGGGCTTATTTTATTATATAATCGCAGAACTAATAATATAAAAGTTTCTCCTTATAAGTCGGGCAGTCCCCCCCCTTCCCATAATCTATTGACATACCAGTCAATTCGTTTAGTCTACCTTCTGTTACTATTTTACTCATTATTATATTTAGATTTGATGTTAATCATACAAGACTAATACATCATGTTAAGATTAGTTATCTACTTGCTATATTAATAATAATCTGTATATTTGTGATATGTTTAACCATTAATACTTATAGATTATGTATATCAAATGCCCTAAGTGTAATAACACTAATTTCTGTATCAGTCAAGACACCATAGACGGTGTAGAATACAACGTTATAAGTTGTGTTATTGATGATTATATTATAGGCGTATATCCTAACTCCGATTCTAAATTTAAAGAACTTCAAGAGAAGATTGAGGATTTAGAAAGTACTATTAGTGATTTAGAGGACCGAATTGAGCGTCTAGAACGATAGTCTCACTTATATAGGCTTTAGGAATTACCATACAATCCTTACATAATGAATCAGGTATATTAATACCATAAATACTTGAAGCAAGTACAATAGCTTTATCATCTTCTTCTATGAAGTAACCTACTGTACTTGTTTCTATATCTCTATCTAAGTATCTAACACCTTCTGATAGACTGCATCCTTCTCTATCAGTCATGTACTTGCTATTCCATTTAACAAGTACTAAGTCTTTACGTTTTAATTGCTTATCCATATTAATCCATTTAATGTTATTAGTTATATATCTACATGTAAAGTTATTGATTATTAATCTATTAAACCAATGTGAGAATGTTAAAGTAAGTTACCATTACATTTCTTGAATATCTCTTCAATCAGCTTCTCCATTTCCTTAGACTTCTTAGGGTTACAGTTTACAGGATTGTCAACCTTTACTAGTTCATTCTTATCATTCAGTTCGTACCTAGTTACACGATACTGTTGTTTCTTGTTTCTCTTCATATTCATAATTTACCTCCATTCTTATATCCTAGTTTACCTAGCTCATTTACTTAGATTTGGGTATAAATATCTCCTTACCATTCTCATCGTATTCTGCTTTAAATGGGTTAAGAATCTCTTCATGCCCAGTTAAGCAATCAGTATCATCTTCATCTTTTACACCTGTATCATACTCATCATCGAATAAGAATGGCACTTCTCTCTGTACAAGTCTTCTGTCTCCAGTCTCTAAGTTAGTTACATAGTACGTACCCATATTAATATAGGTGTACTCTTTACCGTCTACAACCTCTGTATAAGGATATTCTTCCATAATATTACTCTCTATTATTTATAATTGCTGGAGCTGCCAAACTCCACCCATATTTATTAAACTGTTTAACAAATTCTTCTCTTTTATCAGGTTTAAGTAAATTATTAAAGAGAATGTCCAAGTGAGAACCACCATGACCACTAGCTCTGCCCTGTTTGATTACCTGATTTACTGCATCAGCATCCTTAAAGTTAGGTAATCCAGATTTGCCTGCTCTCTGCTCTAATTCTATTAATGGGTGTAACTGGGCGTTAAACTCACCTGGGTCAGTTAAGTACTTATACACCTTTCGAATTTCTTTTATATCATTCTTAGGATATCTCTTTACCATTGATGCTACAAACTCGTCTTCTGATACTATATTGTCCTTCATTAAAGCTTGTAGCCTAGGGTTGGCAAATAACGCATCATCAACAGAACCTTTAATTCCACTCAATGCTGCTTGATAATTCTCAATTGCGTGTTTGAACTCATGTCCTACTGAATTAGGTGGGAAGTCAGCGAGTATATCTATGTCTATATAATCGTAACTAGGATTCTTCATTATATCTGGATGAGTTAATGTTTGAGGATTGCGTATTGGATATCCTTGTATATCTAAAGTTCCAGGTTTAGGTGATTTAACCCTTAACTTTCCTTGTTTGGCAGCTTCTTTAAAATCAGTAACAGCCTTAACATATTGAGTACCTAATTCTTTATCTATATCAGCAAGTTTCTGCATGGTTTCTGAATTATCTATGTATTCTATAAAGTTAAGATAGTCACGATTTACATCATCTACGGTTCTCTTATACACCTTACTAGGATAGTATGCATCCACTTTAGGCTTAGCTCCTTTCTTAAACACTCTACCATTCTTCAAATCATCTCTAAGACTAAAGATTACTTGGTTATTAGAATATCCATTATCATATACATTATTAAAGATTACCCCGTCAGCACTCATCTTATCAGCTGCTCGTTCTAATGCTGCTCTGTTAGGTACGTCACCTACAGTAACTATTGGTCTCTCTAACTCTAAATCACCTTCTACTCTGTAAGGTCTCTTGGCAAATCTCTCTCTAGCCTTAGCTGCTTTCTCTGCCTTACCTGGTATAGAGTGATTAGCTGCTGTTCTTGGATTGCCAAATTTACCTTGATACCATATACCAGCTTCAGGAGCGCCTTCATGAATAGCATCCCACCTTTCTGGAAAGTATAATTTCGGGAGTCCAGCACTATTCTTATCATGTACTACATGTATGGATTGTCTAGGTCCCCAACCTACATTATTGGGCAATGGCTCAACTGAAGGAGTCCTTTTATCTATAGCCTTACTAATTACTCTAGCTCTAGCCCATTTATTACCACCAACAGCCATATCTTTTACTGGCTTTAACTTAGGTCCAAAGTTACGCATTCCAAATCCACCTGCCAAATTACCTATGTTAAAGAAATCTGCAACTACCGGATTCATTCCTGTAGTCTTAGAGAGCATATCAGCCCAGTCTTTATATTTGTCATTACTAGCTACATTAGTTATCTTATTAACTGCTTCATTACCTGCATATCCACCTGCTACTGATAATGGTCCAAATATTGCACCTGTTAATAATGTACTAACATAAGGTGCGGCTTTTCTCCTTCCTCTATCTACAGCTCCTGCTAGATTAATATTTCTAGGAGTAACTGTTACTTCTGGTAAAGTTACATTATTCATACCATTCTCATTATTAACTGGCAATACCATGTTACCTCTCTTATCATAACCTCCCATATATTTAATAGGTTGAGCTGGATTCTGATATTTAATAATCATACCATTCTCACCTTTAGGAATACCATTATATACCCCAGTAAGTACTTTAGCATAATTAGTAGCTTCTGCATATCTTCTCTTACCTTTATTAGAACCAGTAAGCTTAGCTACAAACTTATTAATATCATCATTCTCATCAAAGTCATATAGTCTCTTTAAGAATTGTATCTTGTCTGCTGCATACTCATCCATAGAATTATAAGACCTAAACTTCTGCTTAATAGCTTCACCTTTAGCATTTTTATCATTACCAGTTACATAATCACCTTTCCATGAACTACCAGTAGTTAAATTGCCAAAGTTGTACTTACCTTGTGCAGACTTACCCCAACTAGATTCTAATGCGTCTTGTGCTAATAGCATTCTAATTGCATTATCATTAGTAATACCTGCCTTCTTATAGGCATTAATAAGTTCTGTAGCCCATTGCTTTCTGTTAGTATATGGACTCTTCCAAGTTGAGTTGGCAGTTTTAGTAACAGGTTTATCAGTAACAGATTTACTAGCTACTGGCTTATTAATTACTGGCTCTGCTATAGGATTATTAGCTACTACATCAGGTTCATTAGTATCTCTTACTGGTACTACTAATGCTTCCGGCTTATCGTAAACTGTATTAAAGTTATATTCACTGAATGGATTAATAGGATTAGTAATGTCAGTATAATCTATTGTAGGATTACTTACTGGATTATAACTAACAAATCTCATTCCTTGTTGAGCTTTCTTGATTCGCTTCTTATAGGTTGGGCGACTTGATTTGATGAACTTCTTACGCATGTCTCGTTTGCCATTTATAAATATTCAACCTTTCCGGCATAGGGGTATTATATATAGATATATGACTAAGAAAGGTTGAATATTATATTAACAGCATGAGTATGATTCAACAAGGAAATAGTAATCCAACTATCTTCTTAAATACATCACCTGCCATTAGTTCACCACTTGCAGGTAATCCAGCCTTATTAATGGAAACTATGATACTATACTTAGGATTATCAGTAGGGAAGTAACCACAGAACTCTACCGCAT
>OLSP01002577.1_pt1 | contig 14230 bp, 8 predicted proteins | sample 1672941 | NCBI WGS metagenome assembly OLSP01 (sample SAMEA3136739, study PRJEB25190) | human gut metagenome | reverse complement strand
GGGTGCGATCCATTTTTTGTAGGTATGAGTTGCATTTACTAATTGAATATACGAACACACGGCTCCACATTATAATGGTTAGAGATTAAAAGTTAGAGAAGGTGCCTATCATCGGACGCACTGCGAGGAGGATTTATCACCTTTTGCAGAAAAGTCGTACCTTCGTAACGGCACCAACCGAACTGATATGGATCAAGACAATCGCGATATAGAGCAAGAGCACGAGAAGGAGGAGACCACTCCTACAGATATAGAAGCTGCATCGACCAGCACCGACCCGAGTGACGAGAGCTACGTTGCTCCCGAAGAGGAGGAGGGCGAGGGACGCCTGCATACCCTCGGCGGAATGTACCGCCACTGGTTCCTCGACTACGCATCGTACGTAATCCTCGAGCGTGCCGTACCTCACATTGAGGACGGGCTCAAGCCGGTGCAGCGTCGTGTGCTCTACACGATGCACCTGATGGAAAACGGCACCCTCCACAAGGTTGCCAAGATCGTCGGTGCTACGATGGCATACCACCCACACGGTGACGCCTCGATCAATGATGCTTTGGTACAGCTCGGTCAGAAAGGCTATCTCATCGACACACAGGGTAACTGGGGTAACATACTCACAGGCGATGAGGCGGCCGCTGGGCGATACATCGAGGCTAAGCTCTCCAACTTTGCCCTCGAGATACTCTTTGGCGACAAGATCACCCCCTGGATGAAGAGCTACGACGGCAAGTCGCGCGAGCCAGTTTACCTTCCCGCCCGCTTCCCACTATTGCTAGCGCAAGGTGCCGAGGGTATCGCCGTGGGTCTCTCCTGCAAGATCCTCCCACACAATCCTAAGGAGCTCATTGAGGCTGCCTGCGCTTATCTGCGTGGAGAGCCTTTTACCCTCTACCCAGACTTCTCCACGGGAGGTATCATCGACGTAGACCGCTACAACGATGGCAAGCGGGGCGGACAGGTCAAGAGCCGCGCACGCATCGAGCGTATCGAGGATCGTGTGCTGAGTGTGCGTGACCTACCCTTTGGCAAGACCACCTCGACGCTCATTGACTCAATCCTAAAGGCTAATGATAAGGGACTAATCAAGATCAAGCGCATAGACGATATGACCGCCGAGACGGCCGACATACGCATCTACCTGCCTGTAGGTGTCTCGGCCGATAAGACGATCGACGGACTCTACGCCTTCACCGATTGCGAGGTCTCTATATCGCCCAATGCGTGTGTCATCGAGGACGATAGGCCACGCTTCCTCGGTGTGAGCGACCTGCTACGTCACTCGGTAGAGCATACACGGGGATTGCTAGAGGAGGATCTACGCTTACAGCTCCACGACCGTCAGGAGGAGTATATGGGCGCTTCGCTAGAGCGGATCTTCATCGAGCATCGTATCTATAAGTTACGCACCTTTGAGGAGGCTCCTGACCAGCAGACAGCTCTAGATGTGATCCGCAAGGCTCTAGAGCCTATCGTGGGCGACTCCCTGTTGCGACCCATCACGGACGATGACTTAGCGCGTCTCCTAGAGATCAAGATGGCACGGATTCTCAAGTTTAACCTAGAGAAAAACGAGCAGCTCATCCTGCGCCTCACCGAGGAGATGGCGCAGATACAGCACCACCTAGACCACCTCACCGACTACACGATACACTACTACAGCTCGCTCCTAGAGGAGTATGGCGCTGGCTGGGAGCGACGCACTCAGATCGGACACTTCGGCACGATCGAGGCTACGAAGGTGGTCGAGGAGAATCTCAAGCTCTACATAGATCGCAAGATGGGCTTCGCTGGGACGGGTATCAAGGGCGGAGAGTATGTGTGCGACTGTAGCGAGATAGACGACATGATCGTCTTCTTCCGCGATGGGACCTATATGGTCACCAAGATCGAGGAGAAGAAGTTTCTCGGCAAGGAGCGTGTCCTACATATTAATAAGTATGTGCGAGGAGACAAGCGCACGATCTACAATGCGATCTATCTAGATGGCAAGACGAAGACTTCGTTTATCAAGCGCTTTCACGTATCGTCTAGCGTGCGTGACCGTGAGTACGACTTGACTATGGGCACGCCTGGTAGCAAAGTACTCTACTTCTCTGCCAATCCCAACGGAGAGGCGGAGAGTGTGACGATCAAGCTGCTCCGTGGAGGCACCTCGCGACGCATACTCTTCTTTGACAAAGACTTTGCAGACATTGCTATCAAGGGACGCACCGCCAAGGGCAACATTGTGACGCGCGCTCCGATCGAGCGTATCTCACTTAAGGAGCAAGGTGGCTCAACGCTCGGAGGACGCAAGGTGTGGTTTGACCCAGATGTAAACCGCATCAACTACGACAACCAGGGAGACTACCTAGGCGAGTTTGAGTCTAGCGACCGAATCCTCGTCATTCTCCCTTCGGAGCAGGTCTATACGACCGACTTTGGCGAGAGCAACCACTTCTCTGAGTCTCCCAAGATCATCGAAAAGTACGACCCCGACAAGGTCTGGAGCGTCATCTACACCACACCCGAGGGAGTTACCTACATCAAGCGTGTCTCCATGCCCGATAGGAAGAAGCCACAAGCTATCGTCGAGCCTGAGGAGCAGCTACTAGCTCTCACCGATGAAGCTGAGGCGCAGTTTACCCTGATCACGAAGCCGCAAGGACGCAAGAAGGCTGCGACGATAGAGATATCTGTGTCTGAGTACGATCCGCTCAAGAAAATCTCCGCACGTGGCAAGCGACTGACCGCACTGCCCATCGACAGCTTTGAGGAAGTGGAGCCCGTAGCTGACGAGACGGAGGAAGAGGCAGAAGAGCTAACCAACGAATGAGCCAAGTGACACACTCTATGAGACAACGATTACGACACCTCCTTCTACTGCTTTGCGTGGGGCTATCACTGATGGGTACGAACCGCTCGCTCTCTGCTCAGGAGGCAGATACGACTACCACAACGACGACTACCACAACCACAACAACAACTACTACCACGACAGCCACTACACCCTACCGATTGCTCTACCTATCGCATGAGTTTCGCTTCGGGTGGAACACATTATATAATGAGTACCTCTCGCCGCTCTACTACCGTGGTCACTCGCTGAGCTACCGACTCTCCTCAGAGGCTCCACTCACACAGGCTCACCCTGAGTGGCTCCTCTTGCAAAGCACACAGATCACTGGTGGGCAGCTGCTCAACCCCGCACGCACTGGAGCTACCAGTCACCTTGCTTTCGACACGAAGTGGAGCTTCGTACATCAGTGGCGTCTGCCCTTTGGGATGGTCGTTGGCGTAGGACCTGGCGTTATGGTCGAGGGGGCTACCTCTTACAACGGGCGCAACCAAAACAACCCGGCCGATCAGCAACTCAATGGCGACCTGACGGCACAAGCTTTGGCAGCCTACCGCCTTCGCATCGGGTGGTTCGTTGCAGACCTGCGTCTGCAGATGACCTCAGCACTGGTCGGTCTAGGCTTCGCACCATATTATAATGAATCTTATCTGCAGGCTTACTACTACGACAAGATCATCAACCACTTCGCCCTGCACACCTTCGGTCGACGGCATTACTACCAGGTAGGCATGGCGCTAGACATACCTATATGGCGCATTATGACCCTGCGTATGACCTACGACTACACCAACTCGGCAAGACGTATCCACTCCATCTATCGAGGCTCCTCGGGACACTATCTAGGAGTCGGTCTGGCCACTTACCTTCGCCCCTTCAGAGGGTATCAAGAGGTGCACAATGCAAACCACACGACTGCCATCAGCTTATGAAGCTAACGAAACTACATAGCGGGCTTGTCGCCCTGCTACTCCTACCATTGCTGCTTGCCTGCACACAAGAGCCTGAGGAGCAGCTGTACACGAGGGACTATCAGACCAACTTCACCGCACTCTGGACCATACTAGACGAGGGGTACTGCTTCTTTGACGATAAGCTCCCAGCCACAGGCGATACCACTTGGAGCGACCTCAAGGAGATCTACACACCTCTGGTACAGCAATGCCAGTCGGAGGACGAGTTCTTCGACCTGATGGTAGAGCTGATGTGTCACCTCAAGGATGGACATGTCAATCTCTTCGCCCCCTTTGATGTAGGAGGGTGGGATATTCGCAAAGGAGCTAGATACTGTCTAGATAGTCGCATACGCAACCTTTATCTGCAGCCTCATGTGCGTCGTGCAGGCTCGATCTACTATACGCCGATCACCTACAATGGACATGCCGCTGACTCAATCGGCTATATGGTGATCCCCTCTTTCTCCTCGTCTATCTCCTTGACGCATCTACATGCCGTCTTCACAAGACTAGCGCACTGTCGAGGCCTGATCATCGATATGCGTGACAATGGCGGTGGACTGCTGACCAATGCGGATCGTCTAGCTAGCGTCTTGATCCCCTCCGATACGGTCGTCGGCTATATGAGCACCAAGACCGGTCCTGGCCACCAAGACTTCGGGCCACTCAAAGCGATCCGACTCTCTCGTGCTCCCATCAGCTGGCAGCGCCCTACTGTGATCCTCGTGGATCGTGGCACCTACAGCGCAGCTAACTCACTCGTGGCTTATGTCAAGGGGACGACCCGCCACGTCCTTTTTATGGGGGATCGTACGGGTGGTGGTGGCGGTCTACCTCGTAGTAGCGAACTGCCCAACGGCTGGTGGCTACGCTACTCCTCCTCTCGTATGTACGACGCTCAGCGGCACGGTATCGAGGCAGGCATCGAGCCACACATCATCCAGGAGCAGACCGACGAGGCGACAGCGCAGCAGCAAGACGCCCTCATCGAGCGCGCTATCACGATACTTCTCGCAGCAACGAAGTAACCCACCGCACACATCTGGAGACTGTCGACTGTTGCAACAGTCACATCAGACCTATACACGCAAAAAGAGCCTTCCCTCTCGGGAGGCTCTTTTTGTGACCGCGGCAGGATTCAAACCTGCAACCTTTTGATCCGTAGTCAAATGCTCTATTCAGTTGAGCTACGCGGCCGATGAAAACTAAACCCTCAAAAAACGACAAACGAAAGAGGTGAAACAGACGATCGCTCACAAGAGTGAAGCGTTCCTCCCCGTTTGCAGATGCAAAGGTACAACAAATTTCGGAACCTGCAAACCTTTTCCGCAAAAATATTTCAGCACAACGAGCAAACACTACCTAGGATAGCACACAACATCAAGAAAGACAGTAGCATAAGAGACGAAAAATATTTTACTTCCTCCCAACATCTAAACTTTTTACTCAAGGCCCTCCACCGATGCTCCTTAGAGATCCTCACTCCCGTACAACCATCGTGGACCCCAATTAATCGTATATAGGTATTCACCTCTGAGGAAATCAGTACTATTAGGTATTTCCGGCAGGGAGAATAGCCCGTAACTTTGCATAGATAAAGGGGAACAATGAGTTGCGACGCTCCCCGATCACCTACTATTCAAATAAACATCTATCTATGCAACAGAAACGACTACGTTTTAGTACATTGCTCTTGTGCCTCCTGCTCCCGCTCATCGGGCAGCTGCAGGCGCAGACCATAGACTTGGGAGACTTTGCCAATCCCTCGTCACACTTCAACCAGAGCATCGGGCAGACGGCGCCCTTTGACTTTGATTACCTCAGTAGCGTCACCCAGCAGATCTACACCGCTGCGGAGCTACAAGGACTAGAGGGCAAGGAGATCACCAAGCTCGCCTTCCAGATCTATCTGTCTGATGGCGAGTCCTACAACACGGAGTACACCAACGACCTCCAGATCTACCTCACCAACGTATCCGACGACCACTTTGAGCCAGTAGCTGGCAAGTATCACTGGCTACCTATCAATGCCGAGCAGGATCTCTATATGAAGAAGACGATCACGCTCGATCTGATGGACTTGACCATCAATGGTAATCACGAGACCTCAAAGGCTGGCGTAGACTATCACACGCTAGAGCTAGAGCTCGACAAGCCTTTTGTTTACACAGGGCAGTCTATCCTCCTCTCCGTACGCTCTAAGGCTAGTAAGCCTGCCGTTGATGGAGCTGGAAGATCCTATATCGAGTTCTGCAGCTATCCTAAGAATGTCAAAGAGATGCCCGTCCGCACAATCAATAAAGCAACAGACAAAGCTATAAGCGAGGGCTTCATCGGTGTACTCGGTGAGACCGCTGATCGTGGACAGAAGGATCGTGCCGTGATGCGCATCACCTTCCGCGATGCCAGCACGCCTCAGCCTAGCTACGACCCCGTACACCCTGTCGTACAGCTCACCGAGGCTGGATCTCTAGCCAAGCTGATGCAGGGGATGGATCTCCTCAAGTGCCAGTCTATCACGATATCGGGTCCGATGAATGCAGAGGACTGCAAGACAATACGAGACAACATGGGCAATCTGACAGAGATCAACATCGCAGATGCGACCTTTGCCGAGGACCAGCTCCCCGAGGCAGCCTTTTACAATATGCCACTCGTTCGCAAGGTGACACTCCCCCTCACCCTCAAGGGGGTTGGCGAGAGGGCTCTAGCTCAGATGTATAAGCTGGAGGAGGTCGTCCTAGGCAGTCAGGTGACTAAGATATGCGATAGTGCCTTTGCGCAGAATAGCAGTCTCACCAAGCTCAGCCCGATGCCTGCACTGACTACTATTGGCAAATATGCCTTTAAGGAGTGTACCGCACTCACCACATTCCCCTGGCCTGAGACACTGACGACGCTAGACACGGAGAGCTTCTCTGGCTCTGGGCTCACCGAGGTGCGCCTGCCCAATGTTGCTGTCGTACCTAGCACCTGCTTCGCCAGCTGTAAGGCTCTTGCAAAAGTGTATCTCGGAGCCAAGACGACAGAGGTTATGTATGGCGCATTTGCTCAGTGTACGGCGCTGACAGATATTACTGTCGAGGCAGTGCAGCCGCCTAAGGCTCACATTAGAGCCTTCAATGGGCTCAAGCCTGCGGACATCAGCAGCATCAATCTCTTCGTACCTAATGATGCGCAAGAGGCTTACAAGGAGGCTAATGTTTGGAAGGGATTCCACATCGCCCCCATCCCAGGCACTGAGCCACAGATCAAGAAGTATCTACTCACCTATCGTGTCATCGGAGAGCACGGCACGCTATCGGCCACAATGGCTATCGGCACCGCAATCCCCTCACAGACAGAGATCGAGGAGCATACGGCTATCACCTTTACCGCAGACCCTGATCTTGACTACGTCGTCAAGAGCTTTAAGGTCAATGGTACAGAGACCTCGATGACCGCTGGAGAGCAAAACAGCCAGACGTATACGCTCAACATCGAGGCTGCCACAGAGGTAACCGTTGAGTTCGTCCATCGTCCCTATACGGTCACTTACTCTGTACGAGACAATGTGGGAGGTACGATCACAGCTACCTACAAGGGGCAGCCTCTCGACTCAGGAGCTACGACAGCTGCCGGGGAGTCTGAGACAATCATCTTCACGGCACATCCCGCAGAGCACTACCACGTCAAGAAGTGGGTTGTCAATGGTAAGGAGGGACCCAAGCCTGCTGAAAATAATCAGTGGCAAGTGATCTCTGGCAAGGACTACGTCGTCGAGGTTATCTTCGAGCGTGACAAAGTCTACTATATGGTCGATGTATCACAGGAGGGCAATGGTGGCCCCATCTACCTAGAGGTAGGTGGCGTACGTAGTGCGCTCAAGAGCAAAGTGCCTGAGAACATGGACATCCGCGTCTATGTCGAGCCCGACAAGGGCTACCGTCTAGACTATTGGATGGTCAATAAGGAGCGCATCAACCCTGTCGACGGCTCACTAGAGTACACCACCAAGGCAACGAAGGATCTACGCATCGTAGCCTACTACGCCAAGGAGGAAGAGGGCAACGCCATCGATGCGCCTACAGCTACCACGGCAGATGTAGCTATTGCCCTAGAGGGTCAGACGATTACCCTGACCAGCAATACGGGTAGTGCGCTCGGCGCCATCGCCCTCTATGACTACGCAGGTCGTCTCATCGAGCAGCGTGTCGTAGCCGACAAGCTCTGCACGCTCACCGCTCCACAGTCTGGCGTATACTTACTCTCTATCGGCACGACCACTGCAAAGGTCTGTGTCAAGTAAGGTGCTTATGTAACGCTCACATCCAAGCTTCCTAGCCTTACTATATAGGAGGCAACCCGTCAGGACGCACGGACGTGTCACCCGCTCATGGGGTAGGCGCGATCCGTGCGTCCTTTTTTTATTATGGCTGTCCGACTACGCTATTTCGACCCATCTACAGTTTCTCACCTATGAAACTTTAGTGTCACCCATATAAGACTCTTACCGGATAGCAATATTTTTATGAAAGGAGGGATTAGAGATTAGAAGACAGAGACGGGGGATACTGTATCTGAACACTTTTTCGTACCTTTGCCTCTAGAAGTGAATGAGTCACTAGATCGTCGCACTCTCAGGCTGTACGGATACAAAGAGTTGCACAATAGGATACAGCCTGTATGGAGAGGTTTTACGATCTGCTACGGAAGTAGCTCTGGCTCTGCATCGACCTAGATGACAACGACCGAGCAGAGCGTCCCATATCGCACAGGACTGACCCATCACTCAGCCTATTCACACATTACACACCTTACTTAGGTCGACCAAGTATGCTAGCCTGCTGTCTCGCCACAGCTTCTGCTAGATCGTTGACTCCGTTGCCTCTATCATCTCACATGTAGCTCTCCGAGGTTCAGCGTTGTAGCGTGATAGCCCTTTGCAACAAGACGTAAGGTGCATTTATCCAGCATAACATAAGTACATCATGCAGAAGTACACCATCGTAGATCTCAATGGTATGACGGAAGAGCAACTCAAAGAGGTTGCCTCCCAGCTAGAGATAACCAAGATGGCCTCCGAAAAGAAAGAGGTCATCTATCAAATTCTAGACGCTCAGGCAGAAGCTGTAGCCACACAAACAGTCGAGCAGCAGCAGAGCAACAAGCGCAAGCGACAGAGCAACTCCCGCAACAATCGATCTAATAAAGAGGAGAAAAAGGACGCTAAGGAAGACAACAGCAAGACTGAGCAAAAGAACCGATCGAACTCGAGACAGAACAAGCGCCCCTCTAATGCAGACAAGGAAGACGCAACCAACCAGCCCACTGATATAGATCGTCAAGCTGCGATCGCTATCGTCGAGAAGGCTGCCGCTGCTCAGTCCGAGGAGAAGGGCACAGAGACAGAGTCCAAGACTCAAGAGCTTAATCGCCCGAAGCGTAACAACAACAATAATAGTAAGGAGCGCAACAATCGAAACAACAAGCGCCAGGAACCGACGAATCAGGCTGACAAAGAAGACAAGAAGCCCTCGGACAAGCGCTCTCAAGGTAAGCAAAATGCAAAGGCGGAGGAGCAGCAAGAGGAGACTCCTATGGTCTTTACACACCCCGATGCTGACTCACTACTCGGTGAGGTACTAAGCGAGTCTCACAAGGATCACAAAGAGGCAGACGCCGACGAACCAGCACAAAAGGGTAGGCAGCAAAGCAACAAGAGCAAAGAAGTCGAGGAGGAAGAGACTTCATACGACTTCTCCGACATACTGACTGCTAGCGGACTGCTAGAGGTTTCTCAAGAGGGATATGGCTTCCTCCGTAGCTCAGACTACAACTACTTCCCCTCACCAGACGATATCTACGTCCCAGCCGATATGATCAAGAAGTGGCACCTCAAGACGGGAGATGTCATCGAGGGAAGCATACGCCCACCTAAGGGTAATGAGAAGTACTTCCTACTTCAGAACATCCTGCTCGTCAATGGACGTCATCCGAAGGAAAATCTGGATCGTGTCTCCTTTGATATGCTGACACCACTCTTCCCAGAGGAGAAGTTTAAGCTAGAGTCTCAGGGCATCGCAGCTGTCTACGACAAGACCGCTATGCGCATCGTGGATCTAGTCACCCCCATCGGCAAGGGACAGCGCGGACTCATCGTCGCTCAGCCTAAGACGGGTAAGACAATGCTACTCAAGGATATTGCTAACGCTATATCTGCCAATCACCCTGAGGTCTATATGATCATTCTCCTGATCGATGAGCGTCCCGAGGAGGTAACCGATATGGCACGCAATGTCAATGCTGAGGTGGTCGCCTCGACCTTTGACGAACCAGCTGCCAACCATGTGAAGCTCGCTGAGCTAGTGCTAGCCAAGGCTAAGAGTATGGTCGAGAGCGGTCTCGATGTGCTCATCATGCTAGACTCGATCACGCGACTCGCTCGTGCTTACAATACGGTACAGCCTACCTCGGGCAAGATCCTCTCGGGAGGTATCGAGGCGAATGCGCTGCAAAAGCCTAAGCGATTCTTCGGAGCTGCACGAAACATCGAGCACGGCGGTAGTCTCACCATCTTAGCGACGGCTCTGACCGAGACCGGCTCCAAGATGGATGATGTCATCTTTGAGGAGTTCAAGGGTGCCGGCAATATGGAGCTGCAGCTCGATCGTCGCCTCTCCAATAAGCGTATCTTCCCCGCTATCGACATCCTCGCTAGTAGCACCCGTCGTGATGACCTCCTACTAGACTCGACGACGCTACAGCGTATGTGGATCCTACGCAACCACCTATCTGACATGAATACGGTAGAGGCAATGGAGTTCCTCAAGCAGCGCATCGAGCTGACTGAGACCAACCTGGAGTTCCTCGCCTCGATGAACGATTAGGTATCGGTGAGCCACTAGCAGCCAAAGACTTAACGAAAGATACCAGCACTTCCGCTCCGCACCACACGCTCCAGTTCGTGGAGATTGCTTAACTTTGTGGTTAGGAGCGGGAGTTTTCTGCCTACTTCCTCTAGTGAGCTACGCTATGTAGCCTCTCTCGACTTGTAATCATCCACTCTTAGCCTGTACATCTCAATGTATCGCATCGGAGATATCTTAGAGCAAGCTCTACTACTGCACGACTGCGTCGTACTCCCCACGATAGGAGCCTTTATCGTGGAGCAGACGCCTCCACTCTATGACAAGGATCTCAATGTCATCACGCCTGCAGGACAGCGCATATCATTCAATGCCTCTCTAGTAGATCGTGACGGCATACTAGACAGTTGCTACGCACGCACCCTAGGGCTATCCGTGCGCAGAGCGCGCCTCGTGGTAGACTCCGACGTGACCGTGATCAGGAACCAGCTATACCAGTCTGGCTCCCTGACCATCGGCTCCAACCTCGGCACCCTCACACTGCAGGAGAGTGGCGAGCTACTCTTTACACCCGTACAGGAGCGACAAGGGCTGAGGTCGATACACTCTTACGGGCTTTACCCCCAGAGTTGCTTGCTTCCAGTCATAGCACCTGTCGACCATACCACTGCCGAACCTGCCAGTGAGGTGAAGGGTGATCGGAAGTATTGGACGATAAGAATTAATCGAACTGCGGCCAATTGGGCAGCAGCGGGTGTCATATGTCTTCTCTGTCTACTACCCATTAGCTCAGACAGTCACCCAGATCGTTACAGTGCGGGCTTCGTCCCTTACGGCTGGCTTGAGGAGGCGAGCGTGGTGACCCCAGAGCAAAAGCAAGCCTCGTCGGGTAGCGCAACTGTTGCCACACAACCCAACAAGGCTACAAAACAAACGGAGATCGTCTCTGCAACTCCAAAGCATATCGCATCTTCGTCTCTAGTTATCTCGCACGATGAGGCGCTACAACAAGGCAGCTATGCCATCGTCGTTAGTGTCTTCAAGGGGTCCAAGCGTGCAGAGCGCTTTATCGAAGAGGTAACCACCGATCAGACTCAGACCGCAGGTGTCTCTCTACAAATTATCCAAGAGTCCTCTCGCTGTCTCGTCGTCGCAGGCATCAGCACCTCCGAGGAGCGTGCAGGCGAGCTACGTCGCACCGTGTCCGCGCTATCCGACAGCTTCGCAGGAGCGTGGATCTACGCACTTTAGTTTAGTAGCGTCTTACCGACACTAAGCAATTACTTATATCAGAGGCGTAAGCAGACGCATCACGCCGTGAGCGATACGTCTCCACAACCTATTGCGTCGTAGAGCTATCCTATGACAGAGGGCAAGGGTCGTCTCAAAGCTATCGACAAATTGCTGTGCAACCTCTGATGAGTAAGCTATGGTGGTCAGATCGAAGTTGTACTCAAAGCTTCTAAAGTCTAGGTACGGTGTCCCCGTCACCACACGCTCCTTATCTATCACCGCATAGGTTGCCTCACGCAGACCGTCATAATAATAGATCTCCACGCCAGCTCGTAGCAAGTCGGTAAAGAATGCGTGCGACGCCTTAGGGGCCAGCCAGCTACGACCACGACGAGGTAGGATCACCCGTACCTGTACACCTGAGAGTGCCGTAGAGATCAGCGCCTGCTGTATGCTATTGGTGGGGATCAAGACAGGCGACTCGATGTAGAGCGACTGACGAGCTTGCAGGAAGGCATGCGAGAGAATCATCTCTAGCGAGGGGAAGTCGTCCGTAGGGTGCGTCGGGAAGATCTGCATCTTGATCGGCTCAGTTGTCGTCATAGTAGAGGAGCTCTGCTGTGGCGAGAGCAGTTGTTGCGTTGCCACGTACCAGTCCAGCGCAAAGCTGTACTCCAGTTGTCGTACTGCTAGTCCGCTGATGCGCAGATGAGTCGTCGCCAGAGGTTGCGCCCCTTGAGGCAAGTGCTGTAGCTCCGAGAGTAGCACGTTTCCTCCTGTAAAGCCCACGGTGCCATCCACCACCACGAGGTTACGATGGTTGCGATAGTTCACACGACTCGTAAGCAGTCGAAAGCGTACGGGGAGAAAGGCAGCAACCTGTCCGCCCAATTGCTCCATTCGCTTGCGATAGCGTCGGCTCAGACTTCGTGACCCCACGTCGTCGTAGAGCCAGTAGAGAGCCACGCCCTCCTGAATGCGCGCTGCCAGTAGATCCAGTAAAGCGTCCAGCCACGGTCCCTCTTCGATACGGTACAGCTCGATGTAGATATAGTGTTGTGCCTGTACGATAGCATCACGACAGGCCACGAGCCACTCACGGCTATCGTCATAGAGCGTCAGCTCATTAGCCGTGGTCAGTGACGTATCGGTCAGTCGCTCTATGAGAGCGGATAGCGACGTGAGCTTACGATCTGCTCTCTTCTCGACTGCCGTGCTAGGTAGCGACTTAGTCTCTACAGGAGCATCCGAGAGTGCACGCCTCACCTCCACATCGATCAGCTGCTTGCGCCTCACCGAATAGCCGAAGATGAGGTAGAGCAGAAGTCCTACGACAGGGATAAAGATGACAACCAGTATCCACGGGATCGAAGAGACAGCACTACGCTCCTCTCCGAGCACGATAACGATGCCTCCGATGACAGAGAGGAGATAGAGAATGAAGAGGAGCTGAGCCATAGCTAGAGGATCGTTAAGTCATACGGATGGCTCTCACTGTAAGCCTCAGCACGAGCCATGATACCTTCAAAACACTCGCCACGAGTCGTCCGCCCATCCTGCACAGCGACTGCCTCGATCACACCTGAGGCACACTTCACACCGTCACTACGTACGATGATCTGGTCGAAGATGAGCTTAGCCCCTTCGCGTCTAGCACGCAGTGCCGTGTGAAAGGTATCGCCACTACGCAACGAGCGATGATAGGTTATAGAGACCTTGTAGACAAAGAGATCAAGCCCCTTCTCGTGCATCTCGGCAAAGCTATCGCCTAGTGCCAGCCAGAACTCGTGGCGTGTATGCTCCATGTAGCACTGATAGTTGCTATTGTTGACCACTCCCTGGAGGTCGCACTCGTAGTCTCGCACCTTGAGCGTGAGACCATACTGATATTTGATTGGTTCTTTCATAGATCTAGGTATCTCTGTTGTAACAATGCTTCTAGACAAGTCCCCTACCCCTTGAAGTGCTGTACCTCCGTACGCTCTTTAAAGAGATAGAGCCGGTCATTCGCCCGCACCTTGCGCGGTACTGGGATAGATATGCGTTGCCCCTTGGTGGCACGAGAGACTGGCTCCAGTTCGTAGCGCATCTCCGAGAGCGTCATATCGACCACACCCGTCGTCGGTCCGATGATCAGAATGCGATCGTCTAGTGCCAGCTCGCCACTCTCTACCTCCACCTCGGCCACGCCTATCTTGCTAAAGTACTTAACGATGTGAGCCACGTACTCCTTCTCCCGCACAGCACTAGAGCCCGCAAAAGGCGTCCACTCGCCCAGACGCTGACCGAGATAGTAACCATCCCAAAAGCCTCTGTTGAAGACCTCACGTAGTCGCTCATCCCACTGCTCTATACGA
>OLSP01002564.1_pt1 | contig 14309 bp, 10 predicted proteins | sample 1672941 | NCBI WGS metagenome assembly OLSP01 (sample SAMEA3136739, study PRJEB25190) | human gut metagenome | reverse complement strand
AGTACCAGCAGTCGGTTGATAATGCCATATGCCCCGATGGCCATATCGCCTCCGTACTGTTGGAGGCTGTTGTTTACGATAATCACAATGACACATGCCGTGACGTTCATCAGGAACGGTGACATACCGATGGATAATATACTACTGATGATACGTTTCTTCATCTTCCAGAACCCCCGTTGCAGACGTACCACACTTGTCTTTTGCAGGAAATGGCTCACTACCCACACCATGCCGATGAACTGCGAGATGACCGTTGCCGTTGCAGCTCCCCGTATTCCCCAGTCAAATTGGAAGATGAAAATGGGAGCGAGGATTATGTTGCAGACTACCGTTACCATAGACGTGAGCATCGCTTTCTTGGGATATCCCGTGGCACGCATGATATTGTTTAGGCCAATCATGGTATAAGTGACGGGGGTACCCAGTAATATCACCTGCATAAAGTCGCGGGCATATGGCAACGTATCATTGCTGGCACCGAAGAAGCGCAGGATGTCATCCAGAAAGATGAATGAAACACTGCCGAATATGAATGCGTTGACCAGGCAGAACATCAGTGTGTTTCCCAATACTTCCGTTGCTCCGTCCAGGTCTTTCTGTCCCAACCGGATGGACGAAATGGTGGAGCCACCTGCCGATACCATCGTACAGAAAGCCACGACCAGATTCATCAGAGGGAAAGTAATGGCGAGTCCGGCAATGCCCATAGGACCTACGCCATGACCGATGAAAATGCTGTCGATGATGTTGTACAACGAAGTAATCGTCATGCCTATAATGGCCGGAATGGAGTACTGCACAAGCAGTTTACCAATACGTTCGGTTCCTAATATATGCGCGTTGTTCATTTGATATGAGTCAATTAAGGAGCACAAAGGTATAAAATATTTGTTTGATTCGCAGATTATTCCCACCTTTGTACGCTATAATGTTTTGGTATTAACAGATTTAGGTAAAAGAAAGTTTATGGACACAACAAAAGCAACCGCCGTACTTTTTGATTTTGATGGCGTGGTGGTAGACACGGAAACACAGTACAGTCACTTCTGGCATGAAATGGGAAAGCAGTATTTGGGTATGGATGATATTGAAGGCAGGGTGAAGGGCCCGTCATTTTCATGCGCGCAGCCGCACAGTCCCAGAGGATAGATGTGATAGAATACCGCATTGTCATACCAAGCCATTGTCTGTACCGCTCCTGTTTTCAAAAGTTCTGCCGGGCTTCTCGAAGCCCCGGCGTTGTATTCAGTATAGCACATTTTCCGACAAAAGTGTGGAAATAGTGTTGTATATTTCTCACATTATTCCCTCCCGAACCGGTACTCTCTGTAAAAATTGCGATAAAAGGAGTCTTTCGTATGAATCTTCCCTCTATCCCCCGTTCCTTCTTCAGCGGCGACTGCTTCGACGCCTACCACGTCCTCGGCGCACACCCTTGGCAGGGCGATCGCGGCGAAGAGGGCTGGCGCTTTGCCGTCTGGGCACCCGGCGCGACCGCCGTGGAGGTCTGCGGCGGCTTTGACGGCTGGGGTGACGGCGTCTCTCTCCAGAAGGCCGATACCGGCGTATGGAGCGGCTTTGTGGCCGGGCTGTGCGAGGGCGACCTCTACAAATACCGCATCCACGGCGCCGACGGCAGCGTCGTTATGCGGGCCGACCCCTACGCCTTTGCCTCCGAAGTCCGCCCCGCCAACGCCAGCCGCCTGACCAAGCTGGATTTCGCCTTTGACGACAGCGCGTGGATGGAGCGGCGGGACAAGTGCCGCAACCTGCCCATGAACATCTACGAGCTGCACGTCGGCAGCTGGAAGCATAAGCCCGGCTCCACCCGGCCCGACGGCTCGGACGGCTGGTACGACTACGAAGAGCTGACCCGGGAGCTGATCCCGTGGCTGCTGGAGCACCACTTCACTCATGTGGAGCTGCTGCCGCTGGCCGAGCACCCCTTCGACGGCAGCTGGGGCTACCAGACCACCGGCTACTTCGCCGTCACCAGCCGGTACGGCACCCCGGCCCAGTTCGCCGCCTTCGTCAACGCCTGCCACCGGATGGGCATCGGCGTCATCATGGACTTCGTCCCCGTCCACTTTGCCGCCAACGCCGACGCGCTGGCCAACTTCGACGGCACCCACCTCTACGAGTACGACAGCGACGTGGGCCACAGCGAGTGGGGCACCTGCAATTTCAACTACTACCGCCGGGAGGTGTGCAGCTTCCTCAGCAGCGCCGCCGCCCTCTGGATGGAAGTCTACCATTGCGACGGCATCCGGATGGACGCCATCTCCCGCGCCCTCTACTGGCAGGGCGACCCTGCCCGTGGCGTCAACGAGGGCGCAGTCACCTTCCTGCGGAACCTCAACCACGGCCTGAACGAGCGCTGGCCCACCGGCATCTACATGGCTGAGGACTCCACCAACTTCCTCAAAGTGACGGCCCCCACCCGCTACGACGGCATCGGCTTCGACTACAAGTGGGACATGGGCTGGATGCACGACACGCTGGACTACTTTGCCACCCCCTTCGGCGAGCGGCCCAATGCATACGGAAAGATCATCTTCAGTATGCACTATTTCTACAATGAGCTGTACCTGCTGGCCCTGAGCCACGACGAAGTCGTCCACGGCAAAAAGACCATCATCGACAAGCTCTGGGGCACCTACGAGGAAAAATGTGCCCAGCTGCGCACCCTCTACTTTTATATGTATGCTCACCCGGGCAAAAAGCTCAACTTCATGGGCAACGAGATCGCCCATTTCCGGGAGTGGGACGAAAAGCGGGAGCTGGACTGGGGCCTGCTCCAGTATCCCTTCCACGACGCCTTCCAGAAGTATTTCGCCTCCCTCAGCCGCCTCTACGCCACCCAGCCTGCCCTCTATGCGGGCGAATATGACCCCCGGTGCTTTGAGTGGGTCGCCAGCGAGAGCCGGGACGAGGGCGTGTATGCATGGCTGCGCAAGGGCGCAGGCCAGACCATCCTCTGCGTCATGAACACCCAGAACACCGCCCACAAGAAGTTCCCCCTCTACCTGTGCTTCCCCGCCGGGGCAGAAGAGCTGTTGAACACCGAAGCCCCCTGCTGGGGCGGTGCAGACAAGTCGAAGCCCAAGGCCCTCCACACCACCGACGGCGGCGTCTATGGCCGGGACTACACCCTCACGGTGGACCTGCCTGCCATGGGCAGCCGGATGTTCCGGCTCACCCCCGAAGCGCCCCGCCCCGAGGCTGCACAGGCCAGTGCACGGCGGGCCGCTGCCGCACGCCGCAAGGCCGCACGCACCCAGAACGCCAAGGCTGACGCCGCAGCGCGCAACTCCAAAAAGTAATATTTGGTAAAGAATATCCCGTCTGCTGAGAATGCGGCGGGATATTCTGCGTTTCAGCGCCCTCTGCGGCTGGACAATCCTTGCGGCAGCCATTATACTGTTAGATGGAAAGTTGTGTGTTTCACCCTTTTTACAAGCTGAACGAAAGGAACCGTCCTTCTATGCCATCTGCTGCTCTCCGTCGGCTCTCGCCCCTGCAATGGGCAGGGCTGGACCTCGGCCTCTGTGCCGTGGCGCTCCTCCTTTTGGGGATCGGTGCCCCGGCCAGCCCGTTCTTTTTTCCGCTGCTCAGTCTCTGGGCCTGTCTCGTCCTCTTCGTGCTGGCGGTCTGCGTCCTCCGCACGGCGGGCGTCGAGCTGGTTTTCTTCCACTGGGCCGTCGTCTTCGGCATCTGGGCCGTGGCCGTCGTCTATTTCTACTGGACGTTATCGAGCCGGAGCTTTATCTACGTCTGGGACTACGCCAACTACCTGCTCAAGCAATATGACGCCGAAGCCGCTTTTGCCCAGAGCACCGGTGGGGGCCTCCGCTATCTCTTCGGCTCGATGGCCGACGATTACACCAACTTCATCACCCTCTTCACCGAGTTTCCCTTCTGCCTGACCGACCACACCGGCGACGCCTACTCCTTCAGTCAGGTGTTCTGCATCCTACCGACCCTGCTGGTGCTTCTGGCGGGCCTCGTGGTGAAGGTCGGCCAGCTCCTGAACGTGAAGAACCGGATGTATTACTTCCTCTTCGGCATGACCCTGACGGCGGCTTATCCCTTCCTGCGGATGAGCGCCGTGCTGGCACAGCCGGACTGGTTCGGCCTCATCTTCGCCTTCGCCATCCTGCTGCTGACGCTGGACTTCCGTTTTGACACCCTCGAACCGGCCCGGTTCGGCCTTATCTTCCTCGCCACTGCCGCCATCATCCTCGCCCGCCGGTGGTTCCTCTATTTCGTGGTGGGCTACTATTTCGCCTATGTGTTGCTGCTCGTCGCAGGCTGTGTGCGGCTGGCAAAGGGCGGCGCGGTCTCCACCGCCCTCCGCCGGGGAAAGAACCTTGTCCTCTTCGGCCTTGCGTCCGTCGCCGCCATGGTCATCCTGCTCTGGCCCATGGTATCCCACATCCTCACCTATAACTACGCGGGCCGCTATTCCTACTATAACGGCGGCGGTCTGGCCCTCGAGGCATTCTACCACCTCGGACGGCTGGGCCTGTTCAATCTCATCCTTATCGCGCTGGGCCTCGTCTTTGCAGCAAAGCGAAAGCTGCCCGCTCTGCCCTGTCTGGCAGGGTGCGAGCTGGTCGTGAGCCTGCTGCTCTTCACCCGGGTCCAGAACACCGGCTCCCATCAGTTCCTGCTCTTCCTGCCGGGGTATTTTCTCCTCTTCCTGCTGGGTGCAGCCGCACTGGCCGAGGGCATCCAGCGCCATCGCACCCTCAAACTGGGCTTCTGGGCCTTCGTGCTGGTGCTGTCCATGTCGGTGCGCTGCTCGCCCCTGACCACACTGGCCATGCCGGGCTTCGTCATCGAGCACTTTCCCATCCAGATCCCCGCCACCCGGTATTTTATCTCGCTGGACAAGCTCATCTACGACCGGAAGGACATCGGCCAGATCCAGGCCATCGCCGACTGGATCGACGCCCACTGCGACGCAGGCGAGATCAGCTACATGATCCCCCACGATATGCTCTACAACCCCGACCACTTCAAGAACTGCCGCCTGCCCGACGCCCCCATCAACGACAAGCTGGCCTTCGGCTTCTCGGTGCCCGGCACCCACAACTTCCCCATGCAGTTCTTCGAGGCGAAGTACGTCATCACCTGCGACCCCTTCCCCCAGACCTATGCGGGCAGCGGGGAGATGTCCATCAAACTCAACGAGCGCTTCCTCGCCGCAAAGGACGACGCCTTCACCTTTGAGCAGAGCTTCGACATGGGCAACGGCACCACCTTCACCATCTGGCGGCGCACCGCCGCCCCCACCCGCGCAGAGGTGGAGTATTACCTGAGCGCCTTTGCCGCAGAGGATGCCCAGTATCCCGAGATGTTCTCGCAGGTGGCCGAAGCGTGGCTCACCGCCCACGGGCTGTGACCTTGCCCTTTTTACTGAAAACGTGTATAATTCAACGTATTGTTATAAGACTCGCAGCGCCGCACGCCGGGCTGCTTACGTCATAAGGAGTATGCCGCTATGGAACAGAAGAAAAAGAATCTGCCCGAAGTAACGCTGGGCCAGTACAAGGGCCTCGCCGTCACCCGCCACGTCCGCCCTGTCACCGACAAGACCGTGGACATCGAGGTGCTGCATCAGACCCGGATGCACGCCGTCTACCACCCCACCACCGCCCCGGCCAAGCGCGGCTTCCGTGCCCTGCTGGATTTTGTCGGCTACATGGACGGCAAGGAGATCCCCGACAGCCGGATGGAGAATGTCATGGTGGTGCTGGGCGACGGCAAGCTGATGCCCGCCGCCGAGCAGGCCATCTACGGCCACTGTGCCGGTGAGGTGTTCCGCTTCGACTTCACCTACCCGCAGGATTTCCGCCTGCCCGAGCTGTCCGGCAAGACCGCGCAGTTCGAGATCAACCTCCGCTCTCTGGCCGAGAAGGTCACTCCCGCCCCCGATGAGGCCTTTGCCAAGAGTCTGGGCTTCGGCTCCCTCGACGCGCTGAAGGCCGACCTCCGCGCCAAGAAGCAGAAGATCCACGAGGAGGGTGCCGACCGCGCCGCCGGAAAGCAGCTGCTGGACATGGCCGGTGCCAACATGACCGTAGCCCTGCCCGCTGAGATCCTTGACCGCACGGCCCGGAACGAGATGAAGCTGCTGACCGAGCGCCTCTCCCGCAGCGGCATCACCCTCGAGCAGCACTGCAAGAACAGCCACACCACCCCGGAAGCCCTCGAGAAGGACTACCGCGCACAGGCCGAGAGCCGCATCCGCTTCGTGCTGGCAGCCCGGGCCATCGCCGAGGCTGAGGGCATCGTCGTCCACCCCGAGGAGGTCAACGCGGAGTACCGCCGCCTCTCCCAGCTGCAGGATACCCCCGAGGCCGAGATCCGCAAGGCACTGGCCGAGGACGCTGTGGCCGCTGCGCTGGCCGCAAAGAAGGTGCAGCGCTTCCTGCTGGATAACGCTCAGGTCACCACCGTGACCGATGCCCCCGAAAAGGAGTGATACCGCTATGGGTCTGTTTACCCGCTATGCCATGGATGCCCTGATGAAGACCTCCCACCCCGAGGTGGTCCGCCGTCAGTGCTGGAACCTCCACCCCCACCGCACCCCCTGCACCGACTGCAAGGACATCTGCCCCTACGGCGACGCCATCTTCACCCGCCCCAACCTCGTCAAGGACTGGGACCCCTGCACCGACTGCGGCCTCTGCGTCTCGGTCTGCCGCTCGGGCTGCATCGTGCCCTCGCCCGAACAGGTGCAGCGGGACACCTCGCTGGCCGATACCGACAATGACACCCTCTGGCTGGGCTGCGAAAAGAGCAGCCGGAAGAATACCGCCGTCCGCGCCTGCGTGGCCGCCTTCTCGTGGGAGACGCTGGCTTATCTCGCCCTGAACAAGAAGCTCGTGCTGGACCTGACCCCCTGCGGCGAGTGCGAGAACGACGCCTGCGCTGCCCAGCTGCGCAAGGAGCTGACCCGCCTCGTGGAGTTCCTCGGCCCCCAGCTCTTCGAGAGCCGGGTCACGCTGGCCTACCAGCAGGAGGACGCCCCCTACCATGTGCAGGAGCTGAGCCGCCGGGAGATGTTCTCCCACATGACCGAAGGCTCCCGCGCCGGCACCAAGAAGCTGCTGCAGATGCTGCCCGGCCTGCGCAGCGAGGAGGACAGCGCCGCCGACTTCCGCCTCATGCTCCACCAGCGGACCAAGCAGCTCAAGGCTGCCTCCGAGACGCCGCTGCGCTACGGCTGGTATCTGCCCAATTTCACCCAGAAGTGCTTCGGCTGCGGCAAGTGCGAAAAGGCCTGCCGCTCCGGCGCGCTCAAGCTGGAGGACCTGCCCGACGGGCAGACCCGCGTGGTCGTCACGCCGTGGAAGTGCAGCGAGTGCGGCGTCTGTGTCGCAGCCTGCTCGAACAGCGGCATCGACGGCATGAAGCTGCGCCAGCTGACCACCCTCGGCCCGGTGAGCGTCTACAAATGCAGCAAGACTCTCTGTGCCGACTGCGGCAAGCCCATCGCGCCGAACAGCGCCGAGGGCATCTGCTCGGTCTGCCGCATCAAGCGCCGCACCAAGCAGCGTCAGGAGGAGGCCGCTGCCCGCGCCAAAGAGCGGATCGCCGAGCGGGAGGCCCGCAAGGCTGCGGAAGAAGCCGCCAAGGCCGCTGCCGCAGAGCTGGCCGCGGAGAATGCAGCTGCCGCAGAAGCCGCTGCCCCGGCCGTCGCAGCGCCTGCCGCCGTTGCGGAGACAACTGTTGCCGCACCAGAAACAGCCGCTCTTGCCAAAAAGGATTGACGCGGCCGCAAATCAATGCTATACTCAGTCTTGACCACTTATTTGATGGCCGGGACTGTTACAAAGGAGTAACGGATGGTTTTCCGTTGCTCTTTTTTCATAAAAACAGCCCAACTGTCCGCTGACGGGAAACAGCGGACACCGCGCAACGCGAATGCTGTCCCTGTACAGCAACAACAAGAAAAGAGGGAATTTATGATGAACACTTCCATCTCCCGCCGTCAGTTCCTGAAGGCCAGCGGTCTGGCAGCCGCCGGTGCCTGCGCAGCCGGCCTGCTGACCGGCTGCGGCGGCTCTTCTTCCGGCAGCGCCTCCGGCGCAGCCTCCTCCGGCTCCGGCTCCAGCTACACCATCCTGTACGACAGCCAGCCTGCCACCCTGAACTACCTGACCACCGGCACCGACCTTGAGATGGTCGTCGGCGCAAACTGCGTGGACACTCTGGTCGAGTACAACAACAAGGGCGTCATGCGCGAGGGTCTGGCCACCAGCTGGGACTGGGATGCCGACACCCTGACCTGGACGTTCCATCTGCGGGAGGAGAACTGGGTGGACTGCAACGGCGAGGTCGTCGCCCCCGTCACGGCGCAGGACTTCGTGGACGCCCTGAAGTACGTCCTGACCCCGGATTACGCCGCCTCCAACGTGGGCCTCGTCACCGGCTACATCGCAGGCGCGGACGACTACTACAACTACCACGTCTACCTGAACAACGCCAACACCGGCGTCGTGGACGAGGACGGCACCACCTACACCGTGGATGCCGACGGCGTCGTCACCGTCGCTGCCCCCGGGGCAGACCCCGCCACCTATGCACCCGTGGACTTCGAAGCCGTGGGCGTCACCGCCGTGGACGAGCACACCCTGACCTACACCCTGACCTACGATTTCCCGGGCTTCCTGAGCCTGCTGTGCTACCTGCCCTATGAGCCGGCCTACGGCCCACTGCTGGAGGAGACCGGCGACCAGTTCGCCACCAGCGCAGAGACCACCTACAGCTGCGGCGCATTCTATCTGGCCGCCTACGAGTCTCTGGAGACCTGGGTCATGAAGAAGAACCCCGAGAACTACGACGCCGCCAACGTCTTCATCGACACCATCAGCCGCATCTACAACGCCGAGGCCAGCGTCAACGGCCCCGAGATGATCAAGCGCGGCGAGATCGATGAGGCCACCATCGGCTCCGACATCCTCGACAGCTGGCTGGCCGACGACACCACCAAGGATATGGTGTCCATGGACCGCCCCAATACCAACTACACCTACTTCTATATGTTCAACTTCATGCCCTTCTCCCACGAGTTCTCCAACTGGAGCGTGGAGGGCATGGACGCCGAGTATGAGCCGGAGAACTGGGCCAAGGCCATCAACAACACCAACTTCCGCAAGGCCTTCCTCTACGGCATCAACAACTCCGTCACGCTGGCCGTCAAGGCACCCGAGGGCTACGACAACTACAAGCTGAACACCATCACGCCCCCCAGCTTCTGCGCCAACGCTGACGGCGTGGACTACCTGAAGTGCGGCGACCTCGCCAACATCACCGAGTTCTTCGACGAGGCCAAGGCCAAGGAGTACCGTGACGCCGCCATCCCCGAGCTGACTGCCGCAGGCGTCACCTTCCCCATCAAGGTCCAGCTGCCCTACAACCCCTCCTCCACCGACTGGGACAAGCAGTGTCAGGTGCTCAAGCAGCAGCTCGAGGGTGTGCTGAACGACGGCTTTGACTTCATCAATATCGTCATCACCGCCGGCCCCTCCGACAGCTTCCTGTCCAGTGTCCGCCGCAACGGCAAGTTCGCTTTCCTGCTGTGCAACTGGGGCGCAGACTACTCCGACCCTCAGACCGAGACCGACCCCTTCTATCAGGCCGAGGGCGCACGCGGCAGCCGCTACGCCTTCCTGCGCACCGGCGTCGAGGACGGCTTCATCACCGGCGACACCGCTGACGCCGTCATGAACTACATGAAGGCCATCGAAGCCGCTGTGGAGATCACCGATGACATCAACGCCCGCTACGATGCCTTCGCCAACGCCGAGGCTTCCCTCATCAACAACGCCCTCGTCGTCCCCATGGGCATGAGCGTCCCGGCCTACATCGCCACCCGCCTGAACTACTGGGAGGGCCAGTATGCTTCCACCGGCTTCTCCAACAAGCGCCTGAAGGGCATCCACGTCCTCGACCACTACGTCTCCATGAGCGAGTACGAGGCCAACCGCGACGCCCGCTAAGCTTTTCTGACCGTTCTGCCGCCCTCCGTTTTCCCCCGGGAAAGCGGAGGGCTTTTTATTTCTGAAGGCTCTCAGATGAATTTTTAGAGCAAACTTTGCCAAATCACTTTCCAAAAGTAGTTTTTTGTTGTATTCTATTCCTATCCGACATTCATTAAATAAAAGAGAGGGGTGCGCACAGATATGCTCAAATATCTGGCGAAACGCATCGGGCGCTCGATCCTGACCCTGTTTGTCATCGTCACGCTCGTATTCTGCCTTTTGCGGCTGATGCCGGTGGAAGGCTATTTTGCAAACTACGAAAAAATGACCGAGGCCCAGATTCAGGCCGGCCTGCAGTCGATGGGCCTGCTGGACCCGCTGCCGGTGCAGGTCGGCCGCTTCTGGGTGAATGCCCTCCACGGCGACCTCGGCGTGAGCCACATCTATAAGGTCAACGCCTCCGTCACCAGCATCCTTGCCAAGAAGCTGCCCATCTCCATCCAGATGGGCGTCTTCGCCATGCTGCTGAGCCTCGTCATCGGCATTCCGATGGGCCTGTTCATGGGCCGGTTCAAGAGCCGCTGGCCCGACAAGCTGGGCACGGCCATCATCGTGCTCATTCAGGCCGTGCCTGCGGCGGTGTATTACCTCTACATCCAGATGTACGGCACCACCGCGCTGGGCGTGGGCCTGCTCTTCGACACCTCCAACTGGAAGTACTGGGTGCTGCCCGTCTGCTCCATGAGCCTCGGCAATGTGGCGTTCTACGCCATGTGGCTGCGCCGGTACATGGTGGACGAGAGCAACAAGGATTACGTCCGCCTCGCCCGGGCCAAGGGCGTCAGCGAGAACAACATCGCCCTCCGCCACATCTTCCGCAACGCGATGGTCCCGCTGGTGCAGTACATTCCCTCCGCCTTCCTCAACACGGTAGTCGGCTCCATCTACATCGAGAGCCTCTACAGCATCCCCGGCATGGGCGGTCTGCTGGTCACCTGCGTCCAGCGCCACGACAACACGATGGTGCAGGGCATCGTCCTGCTCTACGCCTGCGTGGGCATCATCGGCCTCATTCTGGGCGACCTGCTCATGGTGCTCATCGATCCCCGCATCAGCTTTGGCAAGAAAGAAGGTGGCCGATAATGCTTTTCCGTATGAAAGATGAAAAAGCGCACCAGCTGGAAGCACAGCTGGACAAACTGCAGGCGGACGGCCCCGCCGCATGGGCAGAGCTGCCCGAAGAAGAGCTGTTCACCCCCGCCGGGTTCAGCGAGGAGCGGGCCGAGGCCACCTCCTACTCCAATTACAGCTACTGGGGCAGCACCTTCCGTGCATTCTTCAAGAACCGCATCGCGGTCATCCTCCTCGCCGCCCTCATCGCCGTGGTGGCCTTCGCATTCCTCCAGCCCTATCTGCCCGGGCAGGCAGACCCCAACTTCTGCGCTGTGGACCCCCTCACCGGCGTCCAGTACCGCAACATTGCCCCCGGTGAGGATGGCTTCATCTGGGGTTCCAACGCCATCGGACAGGACCTGTGGGCACGCATCTGGGCCGGCGCACGCACCAGCCTGACCATCGCCTTCTTCGTGGCCCTCATCGAGGCCGTCGTGGGCATCACGGTGGGCGTGCTCTGGGGCTATGTCCGCCAGCTGGACTTCTTCTTCACCGAGCTGTACAACATCTGTGACAATGTGCCCTCCACCATCATCCTCATCCTGATCTCTTATGTCGCCAGCCCCAGCGTCAAGACCCTCATCCTCGGTATGTCCATTACAGGCTGGATCGCCATGGCGCGCTTCATCCGCAACCAGATCCTCATCATCCGCGACCGCGACTACAACGTGGCGTCCCGCTGCATCGGCACCCCCACCGCCCGCATCGTGCTGCGCAACCTGCTGCCCTACCTCGTGTCGGTCATCATGCTGCGGATGGCCCTGACCATCCCCGCTGCCATCGGCAGTGAGGTGTTTATCACCTATATCGGCCTCGGCCTCTCGGTGGAGACTCCCTCGCTGGGCAACCTCATCAACGATGGCCGCAAGGTCATGATGCAGGCCGGACTGCGCTATCAGCTGCTCTACCCCACCATCATCCTCAGCTTCGTCACCATCGCGTTCTATCTCATCGGCAACGCCTTCTCCGACGCAGCCGACCCGAAGAACCATCTGCAGTAAGGAGGCACAGGGATGAAAAAGAACGAACTGATCCTCTCGGTGCGGGATCTCAACATCAAATTCAATCTGCGTGGAAAGATCCTCCACGCCATCCGCGGCATCGACCTCGACGTCTACCACGGCGAAGTCCTCGCCATCGTGGGCGAGTCCGGCTCGGGCAAGAGCGTGTTCACCAAGTCCTTCATGGGCCTGCTGGACTCCAACGGCTCCATCACCTCGGGCACCATCGACTACTTCGGGGCCGACGACCACCAGCCCATCCGCCTCTCCGCGCTGAAAAAGGAGAAGGACTGGCTGAAGGTCCGGGGCCATGAGATCGCCATGATCATGCAGGACCCCATGACCAGCCTGAACCCCCTGAAGACCATCGGCGACCAGATCATGGAAGCCGTGGAGCTGCATCAGGGCCTCAAAGGCGCTGCGGCCAAGGAGAAGACGCTGGAATACCTGCGGGATGTCGGTATCGCCGACCCGGAGGTCCGCTTCAAGCAGTATCCCCATGAGTTTTCGGGCGGTATGCGCCAGCGCGTCGTCATCGCCATCGCCGTGGCCTGCAACCCCCAGATTTTGATCTGCGACGAGCCGACGACGGCTCTGGACGTGACCATTCAGGCCCAGATCCTCGAGCTGCTGAAGGAGATGCGGATCAAGTACAATCTGACCATCATCCTCATCACCCACGACCTCGGTGTCGTGGCCAACATCGCCGACCGGGTGGCCGTCATGTACGCAGGCGACATCGTGGAGATCGGCACCTCCGACGAGATCTACTACGACCCCCGCCACCCCTATACATGGGCGCTGCTGTCCAGTATGCCCCAGATGGGCGTGAAGGGCGAAGACCTGTTCAACATTCAGGGCACGCCCCCGAACCTCTTTACGGAGATCCGCGGCGACGCCTTCGCGCCCCGCAACCCGCTGGCCCTGAAGATCGACTTCGTCAAGCGTCCCCCCTACTTCGACGTCAGCGCGACCCACCGGGCCAAGACGTGGCTGCTCGACCCCCGCGCACCCAAGATAGAGCCGCCCGCCGCTGTGCGGATGCTGCAAGAGGAGGGCAAGTAACATGGCAGACGAACGCGAAGTATTGCTCGAGGTGAAAGACCTCGAGGTGACTTACGGCTCCGGCCGCAAAGCCTACAAGGCCGTCAAGAACGCAAACTTTACCATCTATAAGGGCGAGACCTTCGGTCTGGTGGGCGAGTCCGGCTCGGGCAAGACCACCATCGGCCGGGCCATCATGCGCATCCTGCCCACCTCCGGCGGTCAGGTGCTCTACAAGGGCCAGCAGATCAACGGCAAGATTTCCCACGCGCTGGACAGGCAGGTCATCAAGGAGATGCAGATGATCTTTCAGGATCCTCAATCTTCCCTGAACGAGCGCGCCAAGGTGAGCTACATCGTGGGCGAGGGCCTGATGAATGTCCGGCCCGACCTCTCCGCCGCCGAGCGGGACGAAAAAGTCCGGCAGGCGCTGCTGGATGTGGGCCTGCTGCCGGAGTTCGCCTCCCGCTTCCCCCACGAGTTCTCGGGCGGCCAGCGGCAGCGCATCGGCATCGCCCGCGCGCTTATCATGGAACCGGAATTCATTATTGCGGACGAGCCCATCTCTGCTTTGGACGTATCCATCCGTGCTCAGGTGCTGAACCTGATGGCCGAGCTGCAGCGTCGGCGCGGGCTGACCTATCTGCTCATCAGTCATGATCTCTCGGTGATGCGTTTCATCTGCGACCGCATCGCAGTGATGGACGGCGGACGCGTGGTGGAGCAAGGCGAAACCTACGAGGTGTTCTCCAACCCGCAGTCCGAGATGCTGCGAGGCCTGGTGCGGCACTCCCAGAACTTCGCCCTGCCAAGCGGCGCGTTCGAGCAAAACGGCTCTATCATCAAGCTCACCTACGCGGGAGAAAACGCCACCGAACCCGTGCTATTCGATGCAGGGAAGCTGTTCGACGTGCGCCTTTCCATCCTGCACGGCAAGATCGAGTACATCAACGAGAAGCCCTTCGGCATTTTGTACGTGCGAGCCGAGGGCGCCAACGACCAAATCGACCGAGCGACCGCGCATCTGAGAGGGCAGGTCGAGCATCTGGAGGTGTTGAAGCATGCCGGATAACATCAGCGAGATTCTACTCGA
>OLSP01002557.1_pt1 | contig 14344 bp, 16 predicted proteins | sample 1672941 | NCBI WGS metagenome assembly OLSP01 (sample SAMEA3136739, study PRJEB25190) | human gut metagenome | reverse complement strand
GACCATTGATACGGAGCGAAGCAAAAGCTCCAGACCTTTAGCTGAGAGATAATGGGGCTGTGTCGGGATAATCACGCTGTCAGCCGCCGCCAGAGCATTGATGGTTATCATACCTAAACTCGGCATACAATCAATAAGCACATAGTCGTAATTCTTTTTAACCTCATTGACATAGGTTTTCAGCACACGTTCACGGCTCATTGCATTCTCCACCTGCATCTTCGTGGAGACGCGAACATACAGGAAGCACGAACTGGCACGCTCGTTTGTTGTTATGCTTTCTTGTTTACGTGACACCTATTGGGCCACCTCCTTCCATTATGTGTGCCTTGGTAGCTCACTTTCTAATCTTGAGGGTAATTTGTTCGTCATCCGCCGACACTACCTCAGCGCTGTACATCACATGCTGAGCCATCTTTTCTCGCAGCGCGGCGGCGTTCACTTTTTTTTGCCATAAAAGATAGTCAAGAGCGGTCTTGGCGAAGTCCTCCTCTCGAATTACGAATGGCTTTGGCGGCGTCTGATAGCTCAGATGCTCATCGGGGTCTACCAACTGGCAGCTGTCGTCTCCCGACATGTTCGCCATTACGTCGACCCAGTGCTTCTCAATCTCCGGCCACTTACCATGTACGTCATGACGGCCTTTATTCTTAACGACAATCAGACCATCAGACTCCATATAGCACGCGAAGAACTTCTCTCCGTTCTGCGGGACACCTGCCTCGAACACAAAGATGCTCGTCGTCACGCCAACGCCGAAGAACAGGTCTTCGGGCATCTTGATGACCTTCGTCAGCTTGTGGTTGGACAGGATTCGCTTCATCTGCTTCTTGGAAGTCTTCTCAAGCTTCTTCTCCGGCAAAATGAATCCGCACACGGTGCCACTCGGCACATGGTCGAGCACGTTTTCCACGATGGTCATACAGCCGTACTTATTTTCATATGGAGGGTTCATGAGAACTTTCGTGATGTGCTTCGACGCAATCCACTCTCCGGCTTCTTCGGTGCGAGCGTCCATCTGCACGAGATTGTCGGTGTTTCCGCCATCGTGTATGAGCATGTTTGCGCAAGCGAGAGCGTACACATCGCGGTCGAACTCAATTCCGTAAATCTGTTCGGACTTAATATCGCGCGTCTTATCGTCGTCAACGCCACCGGTTTCCTGAATCATGTTAGCCATGGCCTTGAAAAGGAAACCGCCTGAGCCACACGTTGCGTCAAGCACGCGGTCGTCCTTGGTCACGCCGAGGATGCGGTACATAAAGTCCGTGATATGCTCGGGCGTGAACACCTGACCCGCATCCGACTTCTTCTTGTAGCGGCTGAACTCGTTGAACAGTATGCCCATAACGTCCTCGCCGCGCCACTCGTTGGAATTGATGCAATCAAAAATCTCAACGACCCAACCAATGAAGTCATCAATCGCCTTCTGGTTCTCGGTCGTGTTCATCTTGACATATGAATACTCATCGAGAAGTATGTCTATCTTGTCGTTGTTCGATGTGTTCCGACGCAACCGTCTTGGAAAATCGTGGGGTGTCGTAAAGCAGAGCATCCGTCTGCACCGAAAGAGCCTCCGCAATGTTTACGAGAACCTGAAGGCTCAGCTTGGTGTTCCCGGTCTCGATGTGGCTCATATGCGTTGCAGAAATGCCCGCCTTCTCAGCAAGAGCCTCCTGCGACAGACCGCATGCCTTGCGATAGCGGCGTATGCGCTGTCCTATTTCGTAGTATTTCATCCTTTCACCGCCCATACAATTCATCTACTCTTGAATTGTATGGAGATTGTGTGTATAATATAATAACCTGTATAGGCTTTTTTCAGCCCATACACTTCATATTCTTCTGGCCACGACATATCATTAGACCCGCATCCACTTCGATGCGGCGGGTGAGGCTAAAAATCTTAATCATTTGGAGGTACATAGGATGAAGAAGAGAAGACTTACCGCAGCTGCGGTAGCCACTGCATGCCTGCTCACACTCACACTCGCAGGCTGTGGAGGTACAAACGATGTAAAGAGTGCGAGTGAGCCGCTTGCTGTATCTCAGGCTTTCGGGCAGGAAAGCGTATGGGTGCAGTACAACGAGAATGACGCAATAGAGAAAGACGGAGAAATTGACCGCATTCTTGTCTTTGACGGAAACGGCAACGTCACTGCATACCAATGCGATGGGGCGACATTCGCAGACTTGAACGGTAAGTCTGACGATGAAATCGTTGAGATGGCAAAGGAGCAAGACAAGGAGGTGTTCGACACAAAACGTCAGGACGCACTCGATAGTACAGCTCCGGCTATTGATAGCATTCAAAGCGTCTACGATACTCTGAAAGATGAGTACGACAGTGGCACGTACACGTCCGGGCTTCGCGGAAGCGCACTGTCAGACCTAACCGACGCTGATTTAGAACAGTTGAAGTCTATTTACAGCCAAGTGCTCACTGATTTGGAAGCTCAACTGAATGCAGCAAAAGACGGTCAGGCCGTAACTGAGTCGGCTACGTATCAGGAACCGAAGGCTCAGCCGTACACGCTTCGCATTGAGACAGACGGCACCGGAAACAACACGCAGAGCGAGACGATATCCTTCGACGCTCCTTCGTATTCCTTCTACAAAGCGCAGTTAGACGACGAAGAGCAAAACCCTGCCGATGTACTCACTTGGGGTATACAAGGAAGCTCTACCGAAGCCGGGGATGCAATTCGCAGCGAGAGCATCGAGCTTTTTTCACCTGTCAATAAGCAGACCGTCTACGACATGACATTCGCCGGCTTCAGTGGGCTTGCAACAATAGTAAACGAAGACCACGCCGGCTTCATGTTAGACACCCCTGACACAGAAGGGATAGAGGTGGACTAGTCGCGCGTAGGCTTCCATTTCATCAAAAAGAGCAGCTACCACGGCTGCTCTTTTTTGTATCCGTTTATCCAAGACGTACACAACAGGGCGCGTGAGTTTTTGAGAATAAATGGGTGTAAATGAGATTTTCGGGCGAAAATGAGAGTGCTTTTGAGACCCGTAAAGCTCACGTTTCTCCACAGTATCCCATAGATGTACACAGCAAGAGAAAAACGGGCTTTGATTCTCAAAATCTCACGTTTTTTCTGACTTTCATTACACGTAACGTCTTTCGTTGAACACTGTGTAATAAGTAGTAATTTTTTTGAGATTATGAGATTAAATATAAGAAAAATGCTTGTTTATCAGAGGAAACACAGAGAGAACGCCCTTTTTCTGTCTCAAAAAGTCGCCTAAATTCTCAAAAAGTGCCCTAAAAATCTCAAAAAGTAAGCGAAATTCTCAAAAATTCGGAGCGCGAACCAACCCGCCCCATCTCACTGTGTACGTATTTCATGCCGCCGGTTGTTTGTGCTGTACAGGCATAAAAAAAGAGCGCCACCCGTTACAGGTGACGCTCTCGTTTCGTGTTCTGTTACTCCTCGTCGGTCTCTTCGTCAGTTGCCTCAGCGGTCTCCTCGGAAGTTGCCTCGTCGGCGTTGCCGTCGATGACAAGGTCGCCGTCCTCGTCAACGGAAACCTCGGGCAGACCAACCACAGACATAAGCACGGATGCGACCGTTGCCGCTGCGGACACGCCGAGCGCCATTGCCCAGTCGATGTCGCCGATAGCGATACCGCTGACGCCAACGAAGCCAAGCATAGCCTCAGCAAACGTCTTGACGGCACGGATGCCGGCAGCCTCAGCCCAGTTAATCCAGTAAGTCTTGCTCATCATAGTTATCTCTCCTTTTAATGACGAGGGGGCGCGTTGTGCGCCCCCGTTTCAATGTTTGTTCACTGCTGTTCGCCAAAGTGGCGCTCGCAGCGCTTCTCAAGCACCGTGATTCGGCGCTCTTGCTCATCCACCTTCGCTTCGAGGCGCGTAATCTGCGTCCCGTGCTGCTCCAGTTTGTTGTCAATAAGTTGAACCATGGCTCGCGTCTCATCGACAGACGAGCCGATGGTCTCCAGCTTGTCGCTAATCCTCTGCTGACGCTCGGCCTCCTTGCGCAACATGTCGACGTTCGCCTTACTGTTGCGCTTGGAGTTTGCAATGGCCACGATGGCGGCGACGAGCAGCGAGGACATAGCTATAAGCTGGTCGAGATTGATAGGAATGTTCATGTCGTCTCCACCACAGCTTTCTGCTATCTCAACCGAGTTGCCTGCGCCCGCTTAGCCAATCTTGAGAACCTGACCCGCGTAGATTACGTTCGGGTTGCTGATGCCGTTAATCTGTGCCAGCTTCTGGTACGTCGTGCCGTACTTCGCAGCAATGCCAGACAACGTGTCACCGGACTTCACCGTGTACGTCTTGTACGAGGAGCCGTTCACAACGCTCTGTACAGAGCCGTAACGAGAGCCAAGCACCGTCTTGCGGGTGTCCCCGTTGCCGTACTTGCCAGCCAAGACCTCAGAAGCGAGGGTCGACGTCGAAGCCGTCTGAATGTGATTGATGAAATCCTGAACCTCGTTGTAACGAGAACCAAGAGCCGACTTACGAGCGTCACCGTTGCCGTACTTGCCCTGCATTACAGCCACAGCAAGCTCAAGCGTGGTGCCGGAAGGAGCACTCGAAGACGTCGAAGAACCGGACGAGCTGGAAGAACTCGAAGAGCCGGAAGCACCCGCATACTTAGCCCACGCCGTAGCATCGCCGTAGAACACATCGCCGTCCAAGTTCCCACTGTAACCGGAGATGCGAACCGAAGAGCTGAACTGCCAAGCGCAGACACCACCGCCGTTCACGGAATAGGGCATGCCGTTGTTCATGCCGTAGTTGATGTCGGTGATGCCGTTGGACGGATAGCCAGCAATCCACTTCCCGCAGTTTGCATTGACAGTACCCTGATTGAAGCGCCAAGCGTTGCCGTACACCCAAGGCCACACACCGGTCAGCTCGTGGTAACGATTGACGAACGTGTTGACCCAGTTGACACTCTGACCGTCTTCCCAGTCAAGAATCGGGATACCCTTACCCTCGTAGCCTGTCGTGTTCTTGCGGAAGAACTCAGCCTCAGCGGATGCGTCGTTGTTGCGAGCGAAGTGGTAGAACCCAAACGGGATGCCGTTGGCAATGCACTTCTGCACAAAGCCATCGCAGGACTTGTCAACGAAATTAAGCCCCTCAGTCGCCTTAACGACCACAGCGCCAAGCCCACCGTTCTTCACTACGGTAGGAATATTAAGCCCAGCCTGCCAATTCGAAATGTCAATAAACTTCATGCTCATATTTGTTCATCCTTTCCGCCGCCTTAGCGGCATTCATGCACGCGATTTCTCGTGTGCTCTTATAAGAAAGGCCGCGTCACGTTTGTGGCACGGTCTATAACAAAGCGACGCTGGCTCAGTGAGCCAACGCCGCCTCATTACCTTGTTTGTCTTATGTCTACGCGAGCGCAGGAGCGATGTGCCCGCGAATGATTACCGTAACGGTGTCTCCGCTCTTGACGGTAGCCCCGTCGTTCAGACCACAGACACTGAAACCGACCACGCGTTCCGCGACAGTAGGCGTGGGATTGTCGCTTACCTCCTTTTCACTCTTCTTGCCACTCATGATTACAGCGCCCCCTGCTTGTCGAGTTCGTCGATGAACGGGGTGCTGGAGTGCAGCGCCTCGTCGTCGGCGGGGCTGACGCCGTGCTCGGCAAGCAGGCTCTCACGCTTCAGGTTGATGCTGTGACCGAGATTCTTGTAAGCCTTCTTGTAGGTCGTGGCCGGAATGCGAATCTCCTGCTGAAGAATGCGGAGCGCGTAGTTGAGACCACGCAGATAGCCCTCGCAGAAGACTGCGTCAACGGTGTGAATCTGACCGTCGTAGAACGAGTCAGCCGCCTTAGTCATGCCCTCAGTCTCACGGAAACTCGGAGCACTGGAGCTGCGGTTGAATGCGGTCTGCCAATCGAGACCGCTGATGTCATTAGAATTGTCGTAAGTGTTCATAGTTACATTTCCTCCTTTAAATTGTTGATGCGCTTGGATATGTCAGCGATGTTCTCTTCGCTGTCATGCGACCAGTCGCGAGCCTCTTCAATCAGCTCTCGAATCTCGCTGCGCGGGTTGTCGGAATAAAGAGCGTGCTCCATGCGAGCGATGCACCAGCCAAGGGTGCTCATCTCAGTGCGAGCGACCTCAAGCTCGCGGAAAAGACACTCGCGTTCGAGCAACGCTTCGGTCTTGTCGTCGTACTCTTCACAGGGAGCCGTTTCGACGATGTTGTTCATAGGCTTCGCCTCCTTTTGTGTTTGAAAAACAAAAAAGCGGCGAACCCGAGTCATGACATATTGGAAATAAATCCATATGCCACAACTCGGATTCGCCGCTTCTCACTTTGTGTATGTGGAATCGTGCAAGTTATATCCGCTCAGTATCGGGCGGACAGTGAACCCACTTTGACGCTGTGCTCCGTCACCATAAACCCGTCACGGTCTATGGCTTGTGCAGGGCTTATTGGCGTTGCCTGCTAAGGAACTTATGCTCACGAATCTTTGTTGCTATTCATTTTTCAAGGAACAGTGCCAACCTTTCGGTGGCTCAAGATGTTTCGTTTCCTCTTTCATCTTGTTGTCTTTATTATACGATGCATATTGTCATCTGTCAACAGAAACTTACACGTTTGGGCGTGTTTTTTTGCTTGTGATAGTGGTGAATCAGACAGATATTGTTCTTCTGGACGTGATAGAGGGGCTTCGCGAGAAAATGAGTTAGAAAAATTATTTTCGCAAAGCCCCTCGGTGGGTGTTAATCAATCATGCCAAAGTGTCTGAACGCATCCAGAATCGCCTCACGCTTCTCAGGTGGGCACTTCGGCCTCTTCTCGGCTGACATTTCCGCCTCTTCGTAGGAGAACTGCTTATCCAAGCCAAGCTCGTCCTTGAGGTTTGCGATGTACAGCGACGAGACCTTCAGGCCGTGCGTTTTCTGGACGTATTCTTTAATCTGCTTATACGTCGGCTTCTTTACCTTACCGCCCATACCAAGCTCGGACGGAGAGATGTTCACGTAGGCATAGCTCTTGACCGATTTTTCTCGGGTTAAGAGAGCTACCGTCTCCACATGGCGAGTGCGGGGGAAGAGGTCCACGGCCACGGCACGGCGGGCGAGGTAGCCCATCTCGGCAAAGCGCTTCACATCCCGGCCCAGCGTGCCGGGGTCGCAGGAGACATACACCACCCGCCGGGGAGCCATGGCGGCGATGGAGGCGATGACCTCCGGGGCCAGTCCCTTCCGGGGCGGGTCCACGCAGATGACATCCGGCCGCAGCTGCCGCAGGGCCAACTCCGCCGCCACGTCGGCGGCGTCCCCCCCCAGAAACTCCACGTTCTCCACGCCGTTGCGCCGGGCGCTGGCCCGTGCATCCCGGATGGCCTCCGGCACGATCTCGCCGCCGATGACATGGCGGGCCTGCCGGGCCAGCACCTGCGTGATGGTGCCTGCACCGCAGTACAGATCCACCGCCAGCTCCGTACCGGTGAGACCGGCGAACTCCAGCGCCTTGCCGTACAGCACCTCCGCCTGGGGGTGGTTCACCTGATAAAACGACGGCACCGACAGCCGGACCGTCCGACCGCACAGCACGTCCGTCAGGGCGTCCTCCCCCCAAAGAGTGCGGTAGCGATCCCCCAGAATGGCGTTGCCGGGGCGGGTATTGACCCCCAGCACCACGCCCACGGTCTGTGGTGCCGCCTGACGCAGCAGGGCCACCAGTTCCGTCTCGTAGGGGAGGCTTTCGCCGTTCACCAGCAGACACACAAGGCTCTCGCCTTTACAGTTGCTCCGCACATACAGGTGCCGCACCAGCCCCCGGCCGGTGGTCTCGTCGTATCCCGGCACATGATACTGCGCCAGATACTGCCGCAGGGCCGCCGCCAGTGCATCCGCCTGCGGCTTCTGGAGGAGGCAGTGCTCCACCTCCACCACCTGATGGCTGCGGGCCCGATAAAAGCCCACCCTGCCGTCGGCGGACACCGGGTACTGGCTCTTATTGCGGTAGCGCAGGGGCTGTGCGGCGCCCAAGATTTCCTCCACGGTCACGTCGCTGCCGCCCAGTCGGGTCAGGGCATCCTGAACCCGCTGGCGCTTGGCCCACAGCTCCTCGGCGTAGTCCAAATGGCGGAAGTCGCAGCCGCCGCAGCGGCCATAGTAGGGACAGTCCGGCTCCTGCCTGTGGGGGGAGGTGCTATGGCGCAGGACCGGCTTGCCGAAGGCCACGTTTTTCAGCACCTTCATCACCAGAATGTCGCAGTCCTCGCCCCGGACGGCGTCGTGGACGAACACCACCTGCCCGTCGATGCGGGCCACGCCCAGCCCCTCGCTGGAGTAGCCCTCGATGGTACTGCGGTATATATGATTTTTCTCCAATGCGGGCATAGCGGCCCTCCTTTGATATGGGGATTTTCTTCTTATTTCCGACGGATGACTTGGCGACTCCTTGCGAGATTGACTACCCGGGGCATTACGGATTCCCACGGCCAGCTTGTGAACCGGCCGTGGGAATCATGCATTCAGAGAAGAATACCGTGGTGCAGGGGCCATGCGGCTCAGCAGAGGCCCGTCAGCGGGGCGGTCAGATCCCAGCGGCGGCCATCCGGCAGCACCAGCACCACCGGCTCGCTGGAGAGCGTCTGCGGCATGGCGATCAGAAGGAACATCTGGCGATACCAGCGGTTGGTGGTAAAGCCGAAGGCGTACCACTCCTCCCCGTCGGGAAAGCGCAGGGTGCTGCCCAGCGGGCGCACCGGCCCCAGCTGGCCCAAGCACCATGACAAGCTCTCCATCTGCATGGACGCCGCCTCCTATCCGGCCATCGGCGGGCCGTTAAAACTCGAACTTCTCGATCAGCTTACGCAGCGACTCGGCAAAGGACGCCAGCGTCTTGTTGTCCCGGCCCTTGCTGCGGCGAATGAGGCCCAGCAGGGCATCGCCCAGCTGCACCAGCCGCTGATAGGCCGCCGTGGTGCGGGGTGCGCCCTCGAAGGCGGGCTTCTTCCGCTCCGGCAGGTAGCCTGCCTCCAGCTGGCGGCAGGTCAGCAGGTCATAGGACTCCGTATACTGGGGGGCGTGGGCGGCAAAGCCCAACTGCGTCACCGTCTGAGCAAACACCGGTACCACCTCCCGGTCGCCGTGGACCACGAAAACGTGCTGGGGCTTGGGCTCCTTGAACTGGCTGATCCAATTCACCAGATGGTCGTGGTCGGCGTGGGAGCTGAGGCCCTGGAAATTCACCACCTTGGCCCGGACGGCTACCTCCTCACCGAACAGCTTCACACTGGGAGCGCCGTCCAGCAGGGTACGGCCCAGCGTACCGGGAGACTGGAAGCCCACGAACACGATGCTGCTCTCCGGCCGCCACAGGTTATACTTCAGGTGATGGCGGATGCGGCCTGCGTCGCACATACCGGAGGCGGACAGGATCACCTTGGGGGTGCGGTCCATATTCAGCAGCTTGGACTCCTCCACCGTCTCCGTCAAGTGCAGGCCGGGGAAGTTGAACATATGGGTGCCGTCCTGCACCAGCGCCAGCGCCTCCTCGTCCAGATAGCCCCGCAGGTCGCCGCAGAAGATGGTGGTGGCCCGCTTGGCCAGAGGACTGTCCACATACACCGGGAAGTCCTTCACGGACTTCACCAGATTCTTATCCTTGATCTCCCGGATAAAGTACAGCAGTTCCTGGGTGCGGCCCACAGCGAAGGCGGGGATCACCACGTTGCCGCCCCGGCCCAGTGTCTCGTCGATGATCTGGGCCAGCTCGTCGGTATAGCTCCACACCTCCGTGTGGTTGCGGTCGCCGTAGGTGCTCTCCATCACCACATAGTCTGCCCCGGTGAAGAACTGGGGGTTCCGGATGATGGGCTGATCCACGTTGCCGATATCGCCGGAAAAGACGATGGTCCTCGTCTCGCCGCCCTCGGTGAGGGTCAAGCGGATGCTGGCAGAGCCCAGTAGGTGGCCGGCGTCGATGAACACGGCGTCTACACCGTCGCAGATGTGGATCTGTCGGCCGTACTCGCAGGTATCCATGAATTCCCGCACCCGCATGGCATCCTCCACCGTGTACAGCGGCTCCTCCATGGGGCGGCCCGCCCGCTGGTTCTTGCGGTTTTTATACTCGGCGTCGCTCTCCTGAATATGGGCGGAGTCCTGCAACATGATATCCAGCAGATCCGCCGTCAGGCGAGTGGTGAGGATACGGCCCTGAAAGCCCTGCTTGATCAGCATGGGGATACGGCCGGAGTGGTCGATATGGGCGTGAGTCACCAGCACATAGTCGATCTGGCCCGGGTGGAAAGGCAGGCTGGCGTTATCGATCTCGTCCCGGCCCTGCTGCAGGCCGCAGTCAATAAGGATGTGCTTGCCGCCCACCTCCAGACAATGGCAGCTGCCGGTGACACATTGATCTGCTCCGTAAAAACTCAGTTTCATGGCGTTGTTCCTTTCTTGTCCTTTCTTGCGGGCCGAAGCCCGGTTTTGTGTCTCCTCCGCCGGGTCGTTCTATCTTGCTCTATTTTGTCTGTGTTTTATCCGGTTCACGGCGGCCCATGAGGTTCTGTCCCACCGTCCGGATGCCGTGTCCGGCGGACCGCAGGCCCTGCCCCGCCGCCTTCATCAGCTCATCCTTTACGTCGATGGCCAGCCGCCCGAATACCTCTGTCAGGATCTGCTTCTTTCTTTCGTCGGCTCCGGCATACTCCTTCCACAGGGCCGCCCAGCCGGAGAGCCCGCCCTTGCGCAGGTCCTCGAAGGTCTTGGCACGGCCACCCATGGAGAGGATGCTGTACAGGGCGTCGCAGAAGGCTTCCCGATCCTCCTGAGACACGGAGTCCAGCCACTCCCGCAGCACGTCGTCGGACATCTGCCCCAGCTGGGAGCGCTGGCCCAGATGCACAAACCGGTTCCCCATCACCTGCCACGACAGTGCCTCATGCTGCATGGCGGCGTGGCTGGTGCTGTCAATGACGTCGTAGTCCTCGGCGTGAACCAGCAGCACCCCCACGATGGAGGATTCCGGGATATAAGTGTGGAGCCGATCCTCCACCCGCCGGTAGGCGGGGGTATCCAGCAGGTCGGCGTGGAAGCCCGGCCCGTCGTTGTTATAGGCCGCCAGCAGGCGTTTGCCCTGAAGCTTCTCCGGCAGATGGACCGCCGCCCACGCCGCCAGATTCCCGCCCTTGGAGTGGCCACCGATGCGGTAGGGACGGTGCTTGCAGGCCCGGATCACCTCCTGAGCGTACTCCGTGGCACGGGCCTGTGCCGGCACCGTCTCCAGATAGCTCATGTTGAAGTTCTCCTTCCAGCCCACCAGACTGGTATCCGTCCCCCGATAGGCGATGAACACGCTGCCGTCCGGCAGCAGGAAGGACACGGCGGCAAACTGCATCTGCTTCGCCTCGTCATTGCGGCTCTCAAAGGCGAACAATCGGGTATCCCGGAACCGCTCCGTCTCCGCCGCCGCCCGCATCACCGGGATATAGTCCAGCGACGACAAGCCCAGCTGTTCATCCGCCGCCGTCAGCCGGGCGCATACGTCCCCGATGGGCATGGCGTCCTTGGGGTTCTTGCTCCACAGGCGGTCGATCTTCCGAAGGTTGATGTAGGCGATGATGCACAGCACCAGATTGTCCACCTCATTGAAGGGGTCCTGCTGCAACGTCAGATCTCCTCTCCACTGGAGATAGTCGAAAACTGTATATTCGTTCTTTCCGGCCATAGCTTCCCTCCTGCCCGTATAATGGTACAGGATAAAGTATACCACACTCCCACTCCCGGTGCAAGCAGAAGGATGACTTGTCTTTTTCCGGCAGCGGGAGTATAATGCGTCGTATCATATATGTTTCTGTGAGGAAGCTATGTATCGTGATATGACCCGTGGCAGCATCACACGGGGGCTGCTGCTGTTTGCCCTGCCCATGGCAGCGGGGGACCCGTGTGGCGCTGGCCTATGCGCTGGCGGGGCCGGTGGGCGTCAACGGCATCTGGGCCGCTATCCCTATCGGCTGGTTTCTGGCGGACGCCGTGGGATACGGCTACCACTTCCTCCGGCGCAGAGCGCTGCTCCCTGGGGAGAGAGACGGCTGATTCGAGGAATCAAAAAGATCGGTGCGTCACCTATGAACTGCACCCCATTTGTTGGACAGTATGGTATACTGCCCAACAAATGGGGTGTGTTTATATGCCAAAGGGAATACCACAGAATCAAATTAAAACTAAACGGCCTGAGTCCTGTGCAGTACAGGATTCAGACCGTTCAGGCCGCTTAATTCTTGTTTTTATCTAACTTTTGGGGGTCACTTCAGTGCGGGTGCGGCTCTTTTATTATTTTACTTCTTCAGGGCTTCTCACTACACGTCTTTAAGGGGCACTTTGGGAAAAACGCTTTTCTTCCGCTTCCCCGTCGTGCTTGTGTAGCTGCTTTTGCAGCACCGGGATCAGCTTGGCCATATCAATGGGCTTTGCCACATGATCGTCCAGGCCTACCTCCAGCGCCCGTTGACGGTCCTCGGCAAAGGCGTTGGCCGTGATGGCGATAATGGGGATATTGGCCCGCCACGGGTCTCCCAACCGCCGGATCTTCCGGGTGGCCTCGTAGCCGTCCAACACCGGCATCTGCACATCCATGAGGATGGCGTCATACATCCCCGCCGGAGCCTTCTCCAGCATTTCCAGACAGCGGGCACCGTTTTCCGCCCGATCCACCAGCAGGCCCTCCTCGCCCATGAGCTCAGTGGCAATCTCGGCGTTAAGGTCGTTGTCCTCTGCCAGCAGGATACGCCGCCCGGCAAGGCGGTCTTATCCACCCGCTCTGTGGCACACTTGGGCACGGCATCCTCCTGTCGGGCCAGACGGCAGGGGATGTGGACGGTGAAGGTGGAGCCCTCCCCCAGCTTGCTCTGGATATCGATGCTGCCATCCATCAGATCCACCAGCTTCTTCACAATGCCCAAGCCGGAGCCCTCCACGCCGCTGACGGTGCTGGAGCGCTCTCTGGCAAAGGCTTCAAAAATATGCTGCTGAAACTCTTCACTCATGCCGATGCCGTTGTCCGCCACGGATAGTTCCTGCACGCACCAGCCCTCTCGGTCGCTGGGCAGCTGGCGGATGGTACAGCGGATATGTCCGCCATCGCCGGTATATTTGATGGCGTTGCTCACCAGATTCAGGATCACCTCCAAAATGCGGGAGGTATCCATATACAGATAGGGATTGGGCGTATGCTTCTCCACTGTCATGGTCTGGTGCTTGCGCTCCAGCTCTGGCTGCACCATGACGACACAAGACTCAAAGATGCTGCCGGCCTCCACCGCCGTCTCCTCCAGCGTCACCTTGCCGCTCTCGATGCGGGAGAGCTCCAGCACGTTGTCAATGATGGAGAGCATTTTCTCGCCGCTGACCTGAATGTTCTTCAGGTAGCCCTGCAGCCGCTCCGGCTCCTGCCGGTGCTTCTCCGCCAGATCGGCATAGCCGATGATGGCGTTCATGGGGGTGCGGATATCGTGGGACATATTGAAGAGGAAGGTACTCTTAGCCTGATTAGCGGCATCGGCGGCTACCACGGCGTCCTGCAAAAGCACCTGCTGCCGGGCCTCCGCCATCCGCTGCCACCGCAGGTACAGGTAGATGCTCATGCTCAGCAACACTGCCACCATACCGCTGGTCAGAGCCACACTTACGGTAGTCTGACTACTTCTCTTCAAAAATTGATAGGTGGTGTCCATGCCGATCTCCACGCACAGAGCACCCATGACCTGGCCATTTTCATCCTTCACCGGGTAGCAGACCGTGAAAATGGGACCCCACGTGGTATCCACTACATCACGAGAATACACGGTCTCTCCGGACAGCGCCGTCTGGAGATAGGGGGCCATCTCCTCCTCGATGCGGGTGCCGGGGTAGGCAAAGTCCTCCGTCCCCTGATCCAGACCGTCGATGAGGTAGACAGGCTGCCCGTCCTCCCCCAGCTTGGCGGTGTAGAGATACCGGGTGGAGTTCAGGGCCCGCAGCTGATTGAGGGTTTTGCAGTTCCAGATAGCGAGGCGAGGTCATGTCGTTCCAGACGGCGGGGTCGTCAAAATCCTCCCGTGTGAGCTCGTCGGACACCAGCCGGTGGATGGCGTCGGCGCAGGTGGTATCACGGGTCAGCACCGCCTCCAGCATATTGCGGCTGAAATTCTGGTACAGCACATAGGTATACACTGAGATCAGCAGCAGGACCATCAGGAGCAGGAGGCCCATGGTGGCCCCCAGCTGCCGGAATTTCTTCGTCATAACGCTGCCCTCATAGTTCCGCTTGCTTGCTTGCTTGCTTGCTTGCTTGCTTGCTTGCTTGCTTGCTTGCTTGCTTGCT
>OLSP01002528.1_pt1 | contig 14499 bp, 13 predicted proteins | sample 1672941 | NCBI WGS metagenome assembly OLSP01 (sample SAMEA3136739, study PRJEB25190) | human gut metagenome | reverse complement strand
CTGGTGCCGCTGCTTCCGGCGACACCATCAAGGTGGGCGTTCTTGGACCTCTGACCGGTGATGTTTCCGTTTACGGTCAGGCCGTTGTCAACGGCGCTACCCTGTACCTGAAGCAGGTCAACGAAAAGGGCGGCATCAACGGCAAGCAGCTGGAGATCATCGCCATGGATGAGCAGGGCGATGCAACTCAGGCTGTTACCTGCTTCACCAAGATGTGCGATCAGGGCATCACCGCACTGGTGGGCGATGTTACCACCACCCCGACTCTGGCACTTGCTGCCGAGAGCGCAGACTACAACATGCCCATGGTCACCGCTTCCGCTACCGCTGAGGCTGTCACCTACGATGCCGAGACCGACACCGTGAACGAGAATGTGTTCCGCGCAACCTTCACCGACCCGTTCCAGGGCATCAAGATGGCTGACTACGCTTACCAGCGGTTGGGCTACACCAAGGCAGCCGTCATCTTCCAGAAGGGCGCTGACTACAACGAGGGTCTGGCAGAGAACTTCGTCAACGAGTTCGAGAGCCTGGGCGGCACCATCGTCGATCAGGAGACCTACTCTGAGGGCGATGTGGACTACAAGACCCAGCTGACCACCATTCTGGGCAAGGCTCCCGAAGTGGTGTTCTGCCCCAACTACTATCAGGAAGTCGGTCAGATCCTGGCTCAGGCTGAGAGCATCGGTCTGGCAGTTCCCTTCCTGGGCGGCGACGGCTGGGATGGTCTGGAAGGCTACGCAACTGCCGACCAGCTGAAGGATGCCTACTTCTGCGCAAACTACGCAAAGGGATCCAACCCCGACTTTGAGAACGCCTACAAGGCTGAGTACGGTGAGGAGTACCCCAACGGCTTCGCTCCTCTGGGCTACGATGCTGCCATGACCGTTGTCTACGGCATTCAGGCTGCTGAGGATGCCGGCTTGGCCGCCGGTGATGACGACTATAAGCAGGCCGTCATCGATGCTATCGCAGGCGGCACCATCGATGGCATCACCGGCACCTTCACCTTCGATGAGCACCACAACCCCGTCAAGCAGACCGCTATCCTGTGCTTCGACGGTGCAACCCCCGTTCTGAAGGAAATGTTCTGATCTGCTTTGATCCTGCGCACCGGTGTGCGGCATAAAGGCAGCACTCAGAAATAAAAGACCCATTGCGGAGACCGCCGGAACAGGTTTTGCTCGGCTGTCTCCGCTTTTTTGGTAAAAAGTGCATTCCCCAAAAGGCGTGCAAACGCCGCAAAGAAAGGAAGTATCAGTCCATGACAGTGTTTTTTAGCCAGCTGATCAACGGCTTGTCCCTTGGCAGCATCTATGCACTGATCGCACTGGGTTACAGCATGGTGTACGGCATCATCCTGCTGCTGAACTTTGCCCATGGCGATGTCATTATGGTTGGTGCGTACATGTCCTGGTTCGTGATGAATCAGCTGGGCCTTGGCCCGGTCACTGCTGTGTGCGCCACCATCATCACCTGCACGCTGCTGGGCGTTGTGATCGAGAAGATCGCCTACACCCCGCTGCGCAACGCACCCCGTATCTCCCTGCTGATCACGGCAATCGGCGTGTCCTTCTTCCTGGAGTACACTGCAGAGCTGATCCTTGGTTCCGGTGCAAAGGTCATTCCGGCCTACTACACCAACCAGACCTTCCGCATCGGCTCTGTGCCGCTGGGCCTCACCTCTGTCATCACCCTGCTGGTCACGGTGCTGTCCATGCTGGTGCTCACCTTCCTTGTGCAGAAGACCAAGCTCGGCAAGGCCATGCGTGCCGTGTCTGAGGATATGGACGCTGCCCGCCTGATGGGCATTAACGTCAACAGCACCATTTCCTTTACCTTTGCGGTGGGCAGCTTTCTTGCGGCCATCGGTTCCATGATGTATTTTTCCAACTACACGGCAGTCACCCCCACTGTGGGTGCCATGCCCGGCCTGAAAGCCTTTGTGGCTGCGGTGTTCGGCGGCATCATCATCGGCATCTGCGAGAGCCTTATCAAAGGTGCAGGCGCTACCACCTTCAGCGATGCATTCACCTTTGCACTGCTGATCGTGGTGCTGGCCGTCAAGCCTACCGGCCTGTTCAGTGAAAACCTGACCGAGAAAGTGTGATGACCATGAAACAAGAGAAAAAACGCATCTATCTCCGGGCCGCACTGGCGCTGGCCGCTCTGCTGGTGGTGCTGCTGGCACTGGATAACCTGAGCTTTGTGCCCTCCATGCTGCTCACCGTGCTGCGCAAGGGTGCCATCTATGCACTGGTGGCTGTCTCCATGAACCTGCTGAACGGCTTTACCGGCCTGTTCAGTCTGGGTCAGGCAGGCTTTATGCTGCTGGGTGCCTACACCTACGCCATCCTCACCATTCCCGCCGCTTCGCAGAAGTCCATCTATCAGCGCTATGCAAACGGCGGCATCGGCTTCTCCATCCCGGAACTGCTCTCCAAACCTCTGGGCGGCTTCGGCCTGCTGCTGGGTGTTGTGTTCTGCCTGATCCTGGCCGGTTTTATCGCAGCGCTGTTCGCCTTCCTCATCGGCCTGCCGGTGCTGAAGCTCAAGAGCGATTATCTTGCCATTGCTACACTGGGCTTTGCCGAGATCATCCGTGCCGCCGTGGTTTACGAGGGCTTTGGCCCGCTGACCAACGGATCCAACCTTCTGTACGGCTTTACCAGCTTTGCCAGCTTCAACCTTTCGCTGGGCGGCACGACCCTGCATCTGGAGACCGTGATGCCCTTCCTCTTCTCCGGCATCTGCATCGCCATCATTCTGCTGCTCATCAACTCCACCTATGGCCGTGCCTTCAAAGCCATCCGTGATGACGAGATCGCTGCCGAAGCCATGGGCATCAACCTTGCCAGCCACAAGCGCATGAGCTTTATCATCAGCAGCTTCTTTGCCGGTATCTCCGGCGCAATGCTTGCCATGTATCAGGCCAGCGTGCAGGCCACCACCTTCAAATCCAGCATGACCTACGAGATCCTGCTGATCGTGGTCATTGGCGGCATTGGCTCGGTGTCCGGTTCCATCATCGCGTCCTTCCTGTTCATCGCCAGCTCCGAATGGCTGCTGCGCTTCCTCGACAACGAGACCTGGATCGGCGGCTTCCGTGTGCCGCTGCTGCGTTCCGGCTTCCGCATGGTGGTGTTCAGCATCATCATTATGGCGGTGGTGCTGTTCTTCCGCAAGGGCATCATGGGCGACCGTGAATTGTTCCAGAAAAGCCCGCATCCACTGCAAAAGCTGCCAAAAAGGAGGCGCGTTCCAAATGAGTGAAAACGTATTGACCATTGAAAACGCCACGATGCAGTTTGGCGGCGTGGTGGCTGTGGACAATCTGAACCTGAAGGTGGATAAAGATCAGATCGTCTCCCTCATCGGCCCCAACGGTGCCGGCAAGACCACCGCGTTCAACGTTGTCACCGGCGTGTATGCGCCCACCAACGGCGCGGTGTGGTTCGAGGGACGCAAGATCATTGAGAACACGCCCCACGGCAAGATGAAAAAGCTCTATAAGGGCCAGAACGCGAGCAAGTATTCCCACATGATCGCCCCCACGCCCGATAAGATCACCCAGATGGGTATTGCCCGCACCTTCCAGAATATCCGTCTATGGAAGAGCCAGACCGTGTTTGAGAACGTGCTCATCGCCAAGCACTGCCGCCGCTCGACCAACCTACTGAGCGCTACCTTCCGGCTGAATGCATCGGCGCTCTCGCCGGGCTCCAGCGCCGTCACGCGCTCGATCATCTGGAACGGCGGGCGCTGACGGATGCGCGCATTGATCTCCAGCAGATTCACAGGCTCAGCCCTCCATCGAGGATGAGCGTCTGGCCCGTCAGGTAGGACAGCGTCGGGTCGCACAGGGTGCAGACGGCGTCGCCGACCTCTTCCGGCTTGGCAAAGCGGCCCATCGGCACAGACTTGAGATAGCCCTCGCGCTGCTCCTGCGGGATATGGTCGAGCATCTCCGTCTCGACGAAGCCGGGGGCGACGGCGTTGACGCGGATGCCGTAGGGCGCAAGCTCCTTGGCAAGCGTCGCCGTGAGCGCATTGACCGCGCCCTTCGTCGCGCTGTAGACGCTCTGGCCGGGAATGGCCAGCACGGAGCTGACGGAGGAGATATTGACGATCACGCCGGACTTCTTCTTGAACATCTTGAGCGCAGCCTGCTGCGCGCAGTGGAAATAGCCCTTGATATTAATATCGAGGCTGCGGGTCAGGGAATCCTCCGTGAGCATCATGAGATAGCGGTCGTCCACGACGCCCGCATTGTTCACGAGGACATCGAGGCCGCCCATCTCACGCACGACGGTACGGAACATATCCTTGACCTCCGGCAGCTCGGCCGTGTTGGCGCGGACGGCCAGACTGCGCACGCCGAGCGCCTCGATCTCCGCGACGACCGCCTGCGCGGCAGCCTCGTTCGAGACATAGTTCACCGCGACATCATAGCCGCGTTTGGCAAGCGCCAGCGCGCAGGCTCTGCCGATGCCGCGCGACGCGCCGGTCACAAGTGCAATGCTCATGCTTCTTTCCTCCCAACGATCACGCAGCTGATGCTGCCGGTCCAGCCGGTGGCCAGCGCAGCAGCCGTGCGGCACTCGCCGGACGACACGGCGCGGCAGGCCTCTGCCAACGCCAGAGCGGCGGAGGCCGCGCGGGCGTCGCCGGTGCGGGCCTTCATCTCCTGTGCGGTAAACAGACGGTCGACGGCGGTCAGGCCCGCGTCCTGCAGGGCCCCTGCCAGCGTGCGGTCGACCTGCTCCTGCGCAGGCTCCGAGCCGTAGCGGGCCGCCTGATGCGTCCCGGCATAGCCGAGAATTTCGGCGTAGATCCTTGCGCCGCGCGCCTGTGCGGCAGCGGCATCCTCGAGGAGCATCGTCACGCAGCCCTCGCCAACGACATGGCCGGGCAGCGGCAGGTGCGAATAGACCTCGGTGATATTTTCGGAATTTTCGTCCGTTCCGGCGGCAAGTACGGCGTCGACCGCGCCGGAGCGCAGCTCATCGCAGGCACAGATGACGCTCTGCAGGCCCGCCTGCGTGCCGTTGGCGATCGTGGCGCAGAAGCCCTTCAGACCGGTAAAAATGGACAGGTAGCCGCCCGCCGCGTTATACACGGTATGCGGGAAGCTGAAGGCGCTGCCCGCAGCCGGGCCCTTTTCGCAGACGGTCTTCTGGAACGACGTGATCTCGGCCATGGGGCCGTCTGCCGTGCCGATCGTGCTGCCGACGCGGGAGGCATTGTCCGCATCGATGGTGAAGCCCGCGTCGCGCAGGGCGTCCACGCCGCTGAGGACCTGCATCTGGCTGAAACGGTCGAGCTTGCGGTAGAAGCCGAGCTTCACATCGCGCGCGCCGAAATCCTCCGGCGTCAGCTCGCGCTGAACGCTCGCCGTGCCGTCCGCCTCGGACAGCAGCTCGCCGATGCCCGTCACGCAGATGCGGCGCTTGCCGGTCTGCTCCGCCGGGTGCGGCTTTTTCGAGAAAATGATGCTGGCGTTCGTGCCGCCGAATGCAAACGAGTTCGACATGACGTTCTCCAGCTCGCGCTCGTGGGCGACGTTCACGACGCAGTCGAGGTTCCCGGCCTTTTCGGCCAGCGGAGCCAGATCCTCCGGGGCATAGCCCGTCGTCGGCAGGACCGTGTTCTCCGTCAGCGCCTTGACGCTGAGGACGGCTTCGATCGCGCCCGCCGCGCCGAGGCAGTGGCCCGTCATGGACTTCGTCGAGCTGACGGACGGAGCCGCGCCCTCGAAAAGCGTGTGCAGCGACAGGAACTCCGCCGCGTCGTTCTTGGCCGTGCCGGTGCCGTGGGCGTTGATGTAGCCGATGTCGCCCGCTTCCGTTCCGGCGTTGACCATGGCGCGGTGCAGCGCGGCCATCTGCCCCTCACCCTGCGGCTGCGGCGCAGTGATGTGGAAGGCATCGGAGCTGACGCCCCAGCCCGCCACTTCGCAGTAGATCTTTGCGCCGCGGCGGATGGCGTGCTCATACTCCTCCACGACCAGAACACCGGCGCCCTCGCCGAGGGAGATGCCGTTGCTGTGGTTCAGCGGAGAGCAGGGGCCGGCCGAGAGCGCATGCAGCGCATTGAAGCCCGCATAGGCAAGGGATGAGAACGCATCCGTGCCGCCCGCGAGAAAAATTTCGCCGCGGCCGAGGCGGATGAGGTCGCACGCATACGAAACGCTCATCGTGCCCGCCGCGCAGGCGTTGACGATGTTCGCCGTTTCGCCGTTCGCGCCGAGCGCGAAGGCAGTGTTCGCCGCAATGGCGGAGGCGGACATCTTCAGAACATCCTGCTCCTCCGTGCGGCCCTGCAGCAGGCCGGTGTAATAGTGGTCGATGCTCGCAGCGCCGCCGACGCAGCTGCCAAGGATGACACCCGCCTCGCGGACGGCGCTGTCCGTCAGCCTGCCGTCGCGCACGGCCTCGTGGGCCGCATGCAGGCAAAGGCGGACGGAGCGGTCATATTCGGGCGCGGGGAGGTCCTCACAGTGCACCTCCGCTCCCACATGGGAGACGCAGCCCTCCGTCGAGACGGACTTGACCTCGTCGATCCCGGTTTTTCCGGCGCAGATATTCTGCCAGCAGGTATCCACGTCGTTACCGGCGGCACAGATCAGGCCAAGGCCGGTGATGACACAACGCTTTTCCATTTACTGCTCCACATGCTCCTCGACATAGGAAGCCAGCGCGTTGATGGTCTGGAAGTGCTCGCGGTCCACGCCGGTCATGTCGACGCCGAACAGGTCGTCGATGCCGGAAATGATCTCGAGGGAGTCAACGGAGTCCAAGCCGATGTCGCCGCCGAACAGCTCGGCATCGTCGTCCAGCATGTTTTCGGGGATGCGCAGGTTCTCGCTGATCATGTTCTTGATCTTCTCTGCAATTTCAGTCTTCGTCATGGTGATCTATCTCCTTATGATTCAAAAATTACATGGTATTTATGGTACTCCGAAATTGTCCGGAATATCTCAATGTTCCGTGAAGCGGACGATGCTGCCGTTTTCCTCATACACGCCGATGCGGCGGTAGCGGCGGTAGCGCTGCTCGAGCAGCTCCTCCGGCGAAAGGGCGCACAGCTCGTCGAGGTCCATCGTGAGCTGCACCGTCATGGCGGCGCACATCTGCGGGAAATCGGCGAAATTCTCCGGGATGATCTCCTCGGCCACATGCAGGTCGACCATATCGGCCGCCGTGATGTGCAGGCACTGTGCGGCATCCGCCACGCGGCCGGAGTCCTTCCAGAGGATGCTGGCACAGCCCTCCGGCGAAATGACGGAGTAGACGGCGTTTTCCAGCATATACACGCGGTCGGCCGCAGCCAGCGCCAGCGCGCCGCCGCTGCCGCCCTCGCCGATGACGACGGAGATGACCGGCGTGCGCAGGCCCATCATTTCCAGAATGTTCTCGGCGATGGCCTCGCCCTGCCCGCGCTCCTCGGCCTCCGCGCCGCAGTAGGCGCCAAGCGTGTCAACAAGGCAAATAACGGGGCGGTGGAATTTTTCAGCCTGCTTCATCAGGCGCAGAGCCTTGCGATAGCCCTCCGGCATGGGGCAGCCGAAGTGGTTGCGCATGCGGCTGTCGAGGTCCGCGCCCTTGTCGATGGCGATATAGGTCACGGGGCGGCCGCTGAGCGTGCCAATGCCGGAAATGATGGCCGGGTCCTCGCCGAAGCGGCGGTCGCCGCACAGGTCGAGGCGGTTTTCAAACAGCGCGGCAACATAGGCCGCGCCCGTCGGGCGTCCGGCGTGCCGTGCTTCTTTCAGTCGTTCAAAAGCATTCATTTTCGCTCATCCTCCGTGCAGATAGAGCAGATTGCCCAGCGTGACCGGCAGAGCGCGCCGCTCGATCACCGCGTCGACAAAGCCATGCTCGCGCAGGAACTCCGCGCGTTGGAAATTGCCGGGCAGCTGTGAGCCGGTCGTCTGCTCCACGACGCGGCGGCCGGCAAAGCCGATGAGCGCGTTCGGCTCGGCGAGAATGATATCCGCCTGCATGGCGAACGAAGCCGTCACGCCGCCGGTCGTCGGATCGGTCAGCACGGCGATGTACAGAAGTCCCGCCTCGCTGTGGCGCTTGACCGCGCCGGAGCACTTGGCCATCTGCATGAGGGACACGACGCCCTCCTGCATCCGCGCGCCGCCGGAGGCTGTGAAGCCGATGACAGGCAGGCGCTGGGCCAGTGCGAACTCAAACAGGCGGGTGATCTTCTCGCCCACGGCAGAGCCCATGGAGGCCATGATAAAGCTGGAATCCATGACAAACGTCGCGCAGAACATGCCGCCGATGGCGGCCGTTCCGCACAGGACGGCCTCGTTCTCGCCCGTCGACTTGCGGGCCTTTTCCAGCTTTTCGGCATAACCGGGGAAGCTCAGAAAATCGACGCTCGTCACATCGGCATCCAGCTCCTGGAAGCTCCCGGCATCGAACGTATGCGTGATGCGCTCCCGCGCATTCATGCGGAAATACGCACCGCAGGCCGGGCAGATCATCGCGCCCTGCTCCACGGCCGTGCGGCCGCTCTCCGTCTTGCACTTCGGACAGACATGCGTCTGCGGCACCGGGCGCGCCGGAGGCGCAGGGGGCAGCTCCGTGCGGCTCTGCGTATATTCGCGGATCAGGTCGCGGAGCAGCACAGCAGTCCCTCCTCCTGCAGCTTTGCCAGACCGGCAAGGCTGTCGACCGCAAAGCTGCGGCATTCCGGCAGATTCTTGCGCACGAGCTTGCACAGCACCATGCCCGCGCCGCACTCGACAAACGTGTCAAAGCCCTGCTCGTTCAGGTGATGCAGCGTCTCCTTCCAACGGACCGGATGGTTGATCTGCTGCGTGAGCAGCTCGCGGACATTCTCGCCGTAGGGCTCGGCCGTGCGGTTGGCATAGGCCGGAAGCGCGGGCTTCTGCAGGACCGTGTCCGCGAGGATCGCGCCGAACTCCGCCGAAGCGGGGTCCATATACGGCGAGTGGAAGCCGCCGCTGACATTCAGCGGCATGCTGCGGCCGCCTGCGGCCGCGACATCGGCATACAGGCGCTCCAGCTCATCCCGGTCGCCCGAGACGGCGATCTGCCCGTCGCAGTTGTAATTGACCGGCCAGACATGGTCATAGGCGGCACAGAGCCGCTCGACCGTCTCGTCCGGCAGCTTAACAATGGCCGCCATGGAGGCGTTGACGTTTTTCCCGGCCCGCGCCATGCTTGCGCCGCGCGCGCAGGCAAGGCGGAAGCCCGTCATGCCGTCATAGGCCCCGGCAAAGGCCAGCGCAGGGATCTCGCCGAGCGAGAAGCCCGCAACAGCCTCCGGCTGCAGGCCGCTGTCGCGCAGGGCGTAAGCGGCAGCAAGATCGGCCAGATACAGGCAGGGCTGCGTGTTTTCGGTCTGGCGCAGCTCGTCGTCGCTCCCGGCGAACATCTGCTGCAGCGTACCGGGACGAAGCTCCTCCGCAGCGTCAAACAACGCGCGGACGGAGGCAAAATGTTCATAGAATTCCTTCCCCATGCCGGCGCGCTGCGCGCCCTGCCCGGAGAACAGAAAAGCGGTCTTTCCCATAGTCGACCCTCATTTCTCGACAGTTTTCGTTTGTAGCCACTATAGCAAAACCCCATTGCTTTCGCAATGTGCATTCCCCGAAAGCTGCGCTATTTTCATACGCCGCCGTCGAAATGTCCAAAGAAATATCCTGTTACAGTTTCATCCCGAGCTGTCACTTCGCGTCGGGTGCAATATTTAACACGTCGATCTGACAGCACTGCATCGCAGAGAGCGCATTGCGGTGGTTCTCGGGCGTCACGCCCGCGCAGCAGGCCGCATCCACGGAAACGGGAAGCTCCGGGCAGAAGGCCTTGCACAGCAGGGCGTTCGAAATGACGCAGATATCCGTGCACAGGCCGACGAGCTCCACGCGGTCGATTTCGCCCGCCGCGAAGCGGCTGCGCACCAGCTCGCCGAGGGCAGTGGAGCCGAACGTCGGCTTTTCGATCCGCCCTGCCTCCGCCCGGACGGTCAGGCCGTCGGCCAGCGCGTGGCCCCAGGTGCCGCGGATGCAGTGCGGCACGGGCAGCCTCTTGCCCTCCTGCGTGGCAAGGTAGTCCTCGCCATGGGTGTCGAGCGTATAGACGACGGCATCCGCCGCTGCGATCTTCGCATTCACATGCGGCACGATCGCCTGCGCCTCCGCCGTGCCCAGCGCACCGGTCACGAAGTCATTCTGCATATCGATAACGATAAGTAAGGTCATTTTGTCTCTTCCTTTCCGTATCCGGCCGTCAGACCGAAAAATTCCAGAACCGCACCCAAGAATGCCGCCAATCCGGCATTTCCGGCGTTGTACAGCTCGTGCTTTTCGTCGGGGAATTCCAGCAGCCGCCCCTGCGGCAGGCGCGCGGCCAACAGGCGCTGCTCCCGCAGGCTGACCTGCGTGTCCCGCCCGGCGCTGCACACCAGGACCGGGACCTGCACCCTGCGGCAGGCGCGCGGGCTGAGGACCCGGCTGCGCAGGGCAAGCGATTCATAGACCCAGCGGTTCGACGCGCCCATCGTCTGATAGGCAGGACACTCTGCGCGGCAGTCCATGGCGGCGCGGAAACGGGCGCGGCTCGTGCAGCCGCTGCACGAAAATTCGGCGTTGGGATCATAAGCGCCGGAAAACAGCGGGCTTTTCTCCCGCTCGCCCCGCCGCAGCAGCACGCGGGCACAGCCGAGCGCCAGCCAGTACGGCGCGCGGCCCGTCTGCGGACAGAGCATGGGCGAGCACAAAACGGCGCGTGCAGCGCAGTCCGGCAGCTCCTGCAGAAGACGTGCGGCCACGCCGCCGCCCATGGAGTGGCCAAACAGCAGCGGCCGCTCCGGGACGATATCCCGCAGGAAGCAGGCCATATCGCGTACATAGTCCTCGAACCGGTCGACATGCACGATGCCGCCCTGCCCGTGGCCGCGCAGCACCGGCAGCCAGACCGTGCAGCCCGCCTGCCGGAGATAACGGCACAGCTCACGGTATTTTTCCGGGAACTCCGTAAACCCATGCAGGAGGACCACATGGGCGCGCGGCCGGTCTGCGTGCACGGCCTGCCACGGCAGCTCCGTGCCGTCAAAGCCGCGATAGGTCCCCGCCGTGCGGTGCGGCTCCATCTCCCGCTCCGCCTCCCGGAGCCATGCGCCCAACGCCGCCTCCGGCGCGAGTGCAAACGGAAGCTCCCCCATAGCTGCGCCCTCTTTCTCTCTTCTTCCCATCACAGGATTTCTTATTATAGCACAGCGCGGCGGAATTTCCTAGAACGCGGTTTGAAAATCGCAAAAAACGGGCATACCCTCCAAAAAAAGGAGGGCGAAAAATTGCTCACGCTGTTTCTCTTGACCGTTCTGATCTATCACCGCTGCTTCCGGCGCTACGACGCCGACCCGGAGCCGGAGCTCGGCCTGCCCGCGAAAAGGCTCACGTTTTTGAGCGGGCCGAACCGCCTGCAGGGCTACTTATGCGGCACGGGGGACACGCTCGCCGTCCTCGCGCCAGGGCTTGGGAACGGAGCGTTTTCCTATGCGCCGCAGATCCAATGGCTCGCCAAAGCCGGGCTGCGCGTGTTTTCATTTGACTACACCGGCTGCTACGGCAGCACGGGCCGGTCGTGCCGGGGCTTTCCGCAGGCAGCGGACGACCTGCGCGCCGCGCTGCGCTTTCTGGAGGAAAACGGCCGCTTCGGCAGCCGCCGCCTCGTCCTGCTCGGCCACAGCATGGGCGGCTATGCCGTCTGCTGCGCCCTGCCGGGAAGCCGGGTGGATGCGGCCGTGTGCATCGGCGGGGTGAACAGTCCCATGGAGGCCACGCTCTCGCCGGTCCTGCACCACATCGGCGTGCTTGCCTATGCGCATTATCCGGCGCTGTACCTCTATCAGGCCGCGCGCTTCGGACTGCGCGCCCTGCGCCGCACCGCCGCACAGGCTGCCGCCGAGTCCGGGACGCCACTGCTGCTCGTCGGCGGCGTGCACGACTGGATCGCGCCGCTGCACCGCAGCTCCATTCTGGCCCATCTGCATGCGCTGCCGCAGGCGCAGGCCCTGCTCTGGGCCGAGCCGGAGCACGACGGCCACGCCGACCTGCTGTTCGGCGCGACCCGCAGCGAGGCCAACCCCGCCCTCATGGCACAGATCACCCGCTTCCTCCGCCCCGAAAAATTCGACGAAATGAAAAAAAGTTGTTGACAATTTTCTATCCTGCTGATATAATAGCAGAGCTGTCAGGAAATGCTGCTATAGCTCAGCAGGTAGAGCGCATCCTTGGTAAGGATGAGGTCTCCAGTTCGAATCTGGATAGCAGCTCCAGCTCAAGACACCTCACCACGATTATTTCCGGTATTTATGGAATGAATGTGGATGAAAAATGGATGCCGCTGGCGAATACACCCTTTGGCTTCGGGATCATCTGCCTGATTACGCTGGGGCTGTGCCTGATTGTGATACGGATCCTGCGGAAAAGGAAGATGCTGTAGCAGCAGTGCATACAGGAGGGTGGAATGGAGATCAGGGAATACCGGCCGGAGGACTGCCGGGAATTGGCGGCGCTTTTTTACGATACAGTACATGAGGTAAACGCTGCGGATTATACAAAAGAACAGCTGGATGCCTGGGCCGACGGCAAGGTGGATAACGCGGCCTGGAAACGCTCCTTTCTGGAGCATGATACTTTTGTCGCGGAGGAAAACGGCGTAATCGTCGGATTCGCGGATATGGATACGGCCGGATATCTGGACCGGCTCTATGTACATAAGGATTATCAGAAAAAGGGGATTGCCAGTGCCCTCTGTGACCGGCTGGAAGAAAACTGCGCCGCAGCGTATTTCACCACACATGCATCCATTACCGCCAGGCCCTTTTTTGAAAAAAGAGGGTATCGGGTGATGAAGGAACAGCAGGTGGTGCGAAAGGGAGTTAAGCTCACGAATTATGTGATGAAAAAAATCTTTGACTGATAAAAAAATAGTGCTATAATAGGATTCAATGAATTAAATCAGTAAAGTTTATAACAAAGGAGTGAGCTGCGATGGAAAAGAAAAATATTGATTGGGCCAATCTGGGATTTGGTTATCACATAACGGATAAGCGCTATGTATCCAACTATAAGAACGGGGCCTGGGATGAAGGAACTCTGACAGAGGATCCTACCATTCAGCTGAATGAATGCGCAGGAATCCTGCAGTACTGCCAGGAAATATTTGAGGGGCTGAAAGCTTATACGACCGAAGACGGACGTGTTGTAACCTTCCGTCCTGATCTGAATGCGGAACGTATGATTGACAGTGCGAAACGTCTGGAGATGCCTGCATTTCCCAAGGAAAGATTCCTGGACGCCATCGATAAGGTTGTGACGGCCAACGCAGCATGGGTTCCCCCTTATGGAAGCGGAGCCACTCTTTATATCCGTCCCTATATGTTTGCAAGCTCTCCGGTAATCGGCGTTAAGCCTGCGGAGGAATATCAGTTCCGTGCTTTTGTAACGCCGGTAGGGCCTTACTTTAAGGGCGGCGCAAAGCCTCTGACCCTGTGCGTAAGCGATTTTGACCGTGCGGCTCCTCATGGAACCGGACATATCAAGGCAGGCCTTAACTATGCTATGAGCCTTCATGCATGTGTGACCGCACATGCCAATGGTTTTGACGAAAACCTCTATCTGGATCCTGCCACCAGGACTTATGTGGAAGAAACAGGAGGCGCGAATTTCCTGTTTGTAGATAAAGACGGCAAAATCATCATCCCCAAATCAGACAGCATCCTGCCTTCCATCACAAGACGTTCCCTGGTAGTCGTGGCAAAGGATATGCTGGGAATGGAAGTGGAGGAACGTCCTGTAAAGCTGGAGGAACTGAAGGACTTTGCGGAATGCGGACTTTGCGGTACGGCAGCAGTCATCAGCCCCGTGGGAAAGGTAGTGGATCACGGCAGGGATATCTGCTTTGCCAGCGGCATGGACGAGATGGGGCCGGTTATCCAGAAGCTGTATGATACGCTGACCGGAATCCAGATGGGAAGAATTGAAGGACCGGAAGGATGGGTAAGGACTATTCTGTAACATGTGTTGTGGAATGGTTATGGATATTCTGATATTTATTTGTTCTATTTATGAATAAAAAGATTTTCTCGGGACTGACGCACGTAAGGTGGTGTGTCAGTCCTTTTTAGCAGAAGGTGATTTATTTCAGCGAGCAATTATGTAACAGACTTCTGAGATACCACCTTCTATGGAACATATCATGTAAGGGCAAAATAGCATGTCGCCCCGTAATAAATATTTTGTCACGTTTTTTTAGAAAGAGCAGGTGCGAATGGACGGACATCGTTCTTTTTTTGATAATTCCGGCATTTTATTATATAGAAAATTAAATTTGCATTTGAATGTTGGAAAAATACAATGCTATATAAAAAATTCTTTACTGAGATTTTTATTTACATTACAATGTAATTGAATAATTGAAAAATAAGGGAGGCGTAATTAGGTTATCAATC
>OLSP01002509.1_pt1 | contig 14590 bp, 8 predicted proteins | sample 1672941 | NCBI WGS metagenome assembly OLSP01 (sample SAMEA3136739, study PRJEB25190) | human gut metagenome | reverse complement strand
AGCATAGAAGCAGCACAACAGAAACAAGACGGTTCCATAGCTTGGGTGCAAGGATATATTGTGGGTGCTATAGAAAATGTATATGATGATAAAGGGGAATTTGCAGGCAATAAGGCCAGCTTTACAGCTCCTTTTACTATAACATCTAATGTGCTGATTGCTGAAAGTCCAGATGAAACCAATGAAAGTAAATGCTTGCCGGTTAAAATAAAGAATGGAAGTGAACTGTCTACTGCTTTAAACTTGAAAGACCATCCTGAAAATAAAGGAGGAATCTTGTTGATTCAAGGTGAGTTAAGTGCTGGTTTTGGAAAAGCAGCATTGATAAATACAACAGCTGCAGTATTTAATAATAAAGAGATTGGCGAAGAACAAGGTGGAGAAGATTTAGATCCTGATAATCCTCTGGGATTAGATACTTCAGTAGCTCCATTAGTAGATTTATCTAATAATTTTGACGATGTTCAACATCAGGCAGATTATTCAAAAGCTGGTTGGATTAATAAGGCTGTTAAAGGAAATAGAATTTGGCAAGGTGCTATTTATGATCCTCAAAAATATTTGGCAGCTTCAACTTATGGGGTAAATAGTGGTGAGACAGCAGAATATTGGTTTGTGACTCCTTATTTTACAGTTAATGCCGATAAGCAATTTACTTTTAAAGCTACTGTAAATAAGTATTCTGAAACAATGTCTCTGAAGGTATTCTTCTTGCAGATGAAAGATGGTAAAATGGAACGCCATGAAATATCTGTTACTGGTATCCCTACTTCTGGTACATATCAATGGACAAGTGATTTAAAGGTAGATTTAAGTACTTATGCGGGGCAGAATGGTTTTGTTGGTTTCCAGTATATGGCAATGCGAGGTGAAGAGGTACAGACTTATGGAATTGATGATATTTTGTATGGTGAAGGAGGCGGAGAAGTTCCTGGACCGGGAGAAGGTACTGAATTGTTAACTAATGGAGGTTTTGAAAACTGGGCTGATGGATATCCGACGGGTTGGAAGTCTGTATCTACAGCAAGCAGTGCAACTCTAGAACAGTCTACTGATAAGCGGAGTGGTACATCGTCTGTTTTAGTAAAGGGAGACCCATCAAGCAATAAGCGACTAGGTAGCATAGAAATGACATTGAAGGCTGGTACTTATGTGTTTTCTGCTTATTTTAAGGCTGCTACAGCTGATAAGACTAGTGCTCGTTTGGGGTATGTTCCAATTGATGAAGCTGGTAAACCTGGAAGTTATGTATATGATGAATATGTAAATGAGATCACTAATGCGGATTGGGTTACAAAAAGTTACACATTTTCTTTGACAGAAGAAAAGAAGATATGTTTGGTTGTTATGAATCCTAAAAGTCCGGGAAAAGATTTGTTGATAGATGATGCAAGTTTGAAAACTGAAGATGGAGGTATTGTAGGAGGTGGAGGAGTAGACCCGGAGCCAGAACAAGGTAATTTGGTGATTAATCCAGGATTTGAAAATTGGACTGCGGCTTTACCTACGGCATGGGATAATGCAACTTACAATACAGGTATCACCAAAGAAGCATCAATAGTGCACGGAGGTAACTTTTCCGTGAAACAGGATGCAACAGCTACCAATAAACTTCAACAGGAAATAACAATTGAAGGAGGAAAAACTTATCGAATATCATATTGGTATTTGGATAATACTCCAAATGCATGAACTCGTCCGTGGATATTCTGGGTAGATGGAACTACTACTTTGAATGATCATGTTAATGATTTACGTCCTAGTACTTATTCTGTTGATAATGTAGAGTGGCAACAGTATTCTAAAACATTGCTAGCACCAGCTACAGCAAATAAATTACGTTTTGAAGTGAGAACTTATAAAGAAGGCGATAATTCTGGATTTATTTATTTTGATGACTTTGAAGTTGTTGAAGTGAAGGAATGACATACATTTTATGACAATAAGTTAATTGCAATCTTTTAATCTAAGTTTAACATCTCTCTTGTTCTATTCTTATCCTGGAAAGAAGAATGAGAGAGATGCTAATTTTATGAGTTTCTCATATTTGTTCGTGAAGCTTGTATGGCTTATTTAAATGAATTTATTTGATAGATATAATTTCGTCCATTTTGTTTGATTATAATAATACAATATATGAATTATAGATTTTTATATTGGGGGTTGAGTCTGTTATGTATAAGTTTCTGTGCTTGTGATAAAGATGATAATAACGACTCCAATAATTTTGCCACTGGCATCGTAGAACTACCTGCACTTCGCAATGGTGCAAACGATGTGTTTGTAACACACTACACCACTTTCAATGGGCAGAAAGTAACCTCTTTCAGTATGGAATACGATAAGAGTAAGAAGCATTCCCGTTGGGTTGCTTTTCGATTCGATAATCAAACTAGACTGCAAGGGGCAACTCGTGGCGATAATTTTATTCCGGACCCTTCTCTTGATACGGAATATCAGCGTACTCAAGTAGATTTTGGGAAAAAAGGTTATGATAGAGGGCATCTTTGTGCTTCTGCCGACAGACTTTATCGACAAGAAGCTAACGACCAAACCTTTTATTACACGAATATGAGTCCGCAACGGAACAATTTTAATACAGGTGTTTGGTTGGCATTGGAAGGGCAAGTACAGTCATGGGGGCGTAGCTGTACAGCTTCAGATACCTTGTATGTAGTAAAAGGCGGAACGATTGATAAGGAAGAACAAGTCAAAGAATATATAGGTGGCGACCGTAGCAAGCCTGTTCCTAAATATTATTATATGGCTTTGTTGTTTAAAAAGGGAGATTCTTTCAAAGCAATTGCTTTCTGGATGGAACATACGGACAGCAAACCGTCAAAAACAATAAAACTTGTTGACTATGCATTATCAATAGATGAACTGGAAGAAAAGACAGGAATTGATTTCTTCCCAAATCTGAATGATAATCTGGAAAATGCACTTGAGGCTACGTATTCAACAAAAGCGTGGCCGGGATTGGAATAAGATCACCACGTTAATAATAACAGTCTCTTTGTCAAGGCAGGGTATACTTCAGGATGCTACCACCCATTTCTCGATATTACGGGTTTTCTCACTGAAGTTAATTCCTATCTTGAATAGTTTCCGTCCATCCGCTTCGAAAGGTAGCGCATAGCGTTTGTCATTAATTTGCTGCAAAGCCTCTTCTGCTGTTCCGTTTAGCTTGAATTCCATAATATAAATGAATTTGTCTGTTTGCAGAATGAGATCTACACGTCCGTTATTGGTGTGGTATTCCACTTTGGTATAGAAACCAACCAATTTGAAAACAATGAAAAGCACGTTCTCATAATGTAATTCCTGATTTCGGATAACTTCGTAAGTCGTATCGGCGAAGAAACTCTGAAGGCGGCGGAAGAAAGAATCATAATCACCTATCTCTATTTCATGGACAAACTTTTGAATCTCAAACGGGGATTCTACCTTATTCACATTTGCATAAAAAGGAAGTAGAAAACGAATGAATCCTTCTTCTACTTCACGGTTGGGGAAACCTAAACGGTATATGCCAAAACGTTCGTCATATCCTTTAATGGTGAGGTATCCGCTTTGGTAAATCACTGGAATCGGGTTGGTTGATTCGGAGTCGATGCTATTCAGTACTTGTGCATCAGTTTCTTCGTGTGCCATCCGTTCCAGATCATAATGATGCTTTTTTAGTAACTTAACCAGATAGGTAGGTGTCCCCGTCTCAAACCAATAACTGCCGAATTCTTTATATTTGAAAGCGTTGAGCAGACTAAACGGATTATATATACCGATAGAATTATGTGTAAAATGATAGCCATCATAATATTCTTTTAGTTTTGTACAGAGCTTGTCATACGACAAACCTTGCGTCTCTGCAAACTCATGAAGTTCGATATCTAAGTTTTCATGAAGCTCCTGATCGCTGACACCGCAGATTTCAACATAATCTTTTCGCATTGAGATGTCATCCAAATTATGTCCGCCGCGGGCATTGTTCGCATCACAGCCGACGAAAACATTTCCATTGTCATCAATGGCCGGAGAAACATCCTGAAAACCGCATGGTGTCTGGAACTCCCATACTATTTCAGGTGCCATGTCGGCCGTTGATTTCTCTTTTACAGTGATTGTTTTGCTGAAAGTATTTGCATTCTGAACTCCCAGGTTATCCCAGACGGATAAAGTCACTGTATATTCTCCGGCTGTGGTATACTCCACAGTGGGTGATTGTTCTTCAGAAGAGACTCCATTGCCAAAGTCCCAGGCCCATTTGGTCACCTGTCCGTCTTCATCAAAAGACAAGTCTGTAAAGGCTACATGTTGTCCTTCTTCTATTGTGACTTCACTCGTCTTGAAAGCAGCCACCGGCTTTATATTTACTTTCTCGTTATCGCTGCACGATATCCATAAAAGGGCGGTCAGCATTATTATGATTGTATTTTTCATCTGTGTATCTTTTTAATTGTTTTTCAAATACTTTTTCAATTCCACCGGGTAATCGGTTTGTATGATACTTCCCTGCTTGGCAAGAAATGCCTTTACCTGTTTGTAATTGTCCGAGGTAGGGGTGATACTCGTATTTATATAGATATTCTTGAACAGGGAGACTCCGTTTCCGGATGCCTTAGCCAGTATATCCTCTGTAAAGGCTGCACTATTGAACTGTGCCACCGGAAGTGGTTTGCAGACTGCCAGGTAATTCTCCATATCCTGCATTTCATAAATCACCGGCAGCAGAATGGCATTCCTGTCAAGATTGATCACTTTTCTGGCTGTAGACACATCATAGACCGTGAACAGTACCTGAGAGAGCATTCCATAGCGCTTCACCAGATTGTATACGGTTTTATAGTCGGAGATCTTCACATCTATATCTATATAGATTTTGCCTCTGGCAGCTAACAATATATCCTTGAAGAGTGGTATTTTTTCTTCTGTCAGTGCTCCGTCATGGTAAAGGTTATATGAAAGCAACTCCTTGTAGTTCAGTTCTGATACTTTACCGGTACCATTGGTGGTGCGTTCGATTGTGGCATCGTGCATGAGTACCATTTCTCCGTCTTTCGATGTTCTGACGTCCAGCTCTATCATGTCTATCTGGTTTTCGATAGCCAATGTGACGGCTTTGACGGAGTTCTCCGGTGCATCTTTCCAATATCCCCGGTGGGCGCATATTTGTACATGATCCTTGTTCTGCAATGAAGTGGTGATGGAAACCCGCTGATCTTCGCTGACTTCCGGATACTCAACCTCTGAAGGTTGAGGTCCGGGCGGAGTAGAAGGTTCACTTTCGTCGCTGCCACATCCTGTGAGCAGAAACAGAGAAAAGAATATTCCGATTATGCAGACTTTGTCTATTTTCATGATTCGTTTCGCTTTAATTATCTCCAATTCGGATTCTGTTCCAGATTCTTATTCAGCATGATGTCGCCCGAAGGTATCGGATACAGGTAATCACGCGTCTCATCAAATTTCTTTGTGATATTCAGAAAGCCGACCAGATAACCATGATCTCCCTCTGTGAGCTGGATAACACCGCCAATCTTAATCTTTTGTTTGGCTTTGCTTTCCGGAGCTTTATCATCATAGAGCAAAAGATCGATTGTTCCATCTCCGTCCAGATCGAATTCGCCCAATGAGGGGAAATACATACCGGTGAAGTGGGGTTCAAGCAGTTTTCCCATTTTCCAGCGCATCAGGTCGTCATAGCGGAATCCTTCCAGTGCTAGTTCTACACGGCGTTCGCGTCTGATTTCCAGAATTACCCCTTTATTGTTTCCACTTACATTGGGATATTCACTTGCCAGTATCTTATCGGGGTTAGAGTTGGCTATGTTCTGATTCAGGTTAGGCATTCCGGCTCTTGTACGTATCGGCCTGATGGATTTGTCTATATCGTCCTGAGTCAATATGTCCAGTTCCGCTTTGGCTTCCGCATAGTTGAGCAGGACTTCTGCATAACGTATAATGGCTACATCCTGATAAGAAGCTCCGTCTCCGTCCTGTGTTTCCTTGGAGATGAATTTGGCAATCTGGTAACCTGTCATGGAGGCTTCGAGATCAGGTAGCAACGGCTTGTCGCTGTCAATCCGTGTATAGCCGACGGAACGGATGGTTTGCGCCAGACGTTTGTCCCTGTTCTTCATTTCATCGCTGAACATCATGGTTGCATACCCTGTTTGCGAGGTGAATGCCGTGCCGTTGTTTAGCAGGTAGGAGTTTACAAAGTCTTTTGTCAAACCTACATCCTGTTGGGTTTTTGAGAGGAAATAGTAGTTCGTATTATGCATTTTGTTCAATGTCAGTGAATAACGCCTGCCCAGGATAACTTCTGTTTCCTTCAAGTCATCGGAAGCAAACAAATCCCTGTAATCAATATCGGAGTTACCCGTGGAATATAAAGTGTATCCCGATTCGTTCATGACTCTTTCTGCCGCCTTATATGCTTTCTCCAATAGTTTACCGGCATCAGGCAGATTCAGTTCCGTGTGATATTTGCGGTAGGTACCTTCATAGAGGCATACACGTGAGAGGAAGGCCAGCGCAGTCCATTTGGAAATCTGGTCGGGTTTGCGGGTAGTGCCTAAACGGTCTACTGCAATCTCAAGGTCTTCAATCACTTTGTCTATTATAAATTCGCGTGAATCTCTGGGCTTGTATAGCAGATCTTCATCATCGGTCTGAATCTCTGTATCATACCAGGGTACACCACCGAAACTCTTTACCTTATCGAAATAGAACCAGGCTCTGAAGAAACGTGCCACGCCTTCGTACTTCAGTGCGGCTATTTTGTCTTCGCAGCGTGTATAGTTGTCGAAGAAGATATTTATTTTCCGGAGAGTACTCCAACTCCAACCGCTACTGCCGGCTTCCGATGGAATATCTCTTTCCGGACTCCGTTGTTCCATAGGTACATTGCTGTAGAGTACGTTGTCCGAGATATTGTCTCCTCTGACGATATCATTGATTTTAGGTAGGTTCTCATAGAAACCATTTGTGTACAATTCAAGGTCTTGTGCAGACTTGAAGGAATTTTCAGGTGATATTTCCGCAATGGGATATCGATCCATGAACGAGTTGTTGCATGAAGCGGCACTTATGCCTATCGCACACACCACACAAACTTTTAATATATTGAATGTATTCATAGCTGTTTCCTCTTTAAAATTTAAAATCAAAACCAAAGGCAAATGTCTTGCTGAACGGATAGGCGTTGCCATCGCCCAATTGTTCAGGATCTACGGTGCGATCCTCATTATGCTTGTACAACGGGGAGAATGTCAGGAGATTAGTGCCTGAAACATAAACCCGGATGCTGGAGAAACCGATCTTGCTGCAAAGTGTTTTAGGCAACGTATAGCCTAAAGTGATATCTTTCAAACGGACGTAAGCCGCGTTTTGCAGATATTTATCCGAATAAACCCTTAGCTGGGCTCCTTCGTAGTCACCGCCTTCGTTGGCTGCATACACGGCCAGGCGAGGGAAATATGCATTCGGATTCTCCGGTGTCCAGGAGTTCTGTTCGATGCTCTTCGGATAAAAATTCTCATACTGACGGGTAAACGGTCCCCAGAAGAAACTGTTGTCTTTTCCCGGCCACCAGTCTCTTTTCATTATTCCCTGGAAGAAGGCGGAAAAATCGAAACCACTGTAATTGAATCCCAGGTTCAGAGAACAGGAGTATCTGGGAGATGTGTTACCGATGATGCGTAAGTCGCCGGGATTGGACAAGGTCTTGTCGCCCGGAGATATTTCTTCATTTCCATCCAAGTCTTTGAATTTGATATCTCCCGCTACCGGGTGATTAATCAGATAGTTGCGCTGGATTCTTCTGTTTACTTTCGTCTGGTCTGCATGATCCAGGTATTCCGTATCTGTCTGGAAGAAGCCCTCAACTGTATATCCCCAGATTTCACCCAGGCGTTTGCCTTTATAGAACTGGTCTATCTGGCCGTCGGGGTTATCGAATTTGGTAATCTCAGTGATGTTGTCGGCAAGAGTGAACCCTACCCTGTATTCGAATGGCCTGTGTGCCAACAGGAATTTGTCTTGCCATTTCACAGAAAGTTCAAAGCCCCGTGTGCGCAGGTTGGCGGCATTCTCCTGTGGTTCGGAGGTTCCGAATACGGACGGAAGTTTTTTGCCTTGTGTCAGCATGTCTTTCGTATCACGTTGATACCAGTCGAAAGAGGTAGAGAAACGTCCGTTGAACAGAGAGAAGTCAATTCCGAAATCAATGGTCTGTGATTTCTCCCAGGTGAAATTTGAGGAAATGGCATCAGGAGCAGTCAGATAACTCAGGTATGAGCCGTCTACCAGATAATCTCCCTGTGTAACTTTCATTTTAGCTATATAGTCGTAGGGACCTACATTCTGGTTACCCAATGTACCATAAGATACACGCAGTTTCAGATTGTCTATGGCAGACTTCAAAGGCTTGAAGAAAGGCTCCTCACTTACACGCCATGCGAAAGAGCCCGATGGGAAGATGCCCAGGCGGTTATCGTGCGGGAACTTGGAAGATAGGTCGAAACGACCGTTGAATTCCAGCAGGTAGCGTCCCAGATAGTCATAGTTCAGACGATAGAAAGCTGCACGGATGGCCCATTCGTCCGCATTTCCCTGTACTTGTACATTCTCTCCGGTTGCCAGGTTGAAGGAACCCAGTTCTTCGGATGCAGGCGAACTGCGTCTTGAAACGGTACGTTCCCAATGCCTCCATTCCTGGTTGAAACCGATCATAGCTTTTAAGTCATGTTTCTTGGCAAACAGATGGCTGTAGGTACCGAAAGCATTGAATGCCTGATAGAGGGTTGACCAATGCATTTCCTTATACAGTGATTTATTGGGCATGTAGCGGCTTGTTCCTTCACCGTTCGGCTGGTTGGTGTGTGGAGTGGAAACTAGCAGCAGTTTGGATACGGGGCTGCCTTTCCGGAAACTGTAGTCAGCATTCAGTATCACATCTTTAATAGGAGTCACCTGTAGTGAGATGGTATTTGAAACATCATGTTCCTGATCCACACCTTTACTCTTTCCGTATGTCAGGTCGGCAAACGTACCGTCTGCTATGTCACGACCGGGAGTGTAAGCACCGTTAATCAGGATGGTTCCGTCCGGATTGCGTGGATGGAATACCGGGGAAGCGTGGAAGGTGTATTTTCTCCAGTCTTCACTGTTGTCGCTACCTCCTACATTACGGTTGTTGGTTGCCGGATAGTCGTAATCACTGAAATAGATGTTGGTAGAGTTGGTTATCTTGATGGCGGAAGTCAACTGAAAGTCAATCTTACTGCGTAAAGTGTAACTCTTCAACTTGTCCGGGTTGATGCGGTAAATTCCCTCTCTTGAATAGAACCTTCCGGAGAGGTAGAAACGTACTTTCTCACTACCTCCGGAGATATTCAGATTGTGCTCCATAGACGGCTGGTTATCCTGGAAGATGTAGTGCCACCAGTCCGTATTCCCATAGTGTACATAGCGTTCCACGCCGTCAACGGTCTTTATCAGGGTCGAAGGGAGTGAGGGATCTTTCTTGCGGGCTTCCATATAGGCATAGTCTTCTTCAGTATATCCCAAATAAGTACTGGTGTTTTCCAAAAGACTCAGTTTATCGCTCAGACGCGCCCATTCCAGACCGTCGGTAATGAAGTTATCCGTGTTGATGGTAGGGTTGCTCCAGCCGAAGTGATTGGAGTAGTTCACCTGTATCTTCCCTGCATTCGGGTTCTTTGTTGTAATCAGCACTACACCGAAAGCTGCACGGGCACCATAGATGGCAGCGGAAGAGGCATCTTTCAGAACAGAAATGGATTCGATATCTTTAGGATTGATATAATTCATATCTCCTTCCACTCCGTCGATAAGTACCAGAGGGCTGCCACCATTGATAGAGCCTACACCGCGTACGTCGAAAGAAGCTTTTGAATTGATAGAGCCGTCGCTGAACGAAACATTTAGGTTGGGGATCATACCTTGCAGCACTTGTCCCGCATTGCCGCTGACGCGGTGTTCTATTTCTTTAGAGGAAATTTGGTCTACGGCACCCGAGAGATTTGCCTTTTTGGTGGTACCGTATCCGACAACGATTACTTCATCCAGCATTTCGGCATCTTCCTTTAATATTACTCTGGAAAGTTCCTTGCTGGATGCCGGATAGCTCAACGGTTGATAACCTATATAAGAGATGCTGACGGTAGAGTTCTCCGGGACGTTTGACAATGAGTAGTTTCCGTCTACATCGGTGATAGTGCCGTTGGTGGTTCCTTTCACTACAATGCTGGCACCGATAACCGGTTCTCCGGACGAATCGACTATTGTTCCGGTAATGGTTTTGGTCTTCTGACTGACAGCCTCTTTGTGCAGCAATACCACTACATTGTCACTCTCCATCTTGTAAGTCAGTTCTTTTCCCGCCAGCACTTTCTGCATGGTCTGGGCGATGGTGGCATTACTTACGCTGAAAGTGACTGCCTGATCCAGTCCTGCCAGTTTTTCATTGTAGAAGAATTTGTAATCACTGACCTGCTCGATCTTTTTCAGTGCGGCACGCAGCGGAGTATTTTCCACGGTGACGGTAATCTGCGAGAAAAGGCTCAGTGATACACTCAAGAACAAAGAGAGGCAGAGAGCCCGCATAGTTCTTAGATTTTTGGTTTTCCTGTCTTTCATATCAAATAAATTAAAAGGGTTTGATAGGTATACAGGTTCCCTCATGCTGCTGTCCAAGCGGCTCTCTATTTTTAACTCACATTAACAAAGAGGGGCTTATTTCTCTTTTAATACAATGACAGAGTCCTTTACTTCGTAACGGAACGGAGAGGTTAACATTATAATATTCAAAGCATTCTGTATACCACCACCGGGTATTGTTCCGGTAAACCGCTCTTCTGCAATTCGCGGAGAGTCGATGTGTATCGTGACGTCATAAACGCGTGAAAGGGCTTTCATGATATTGTCCAGAGATTCATTCTGGAAATACAGGCTGCCTTTGGTCCATGTCACGTAATCTTCGGGATAGACTTTCTCGGTAGTGAATTTGTGGGTGGATTTATTATAGTTCATTTTCTCTCCGGGTTTCATGATCAGGGAGGAAGAAGGAGTATGCACACCGACTTTTCCTTCCAGCAACACCACAGTTACATCCTGTTCGTCCTGATAAGCGCAGACGTTGAATACGGTGCCCAGGACCTTTACTTCCAGTTCGCCCACTTGGACAATAAAAGTATGACGGGTATCGTGTGCTACTTTAAAGTAGCCTTCACCGTCCAGTTGCACCCGGCGTTCGTTTTTGCCGAAATCTCTCAGATAGCTGAGCTGGGAAGCGGAGTTGAGGATAACGTCCGTTCCATCAGGCAATACTACTGTGGCTTTGTCTCCTTTATCGGCTTTCACAATAAAGGGTGATTGGATATTGGTGTCCGAAATACTCAGGATGTTGTAAGTGAAGAAAGCGATGAAAATGGGGATGCAGATCATAGCTGCCCATCTTGCCCAAGCGGGAACGAGAGCTTTTCGCGGAGGACGTCCGGCAGGTTTCGTATCAGGGATGCGGACAGGTTCATTGAGGACTTCCGCCTTGATCCGTGCGAACATCTTGTCGCGCAGGGCGAGAGGGATGTCAGTGTCGGATTTCTCAAATTCCTCTTCCCACCAGTCGGACAGTTGCACGTTGTTGCGTATCCATCCGGCCAATTCGCTGATTTCCGCTTCTGTGATGTCTCCTGCGAAATATTTCTCGGCTAAGTTCTTATAATATTCTTTCTCCATCTTCTTACTTATTTATATAGTATACAGTTATCCTTGTTTTCGTATCCAAACGTATCGGGTATTATTGCATTTCGTTAACAAAAAAGGCCCATAAGACAAGAATCAGCTTATCATAATGCTTTGCAAATTGCTCGCGCATGAATTTCACGGCAAGTGACAGTTGCGTGGCGACTGTACTTTCTGAAATACCCATCTTCTCAGCTATTTCTTTATTGGTATAGCCCTGACGTTTGCTGAGCAGAAAGATTTTCTTGCGCGAAGGGGGCAGTTCTTCGGCCAGCGAATCGATATAGTCGTTCAGGAAGCGCAGGTCTGTGCTTTCTTCTGTCTGATGATCCCGGTCGGGATTGCTTTTCAGCAGGTATTCGGTATAGATGTATTCCACTGTCTGATGCTGGTACATATTCATCGACAGATTACGGGCTATGGTGCAGAGGTAAGAAACGAAATTTTCGGTAGGATCCACTTTCTCACGCACTTCCCACAGGCGGATAAATGTCTGCTGCACTACTTCTTCGGCCATATACTGATTGCCGGAAGAGAGACGCATCATAAAGTTATAGAGTTTGCCGCTATACAGATTGTATAACTTCTCGAATGCAGAAAAAGAACCCTCCTTCAGTGATTGTAGCAATTCACTTCTATTTTCGTTTGCAATCATATATTATTGATTTAGGCTTCAAAGGTATGCCTTGTGCTTACGTAACAGGTTGCAATATTATTAATAATTTCCGGAATTACCGAATAGCGGGATTTCTTTTTGATTTGTTGGTGGCTTGTAACCGTATGGCTTGGTATCTAAATGCTATTTTATACAGCTTTATTTTTTGTACACTTTTCCTTTGTAAGATGCTGATTAATAGAGTCTGTTTGTAGTAAAAGTGTACAAAAATGAAATAATCTATTTGTTTGGTTTTTGCTGTCCTTGCTTGTCAGAAACACACTGATAAGACTCTTATATAGTTTTCAAATGACTACGGTTAAGGTATGGGCATAAAAAAAGGAGTACCGCTGTACTCCAACCTTTGTTAACCTTAAATCTAATACTATGAAAAAAATCACATTACAAATGTAAGGTTCCCGTTGTTATCTTCCAAATTTCAGAATGTTCCTGCTACTTCTTTTGTATTTCTTTCACTGAATTTTACTGTTTTCGCACACGGATTGACTTTTTGAGAGAGAAGAATCTATTCACAGCGTCCCGGATAAGGCAGAAGTTGCAAATCTGTTTCAATCGTTTCACAGAACCTTTCAGCCTTTGAAAAGAGTGATGGAAAGTGATTTTTATTCGGTAATTATCTTCTACTTTTGTTTATATACAACGCGAAATTATGGGAAAACGCATTTTTATATATGTCTTTTGGCTACTCCTTTTTTGCATGATGTCGGGGCAGGTAATAGGGCAGAATAAGTCGGTAGAATCCCATAGCCATACTTGTAAAACGGTGCTGGCGTTAAAAAATAATTTGCTTTACGACCTGGCCTTGGCTCCGAACATAGAAGTGGAGCTGCCATTGGGAAAGAGGTGGTCTTTGAATGTTGAGTACAAATGCCCTTGGTGGTCTGACAGCGGATGTAATTTCTGCTATCAGCTCCTTTCGGGAGGGACAGAGGCGCGTTACTGGTTGGGAAACCGCCATACGCGCGGAAGATTGTCCGGACACTTCCTGGGAGCATATGCCGAAGGAGGTACCTATGATTTTCAGTTGAAAAAGGAGAAGGGATACCGGGGGAAGTATTACGCAGCTGCAGGAATAACTTATGGATACGTGCGTCCACTGGCTCGGCATCTGGCGATTGAATTCAGTGTGGGCATTGGATACTTGGATACGGAGTACAGGAAATATACTTCTTATGGAAATGACTTGGTTTGGGTCAGCAGTGGAAAGTATCACTTTATCGGGCCGACAAAAGCAAAAATTTCTTTGGTGTGGCTTCTAACGTCGGGGAGATGAGTGGTATGAAAGATGCACGGCATATGATTCTCTGGCTGTTCTTCGGGCTGTTGCCAATGCTGGGAAGCTGTGACTTCCGCGATATGCTGGATGATTATCCCGTTAGCGGAGTACAGATTAAACTGGATTGGAAAGGGGTGACGGATAAGCTGCCGCAGACCATGCGGATTATCTTCTATCCGAAAGATACTCAGGGGAGAAAGGTTGAAAGTTATCTGCCTGCCGGAGGGGGTGAGGTGAAGGTACCGCCGGGGAAGTATGCGGTGGTGGCCTATAACTTCAATACGGAGAGTATACAGATACGGGGCGACGAGAGTTATGAGACGATTGAGGCTTTTACGGGACACTGTACGGGGCTGGATGTACACGAAAATATGGTTTGGTCGCCCGACCCTTTGTATGTGGTGGCTTTGGACGAGGTGGAAATAGGGCAGAGTGATGTGGCGCTTCCGTTGGACTGGAAGCCGGAAGCGGTAGTGGACCATTATTCCTTTGATATAAAGGTGGAAGGATGGGATAGAATATCGAGCATCATCTGCCATGTGGACGGCTTGAACGGAAGTTACTTTATAGGCAACCGTGCTTGCCATTTGAGCGAGGTACCTATATGTGTGGATACAAAGCGTGAAAACGGGCTTTTATGGGGGTATTTCTCCAGTTTTGTATTACTGAAAGATACCAAGACCCGTGCGGATAGTCCTATGTTGCTGACACTGAGGATTGTGAAACGAGATAAAACGGTTCAAGAGGTGAAGGTGGATATCACGGAAGTGATTGAAACAGCTCCTCCCTCGGGAGGAGGCGAAGAAGAACCTGATGTGGGCGTTCCTGGGTCGGAAATCCATATCGAAGTTCCCGTACCGGAGGACAAG
>OLSP01002491.1_pt1 | contig 14661 bp, 7 predicted proteins | sample 1672941 | NCBI WGS metagenome assembly OLSP01 (sample SAMEA3136739, study PRJEB25190) | human gut metagenome | reverse complement strand
TGGAGGACTGGTCAAAGCGTCTGGATTTATTTCTGATGGCAGATGACAGAGAAGTTCTTCAGGATGCAGGCAAAATCACAGCAGAGATTGCAAAGGCAAAAGCTGAGACCGAATTTGAAAAATACCGTGTTATTCAGGACAGAATATTTATGTCGGACTTTGATAAGTATATGCTTGAACTGGAAGAGAATGCGAAGAAGTAGAGTGTCGCTATTAAAATTTTCTTCTAAATTTCCGGCTTGCCAAGGTCGAGTGCATGGAGGTTGGGATATTCGTCAGGGGTAAAAATAGCCGTTGACCTGTTCTCTGTACGAAGAACAGACAATGTGGAGACGGTGGCTTGTATGAAAAAAGAGAGGTAAAAGATATTAGAATTTTAAGCTTTTTGAAAATGTTTCTTACATTTAGATTGATTTTCTGTAATAGAACGCTTATAATATAGAAAAGTATTTTGTTGTTTTTTGTATAATGATGTAAACAAAACTTATAGAATTTGTGACTGTAAAGCAAGAATATGTTTATGCTTCAGCAAGAAAAAGTGTATGTAAAAAATAGACAAGTGAATAAGAAATGCCAGCTGGAATATAGTGGCTTGAAATGAATATTGACTAATCACATATCAGCCATCAAGGGAACCTAGACGGTAGGAAACACAGAAAGTGATTCCCTTTTAATTAATGGGAAATATACGAGGGAGGATTGAAAGTTGCAAAATATAAATGAGCTTATTGGTATTATTAAAGGAATAAATTTTGATGGTGTAATAAATGATAAGGAAGTGTTGCGCCTTCAATCCTGGGTTGAGAAAAATAGAAATCTTGCATATGATAAACAACAAATGGAACTAATTAAAATGGTGGATTCTGTTCTCGAAGATCATGTGATTGATGATTCGGAGAAAGAATTGCTGATAATTGCTTGCGAAGAGTTTTTAAAACATTCAGGAGATAGTTCATCACGTATTTATGAACTCAATGGAATTATTGAGGGCATAGTTTGTGATGGAGAGGTAAATGAAGCGGAAGTTTGGCGTCTTAAAGAATGGATGGATACTTATGGGGATAGTATAAGAGATTACAAACCAAGTTCAGAATTATGTAAGACAATTGATGATATTATTGAGGATGGTGTTGTTACAGAAGAAGAACAGAGTTATCTTCTTAAGATGTTAAATTTCAGAATTAAAAATGCACAATTTGAGACTAAACTTGCATATTTGTGTAAGCTTGTTAAAGAAAGGAGAAATATTGGTGTAGACTTGATTGATATTCTGAATAATGAATCAGCAATGGGTAAAATTCACAGTAGGGCTGAGAGTAATCTCATGCAAGCTGTTGGTTCATATACTGGATATTGCAGTAATCCGGAAATTGTGGTAGTTTCCTTAGTGCTTATTGCAATGCTTGAATATGATGGTAATTATTATGATAGTGTACGAGATACATATAAAAATTTGTACGAAAGATTTCCTGAACAAAAAGTAGAAGGTAGAATTAGGTCTGTATTAAGTAAGTATAAAAAGCAATCTGAATCTGGTAGTAGAACTAGAGTAATTAATGTGGCTCTAGAAAATGCAATTGTACCACAAACATTTCTTTCTGCGTTCTTTGAATTCGTTTTTGATATTTATAAGTTGAATTTTGAATATGATCTTCCAGAGGATCCATATGAGGATTTCCAGTTTGTATTTGAAGGCTTGAGAAACAATATGCTTTCTGATGGAGATGATATTTCTGTTAATGTTACCCAGAAAAGCTACAAGTTAATAGTTTCAACAAAGCAATTAATCAGTTGTGAAGATGGGTTGGATGCTATTGTTAAGTTAAGTATTATTATTGTAAAACTGATAGATCAACGTTTTTGGGGTAAAGAAGTAAAAATTTTAAATCCCTATCTTAAAGTTGGGTATGAGAGGTGGGAAAGGTCTTTAGAAGAAAACACTAGAAAACGTTATGAGCATAAGGCAACTGACTCTGAGTTAAGATCACGTTGGGAGCCAAAGCTATTACTGTGCAACAATTGTGTATACCTAAGTCCTCCTGTGCATAGAATTAAGTCGCAGTACGATTACAGGAATATTGCAGTGGTAGTTCTTAATGATGGAGAGGAGATATATAAAAATGACAATTGTGATGTACGTGAAATTATTGGAGGATACCAAGTTAAGGCAGAAAAAATTCAGATTACAAAACCTTTGGGAAAACTAACATATAGGTTGGTAGTAGGTAATGAGGTTATATATGATAGTAGAAATAAACTTTATCGTAATTGTATAATTTTTAATGATGAAGGTCGGGAAATACACGATAATATTGATTTTGAAGGAACGATTTATGTTGTCTACAAAAAAGGAGAAACTGTGATAGACAATATCGTTTCAAAAGAGGATTACTGTATAGGATATAAACTTGTAAGGTTGGGGGATGCTATTGAAATCGGACATGATGTTTTCAATTTCTCATCTATGGCAAAACCTGGTATTTTTGGACGATTATATCCTAATTGCAGCGTTCAAAAAGAAAATGAGGATAAAGTAATGCTTGTATACCATGATACTTGTTATGTGGTTTTTGAAGCAGATAAGTCTTCAAAAAAATTTGAAATAAATATTAATCATAAACCACATAAGTTAAGTGAGATGAGGTATAAAGTCACCGAAAAAGTAGGTTCTATAAGGTATGTAGTTGATTTGGATTTGCAGAAAGCGGGTATATATGAAATTGAAGTAAATCAGCTGGTATCAGGTAGTAAAAAAAAGATTTTGCGAGCTGATATGGTATATGATATGGATCTAATGTATTCGAAAGAGGTGTTAGAGGACTCTGTTTATAGAATCCAGGCGGTATCGAAGCTATTAGAACATAGCATTGATACTGAAGTTATGGTAGAAAAATTTAATCCGGACTTTATTAAGTTTGATTATGCAGGAGTTTGTTATAACTATCATTTACCTTTTGACTTTGGATTTTTCAAGTTATCAGGATGTGAATGGCGTTCGCAAGTTGATGACTTATGGATAGATGATGTAAATGATAAGAGTATTTTGTCATTGTACGATTCAGAGTGTGAGGGCTTTCTTCTCTATACGGAGTCGGGAACACTGGCAGAGGATGATATTAAGTTAGTTGATAGAGGATATTATAAAGAAGTGCCGATTTCTGTTTTGACATCCTACAAAGATGAAAACAGATATGTTACATTGGCCTTTACTGCAAACGGTAAAGTGAAATATACAGTGCCTTGTTATAATAAGTGTATTATTGATGAAGATAAAACAGAAATATTGTGCTTTGATGATCCTAAAAGAGTGACAATTATACCCGTATTTCATGGTAAGAACAAGGTATTCTACGAATTGTTTGATTCAACATGTGAGAAAATACTTACAAGCAAATTACTAGAGAGTGGGCAAACTAGCACATTTACTAATTTTAAGTCTTTCCAGGAATATATTATACGGTTTCACGAGAAGACAAAGAAGCTTCAAATTAGAAAAAATGATTTGTTATTTGAAGAACATAGGGTGTTTTATTCGAAGGAAGATTTTGTTGGTAGATCATTTAAGATAAAAGAGATTTTAATCAGGTTGTTCGGGGCGAGTTTGTCGAGAAACAGTGGTTTTTGGACAAATACTATTTAAAATTAACAGATGTGATTAATGTACAGGAAGGAATATTTGAAGGACAAATATATAGCAAGTCATATAAGGGGGATTTTTTTCTTTACAATATCAATCCTGTTGAAGCTGAAATATGTAGTGATGTTATTGATGGTACGATGGATATTTATATGACAAACCAAAGGGATGGTTTATTATTTGATCCTGAATACAGAGGAATATTAAATTCATTGGAGCATCCAACTGCACCAGATATTTTTTTGTATACTATTAGCATGAAGGGGGAAGATGAACAGTGAAGAAACTGAATCCGATTGAGAGATCACAATATATAGATCATATGTACAAAGAGTATTTGAAGTCATCATTTGAATTTGGTAAGAGTCATTTGCAAAAATTATTTGTAGAGCAGCTTGAAAAGGAAAAATTATTCAAGGGACCATATGTTGACTTAAGTTTTCCTTTTCAAAGGGGCAAAAACCTAGAATCGTTAATTGAAGAAGGTGTGGTATGTAAATCATTTAAGAGATTAAATGCTATTAATTTTACGAGACCTTTATATTCTCATCAGGAAGAATCAATTCGTACTATTGGAAATGGTCATAGTGCAATAATTACAACAGGTACAGGCTCTGGTAAAACAGAAAGTTTTTTATATCCTATTTTAAACGATTTACTTTTTGATGTTGAAAAGGGAAATAAGGAAGTTGGCGTTAGAGCTATTTTTCTTTATCCCATGAATGCATTGGTTAATGATCAGATTGATCGAGTTAGAAAGATTTTGATGCATTGTCAAGAAATCACTTTTGGTTTCTTTACAGGTGATACACCGGAAAAAGCAACAGCTAATACAAGAAAAAAATTATGCGAAGAAAATGATATGATAATTCCAGATAATGAGTTAGTATCTAGAGAGGAAATTCGCGAGAATCCACCGCATTTATTATTTACTAATTACTCAATGCTTGAGTATTTGCTTATTCGTCCTAATGATTATTCAATTTTTGAAGAACAGAGATTAAAGAATTGGAAATATGTAATATTAGATGAGGCACATACCTATAAGGGGTCTCTTGGTATCGAGTTATCACTTCTTCTTAGAAGGCTTACAGGATTAGCACCAAAGCGTCCAAAGTTTATTCTTACCAGTGCGACATTGGGGCAGCAGGGTAAATCGGAGGAAGATATTATTAAGTTTGCCAAGAGTCTTACATCGACAGATTATGAGATTGGCGATATTATCTTCTCAAAGAGAATTTCTTTACAAGAGAACGCTTTGTATAGAGTTGAAGGCGTCGATTATCAGGCTCTTAAAGATAATATGGAATCTCTGGATGAAGTAAGGAAAATTGCGGGGAAATATTATAACTGTAATGCTTCTAGTGTTCGAGAAGCATTATTCGAGTTGCTTTCTAGGGATGAAAATGTTCATGATTTAAGTGAAATGTTAAAAGATGAAAGTAAGGATTTTAATAATTTATATAACGAGTTTTTTGAATATATGTCAAAGGAAGAACTTATTGCTTTGATTGATATTATCAATGCAGCCGAGAAGGATGGTATTGGTCTCTTTGATTTAAAATATCATTCATTTGTGCGTCCGCTTTCCGGTGCATATATAACTTACGGAAAAGAATCGAAGCTTAGTTTAACCAAGACTAATGAAATTGATGGTATGAAAGCCTTTGAGGTGGGTAATTGCCGATACTGTAATTCTCTATACATTATCGGAAAAATACAGCGCAAAGAAGATGATCAAATGGATTATCTTCTTCAAAATAAAGAAATTGATATTTATGAGAATTATGGAAATGAGCAGTATGTAAAAATTGATTATTTCCTCCTTGAAAATGCAATAAATGAGGAAGAAGTAGATAAAGAAATTCTTGAAGAATATAGTGTTTGCGCAAAGTGTGGAGAAATTCATGTAGCAGGAAATCTTAACGCAAAGAAATGTAAATGCGGAGATGTACATCAATTTACTGTGTATCGAGTGAAACAAGGTAAGACAATTGAGGAAGACTCAATTTATAACAATATTGCGCAGTGTCCTTGTTGTGGGCACAAAGGAAAATCAGGTGTTGTTAAGGCTCTTAACATGGGAAAGGACGAAGGTACAGCCCTAATTGCACAGATGCTTTATGAAGCTATTGATGAAGGGGATCAGGAAACAAAACAATGCAACAAAATATCGCTTAAACCAATGAGCAAGGTGCTTGATGCGCCTAAAGAGAAAAAAGTCAAGCAATATTTAGCATTTTCTGATAGCAGACAACAGGCAAGTTTTGCTGCGGTATTCTTTGATGCTAATCATGTAAGAATGCTTAGAAAGCGTTTGATATGGGAGATGATAGTTCAAAACGGTTATAGAGATATGAGTGTTGATGAACTTGCATCTTATTTGACGGAGTTAATAAAGACAAAGGATTTATTCCATAATCATATGGGTTCCCACAAAAATGCATGGGCAGCAATCTTGGTTGATCTTTTGCGTGTTGACGGTGCATATGATGGGGAGGGGCTGGGATTATACTATTTTGATTTGGATATTCACGAAATATTAAATGAGCTTGCGGATGAGGAAATAGAAGAGGAATTTGCTAAGTATAATTGTAAAATGAATAAAAATGAATTAAATATCCTAATGCAGGTTGTATTGGGAGCGTTTAAGATTACACCAGCAATTAATTATGTGAAGTCTACACTCACTCCTGAAGAAAAAAGAGATGTTTTAGGTTATAGAGCATTTGATAACTATGTCATGTTTAATTGTCCTAAAACAACGCAGGGAATTAGAAGTTTTTTACCAGTCAAGAGTGATGAGAATAGAGTTGTAAGATATGTAAAAACTGTATTTGGCTGTACTTCAGAAGAAGCTAAGACTGTGTTGGAATTGGTCTTTAGCCTTTTGGTTCAGAATAGCATAGATGTGAGTAGTGAGAAGATTTTATTTAAACATCAAAAGAAAGACGCATATCAGATTACTGCTAGTCGGTATGTGATTAAAAATTATAAGACCTCAAAATTTTTCCAGTGTAGTAAATGTGGAAGATTGACGCCATATAATCTTAGAGGAAAATGTACACGCGATAAATGTACTGGTATTTTATCAGAAGTGAATCCAGATGAGGCATTAGCAACTAATTTTTATCGTAATCAGTATAAGGAAAAGAAGATAGAAAGTATTGTGATTCAAGAGCATACAGCTCAACTTGAAAGGAAGCAGGCGAAGGAGTATCAGAAAGATTTTAAGAATAAGAAGATAAATATACTTAGCTGTTCTACGACATTTGAAATGGGTATTGATATTGGGGGACTTGAAACAGTATTTATGCGTAATGTGACTCCTACACCAGCTAATTATGTACAGAGAGCTGGACGTGCGGGGAGACGGAAAGATAGTGCTGCTTATATTCTTACATATTGTGGAATAGGCTCTCACGATTATACATATTTTTCAGAACCTGAGAAGATGATTTCGGGTGTAATCAATCCTCCTTGTTTTAACGTTTTAAATAAAAAGATTATTGTAAGGCACTTAATGGCTACTAGTTTGGGCTTCTTTTTCAGATTGTATCCAGAAATGTTTAAGAGTCTTGAGAACCTTGTTGTTAATGGTGGAACAGAAAAGTTTAAGCAATATATGCTTTCACATCCAGAAGATTTGAATAAATATATCAACAAGAAAATTATTCCGGAAGGGCAATATGACGAGTATAAAAATTTCAAATGGATAGATGAAATGGGGGGAGAAGATGAAAAAATGGCTCATTTTGTAGAATCAATTTTAGAGATGCTTAACGAATATGAACATGCTAAAGAGCAAGCGGTAAAAGATGATCGCGGTTCAGATTCAGATTATTATAAAAAGCAAATAGAAAAATTAAAAAAACAGGATGTGCTACAATCATTATCTAGGTATTGCGTTATCCCTAAATATGGATTTCCTGTGGATGTAGTTGATCTTCAGATATATGAGCATGGTGTTCCCATTAATAAATATGCAATGAGTAGAGATCTTAAGATTGCTATTTCTGAGTATGCACCTGATTCGGAGGTTATAGTTGATAAAAATAAATACACATCAAAGTATATAACACAAAAAAAGAATTTTCAATTTACGAAGAATTGGTTTGTTACTTGTCCTTTATGTAAAAAAACTAATGTTTTTTTGAGTATGAAAGATAATACCAAGTGTAAATATTGTGGCCATGATATGGACTGTGGAGTAGCGGAATATTATATTGAACCTAGTTATGGTTTTAAAAGTGGAGAAACAAAGAAAAGCACATATCTTAAACCTAAGAGATCATATGCAGGCGAAGTTACCTATATCGGTGGAGGAAAAATAGATAATAAACGTTTGGTTATAGGAAATGTATTAGGAGTAGAAACAAGTAGTGATGATGAGCTTCTTGTTATGAATAAATCTGGTTTTTATATGTGCCCAGAATGTGGATACAGTGACATAGTGAAGCATGGACCAAAAACACCACAAACATTGAAGAAACATAAAAATTTCAAACAATATGATTGTGCTAATGATACGCTTGAATATATTCGTTTAGGTCATAAATTTGAGACTGATGTTGCCAGATTTACAATACCAATGTTAGATTCTTTCAATAAAATAAGTTTTCCACAAGCATTGTCGTTTTTATATGCATTTTTGGAGGGTGTTAGTATTGCCCTAGGTATTGAAAGAACAGATATAGATGGTGTATTGGAACTTAATTTAGATATGCAAAGTTATGATGTTCTGCTATATGATAATGTGCCGGGTGGAGCAGGGCACGTTAAAAGACTGCTCAGTAAGGATGCTATTGTAAGCTCGCTTAAAGCCGGATTAGATAAGGTTAGTAAGGAATGCTGTGATGAAAATACATCTTGCTACAATTGTCTCAGAAACTATTATAATCAATCATATCATAATAAGTTGGTTAGAAAGTTAGCAAAGAATATTATTAAACAGCTTTTGTTAAAAATAGAAAGAGTTACTGGATCTTATCAGGATAAACGATGGCATTCAAACAGTCAGATATGTCAAGATTTTTTAGATAAATAAGAAAAGCATAATAATAGTGTTGCGATGCTGCTTGATATAGTCTTGAAAATGGAAAAAGAATATGAATATGGGAGGAGATAATTTTAAGGGGAAAACTTATAATGTGGTATAATATTATAAGAGAATTTGTCAAATAAGGTAGACATATTTTCTAATATAATATAAGAAATAAGAAAGGATGAGTATATGAAAAAGTGGAAGAAACGTTATCTTGTTATTACTGCAATCATATTTGTTGTAACATGTGTTGTAGCTGTTCTTCTTGACTACAATGATAAACGGTTTTCTTTAGAAATGGTTAAGATTATAAGAAAAATACTAAATTCAATATTTTTATTGATAGCAGTGTCTTTGATAGTATATTTTGTTATCTGCGGTATCCTTACTATGAAACGAGGTATCCATAATATTAAGAAGTGCGATGATGAGCTTTTTGAGAAAATTGATCAATATAAAAAATGTTGGGGGCAAGATAAACATTATTATATAAAACAAATTCAAATAATAAATCTTTACTATGAAGAGGGTGGGAAAGTTGACGAGCTTGTGAAAAACAAAGAAATAGAAAGATTGTACGCGCGTGCAGACTTTCTTTTAATTCAAAATTCTTTGTTTGATAATTTGATAACATGCTTCTATTCGTTAGTTATATCAGTCATTGCATCATTTGTATGTCAAATGATGGAGTGCGAAAGCGTATGGCTTATGTTTGTATGGATGGTAACAATATTACTTTCTTTTTTTGTAATTATTTTGTCAAGATATATTGAAAAGGGACAGGCTGGATCATATAGATATTATATTGATGAATATGAAAGAGGATTGTTGTTACAAAAAATAAAGGATTTAGAGAAGGAATTAACGATTACGGGTGATGATGAACAAATTTTGGAAACAAAGCAGATTGTGATAAATGAACTTATTCGTATTAGACAAAAGAAAAAAATAAAAAAGCAAAAAGAAAAATTGGAGACCGATATAAAGCAGATTGGGAAATTGGATTTGTGTATAGGTGATTATAGTACATGCTATATTCAAAAAATTTATATAAATGGAGTGGTGGGGTGCTTGGTTTATGATCGAGAAAGGGGGAAAGAAAACAGTTACATAGGTGAATTGAATTTGATAAATCAAGAGTATTTAAAATTATATCAAATATTAAATAGATATGAGCTTATCTCGTATTGCGGAAACGATAAGTAGAAGTTCAAGGGAAGTAACGTTTTCTGTTGATTTATTGAACATACACAAAAAGGAAGAGAGGTATAATAGATGAAATTTGAATGGATAGATTTTTATTCGGAGTTTGCGACAAAACTCTTGCTTTTCAAGAATGACCGTAAGGCACTTATTGAAAGAATTAAGGATGTTTATACTGCTATTAATATGCAAGTTCCAAAGTTAGAGAGTGGGAGTGATATTATTGATATTGATCCATTTACGATTTTTGGACTCTTCAATAAAGGTATTACAAATTCTAATAGAATAGCAATCATTAGAAGTATAGCTAATGTGTTTGGTATTGAAGCTAAGGTACCAAATAATTTTGATGGAATTCCAGTGCTTAATAATCTAAAAGCAACATTCTATGCTTTTAAGGAAGATAGAAAAGCAGATGACATCGATAACATTTGGAACGTTTTTGAGGCAGCATTAAGACTGGCTGATAATGACACGGAACAGAATCGCAAAGAATTTTCAAAGTGGTACGATTTGGTACATGACCAACGGTGTATTCGCTGGAATATTACAATGGGGCTTTATTGGATTAGACCATACACTTATATTAACCTTGATTCCAGAAACAGGTGGTATATCTCTAATGTAGAAAATATGCCTGCTGAATTTGTAGATTCCATTAAAAAGAAAATTAATAAGGTGCCAAATGCGACTGATTATCTTTTTATAAAAGATGCTTGTATCAAAGCTTTGGAGGTAGGAAGTTATGAATACCAGAACTATCCTGAGCTTTCATATAGTGCATGGATTGTTTCGGAACAGGTAAATAGGCAGAAGGCAGCGGCTAATGGAAAGAAGTTATCAAATGCGGCATTTCTTCGCTGGTTCAAACCTTTAATTCAGGCATTGCGTGATTTGGGAGGTTCTGGGACCCCTGCAGAAGCGCGTGCAAAAATTGTTGAAAACGAACAATTGTCTGATGAAGAGGTAAATGCCACTAGAGGTAAGAACAACGTTAACAAATTTGAAAATGAGGTGGCTTTTGCTCGCAGCTATTTAGTAAATGCTGGATATATTGATAAGAGTATTTATGGTGTCTGGACGTTGACAGAAGCTGGTAAGTGTGTAGAAATGACTGATGATATGGCTTCTGATATCTTTAAAAGTGGTGTAGCCCAAGCTCAGAACAGTCGTGAGAAAAAAGGTGCAGCAATTGCAGATGATGATGTGGATACAGTTCATTATTGGATTTATGCACCGGGGGAGAACTCTTGTATGTGGGAAGAGTTCTATTCAGAGGGAATTATGGCAATTGGCTGGGGCGAGATTGGTGATCTTAAGACATTTGATTCCAAAGATGCAATGAAGTCTAAAATGAAAGAAACATTTGATGCCAGCCTTTCATATAAAAATGCAGCCCATGCTACATGGCAGTTTGTCAATGATATGAAAATTGGTGATATAGTTTTTGTTAAGAAAGGTATGCACCAACTTGTTGGACGCGGTGTTGTTTCGTCTGATTATGAATATGATGCCGATCGTAATGATAAATATGGTAATATTCGTAAGGTGAATTGGACGCATAAGGGGGAGTGGCCTCATCCGGGCCAAGCTGTTATGAAGACTTTAACTGATATTACTTCATATACGGATTATGTAGAAAAGCTCAATGCTTTATTTGAAGATGAATCCGCCGAGGACGTAGAGGAAGTTTCTAAGAATTATCCAGTGTACACAGAGGATGATTTCCTTGACGAGGTATTTATGACGGAAGAAGAATATTCAAAGTTGGTGGGAATTCTTAAGGCAAAGAAGAATGTTATCCTGCAAGGAGCACCAGGGGTTGGTAAGACTTTTGCTGCTAAACGACTTGCATATTCCGTAATGGGAGTAAAAGACATTGACCGTGTTATGATGGTTCAATTTCACCAAAGCTATTCTTATGAAGATTTTATTATGGGATTCAGACCATCAACCACAGGTTTTGAATTGAAAAAAGGAGCATTCTACAATTTTTGTAAAAAAGCAGAGATAGATAGCGATAACGATTACTTCTTCATAATTGATGAGATAAATCGAGGAAATCTTAGTAAAATATTTGGTGAATTGTTTATGCTGATTGAGAATGATAAACGAGGCATTGAATTGCAACTTTTGTATTCGGATGAGAAATTTGCGGTTCCTGCAAATGTTTACATTATTGGTATGATGAATACTGCAGACCGAAGTCTTGCAATGCTTGATTATGCACTTAGAAGAAGGTTTGCATTTTTTGAAATTAAACCAGGATTTGAAACAGATGGTTTCCGGGAATACAGAATGTCTTTGGATAATGATAAGTTTAATAAGCTAATTAATTGTGTTGAAAATTTGAATTCAGTTATTGCTTCAGATGAGTCACTCGGTGAGGGGTTCTGTATTGGGCACAGTTATTTCTGTAACCTTGAAGTTGATAAGATAGATAATGAGTGCTTATATGGGATTGTAGAATATGAATTGATACCACTTCTTAAAGAGTACTGGTTTGATGAGCCAACAAAGGTTAAAGATTGGAGCAATAATCTAAGGAGTGCAGTTAAGTGATACCTATACAAAATGTTTATTATATGCTTTCGTATGCTTTTCAGGTACTGAATGAACAAGGATACAAAAATATAGCTACGGAAAAATTTAATAATACTGCCGAACTTATGGCAGCAATACTGGCGAAAGGCATAGCCATTCAAATTAAGCGAGGTCTTGGAAAAGAGTATATTCCACAAACAGAAGGGATGTCTTCTCTTAAAGGAAAACTTGATATTACAGAGTCGATAAAAACACAGACAATGCTGAAAAAACAGATGATATGTAGTTACGATGAGTTTTCTGTTAACGGAATGATGAACAGAATAATTAAATCAACGGTGGAATTGCTTCTTAAATCGGATATATCAAAGCAAAGAAAAAAAGAGCTTAGAAAGTTCATGGTATATTTGGGAGATGTAGAAACTGTGGATCTTTATTCAGTTAACTGGAATATGCGATTTGACCGTAACAATCAGACTTATAGGCTGCTTATTTCGATTTGTTACCTTGTGGTCAAAGGTTTGTTACAAACCAATTCTGATGGAACTACTAGGCTGATGGATTTTCTCGACGAACAGCGTATGTGCAGATTGTACGAGAAATTTATTTTGGAATATTACAGAAAAGAACATCCAGAAATAATAGCGAATGCATCACAGATTCCCTGGCAGTTAGATGATGGAATTGGTTCTATGCTTCCGGTAATGCAAACAGATATTATGCTTAGTTATCAGGAGAAGATTCTGATTATTGATGCAAAATATTATAGTAATACGACACAGACTCGATTTGGAACTCATACGTTACATTCAGGAAATCTGTATCAGATTTTTACCTATGTAAAGAATAAAGAGGCTGAGTTAGTTTCTCAGCCTCATAAGGTTTCAGGAATACTTTTGTATGCTAAGACGGATGAGGAAATTTACCCGGATAATAAATATCAAATGAGTGGTAATCAGATAACGGTTAGGACACTGGATTTGAATTTACCATTTTCGGAAATAGCAGAGCAGTTAAACATGATTGTAAAGTTGCACTTCGATTTATCAAGGTAAATATGAATTTAACGAGGTGTCTAATTTGAAAAAATGAAATTACCATCCGCTCCAGCGCAACGGAATACTTAACCTATGTTGCCTCTGTTGATAATGAACAGGACAGCATTGAGATGTGCGATGATGATAAGCGTCTGAAAAAAGGTGGAGTATATTAAGGATGTATTGAGGAATTAAAAAAAGAATACTTTAAATATGTAATTGACATTATGGCATATATACCATATAATATACAAAGGAGATTATATGACAGAGTTTAAGTTAATAGCATATGAAAAGGAAAATGGCGAAGTTCCAGTAGAGGAATTTCTTGATTCAGTTAATCCTAAAATGCGAGCTAAGATATTTGGATTATTGGGGATTCTTCAAGAAAAAGGGAACATGCTTAGAGAACCGTACAGTAAGCACTTAGATGATGGAATATTTGAATTGCGTTGTAAATTTGGAAGTGATATCACCAGAGTCTTATATTTTTTTATTATGAGGGAAATATAATACTGACGAATGGTTTTGTTAAAAAGACACGGAAAACTCCAAAAGAAGAAATACAGACTGCAAAGGATAGAAGAAAGGATTTCATAGAAAGGGTGATGAAAGATGAGAACATTTGATGATATGCTTTCTAAGCAGTTACAGGATGAAGAATTTAAAAAAGAATATGATGCAATCCAGCCAGAGATGGATGTTATAAAGGCTATCGTAGATGCTCGTACTTCTCAGAATATGACGCAGAAGGAGTTGGCAGAGCGTACTGGTATTAATCAAGCAGATATCAGCAAACTTGAGAATGGAACAAGGAATCCTTCTGTTAATTTGCTTAAAAGATTAGCAGATGGCATGGGGATGGCTCTCAAGATTGAGTTTGTGCCAAAACAGAAAGTGTAATTATATGACATCACTAGTTTGTTGGCTGGTGATGTTTTTTATAGGTTTTAAGTTAAGTGTGAAACGTATTAGAAGCATTAAACAGGGGCAGCAGCTCCGGAAGGTAAAGTAGTAAAAAGTGATGTAAATATTGCAAAAAATTATCTTTCAGAACAGGAAATGCGTTCATTTGAGCGTATTGTATCTGCTTATCTGGATTTGGCAGAGGATCGTGCAGAGCGTCATATTCCAATGACGATGGAGGACTGGTCAAAGCGTCTGGATTTATTTCTGATGGCAGATGACAGAGAAGT
>OLSP01002475.1_pt1 | contig 14762 bp, 8 predicted proteins | sample 1672941 | NCBI WGS metagenome assembly OLSP01 (sample SAMEA3136739, study PRJEB25190) | human gut metagenome | reverse complement strand
TTAAATAGTATACTGGCTTCTTTGCGGAAGCAAAAGTACAAGCATGTTTACTACTGTTTGTAATTAGCATATCGGAAAAATAAAGTAGGTTGTCGAATCCAAATATACCTTTCATATATCCAAAGCATTTTGCATAGGAAAGAGGAAGTCGGCCAGACATTTCAAGAAGATTGATGTTATTGGTAAGTAAAAACCAGTTATCCCCAATTTCATCCAGAAATTTCTTTAAATTCAAATCAGAAAAGAGTTCTGTCATTTCCTCTGGAGTGGTCTGATTTACCGTAAGGATAGTCAGTATCTTTTTCCCTTTTGCTTCAGGGTAAAGGTATTCTAAACTGTTTCGTACATTTTCTTTTGATTCTTTAGCTGTGATATCCCAGGCAAGAGGGAGACACATATCGTCTAAAAAAGTAGCATTTTCAAATTCATAAAAGTTTTTAAGAAAATTACTGAAAAAAGGAGAACCTGGCAGTACATGAGTACAACGAAAGAAGGTCTTCTTATGTGCTAATTCAGGGTTTTCTGTAAACTTTAGGTATTCATTAAAAAGATAATCATAAGGGACTAGCGTTAAAAGTCGCCGTTCTTCCGGTAAGGCAGGAGAAAGCTTCACCGGAATAGAAGGATCCATACAGATAATATTGCTGGTGTTATTGCAGAAGGAGAGACGGGCTGTTTCTAACTGTTTGTTGGTGGCAGGAATTTTCGTAGCTGTATTTTTCAGATAGTATTCCAAAGTTATGTCAGAAAGGTTCGATGCCAGATAGTCCTGTATTAATTTTAAATCGATATTCATTGCTCTGCCACGAGTGCTGAGAAATGAAATGGTAGTTTTATTCATACTAGTTCTCCTCCATATAAGAATTAATTAATTGTGCGATTCGTTCGCAACTGTGACCATCGCAGGCAGACATATATTTTTTCACAAAAGTAGTATATTTGTCTGTGAGAATATGTTTTTCAGGATTTCTGAGATATTCCGTAAGCTCTTCCTGTGTTTTGAAGACATCTCCTGGCAGATCATCTGGATATTTCAGATAAAAGTCTCTGTCATATCTTAAAAGGTCATAGCAGAAGAATGCGATTGGTTTGCCAAGTAAGGCGTACTCAAAGATGACGGAAGAGTAGTCAGTAATTAACATATCAGAAATCAGCATATAGTCATTTGTCGAAAAATCTCTTACTTCTAATATATTGCGATATTCATGTGGCAAAATAGGAGCATCCATTATTGGATGAGGGCAGATTAACAGAATCTGATTCGGAAGCAGGGATTTTGAGAGAAGATCAAAATCAATCTCCGGATGAAATTCGTTTCGATTGCCGTCTGTGTCCCGGAATGTAGGGGCATAGACAATTACAGATTTAAAAAGTAACTTTGGATGTTTTAAGTAAATCTGACGTTTCTTTTTAGAAATCAGTTTTTTATTAAAATAATCATCCGTTCTTGGTGTTCCTAAAGCCTGTACTTTCTGGTAATTGACGTCAAAGGCATCGGCATAAATAGAGCGCACGTTCTCTCCACTGACAGATACCAGATTGTATTGTGCATGGGTAGCGATATCAGTAGGAACAGGGATATTGGTTCCACGTTGTCCAAACTTTTTAAATGCACCACAGGCATGCCAAAGTTGAACTACACGTTGCTCTGGACGGAGTGGGAAGTATCGCAGGTACTTAACGTAATCGTCAGTTACAATAACTTTGCTTGTAAGTACAGCTTCGGACATTGCAAGAGCAGCTTCATTATCATGCGGTAACTTGTATGCACAGATTTCCTTTTCACCATTAATGTAAGGATAGAGTGCCAGAGCGTTTCCTTCAAGTTCACCATTGGAGCGGACGGAGACAAAAGTAACTTTGTTTTGCAATTTTTTCTTCTTTAATTTCTCGACTTCCTTTGTCCACGGTTCTTCCGCTTCCGTTTCTGGAATTGGACGAAATTTCTCCCCGGATTCCAAAGGATTATATAAAAGTTCAGGGCTGTTTAATGTGACAGGTTTTACTTTAAAATATTCTTTTAACAGAGGAAGTGTTTCTTTTGTTTCGGTATATTTCAGGAAAGACTCTTCCTTGTCATTATAGATGACAAGTTTGTTGAATTTATAAAGGTAGTAACCTGTGTGATAACATTTATTCAGAAATTCTATAATATCAAGGTTGAAATTGATATTATTATTTTTCAAAAATGAAACAGAGAAAAACTTATTGGCTAAAGTAGCCTCCATTCCAAGGCATAATGTATCACATTGATCAGAAGCTAAAAAGTCTGCGGCAATATGGCTGTAGATTAATGGCTGTAGGCTGCCATAATTTTTGTGATAGATAGCTTCTGGAATAAAGTCTATATATAATCTGCTGAATAGCTTGTTCACATGGCGGAATGCACCTGTGGAATAAACAATCTTTTCATCGCAGAAAATGATATATGGTGTGGATGCAGTAGACAACGCTTCATTGAATAATTCTTTCTTTGAATTACAGTCGGTAAAGATAATGTTTTTCTGTAATAAGTTCTTTGACTGAATTGCAGCCTTCATGGAAGAAGGAACAATAATCTTGATAAATATCATATTCTGTTCTGTTAAAGATTTCAGGCAGGAGAGGAAATCTTTCTGTGTGTTGTTATCTCCATAGAGAACGGCTGTCAGACGAGCATGTTTTAAAACTTCTTCAGAGTCGGCACTTAAACTGGTTAATGGCAATTCTGGAAGAGCGGCTCGCAGTTCACAGAGTCCCTTCATATTTAATAGCTCTAATTTGCTGTTGATTTGAGTAAGAAGAAACTGTGCAGTAGAAGAATCTAAAGTCCAGAACTTAGCATAAAAACGATTTAATAAAATAAGCAGTTCTTTGTGGATGATTGTGTTTAAATAATTATTGATATCCTCATTATCTGCTATAGCTTCTTCGATTGTTGTATATTCAGGAAAATTTCGTAAAAAACTTTCCTTTGCACAGGTAAGAATCATTTCATGTGCAGTGAGATAGTCCCTGATTTTCGATTCAGAAACGGAGGCAGTAATGGACTGGGCATCTTCTTCATTATATCTTCTATAATGGAAGATGACCTGATTAAGACCGGTAATCTTAGAACAACGATATAAAAACTGAACAAGAAAAGCCCCATCTTCTGAATAGGAAATATCAGGAAAATGTAATGTGTACTTTTCAATTAATTCGCGTTTAAATAATTTGTTTGATAAAGAAAAAGTCCATAAAATATCAGTATTGTATTTATCAATATCATCAAGGGCGACCAGATCATCGAGTGTATGAACGGAAGAAAGCTTGTAAGTATTCAACACATCATAGGTTCCGATAACTAAGTCTGCGCTTTCAGTCACTGCCTTGGTAAACATAGCCTCAAGAGCATTGTTAATAAGAAGATCATCTGCGTCAAAAAAGTAAATATATTTGCCATTTGCAGTAGCAAGCCCGGTATTGCGGGCAGAAGAGGGACCGCCATTCTCCTTATTGATGACAGTTATATTTGAGTATAAATTTTTATATTTTTCCAAAATGTCTGCTGTGTGATCGGAAGAACCATCATTAACGATAATAATCTCATAATCAGAGTCAGACATGGTTTGTGAAACTACGCTGTCTAATGTTGCTGTAAGATACTTTTCCGCATTGTATGCGGGTATGATTACAGATATTTTTAAATCATTTTTCATAATATACTTCCTTTTAAATAAATAGTTATGGAGTCTTTCTTGACTATAGCATAGTTTGAGTATAGTGACAAGGAAAGAGAAAGTAAAGTATTATAAATAAGAAGGACGTCAGATAAGTAGTCTGGTTGAAAAGGGAGCAGTTCTATGTTAAAATAAAGAACAATTAGCTAGATTATGGAAATAAGATGAAAATTAAGGAAATGAGGGAAAAGAATTGGAAAAAATAGGAAGAAAATATTTGGGAGTATTTTCAATTATTTCATTTATAAGCTTTTTGTGGATTTTTTTGGTGGCAGCGTACCAAATATTTATTGTAAATAGTATAAGTGTTTTTATTAGTGTGGGCTGTTGTGCGGTGATTTTTCTGTATGGAAGAAAATCCTACTTATATTTAAATGAAGACAAACTGGAAAAGTTATATTTTATATTAAGAGTTCTTTCTTTTTTATTTATGTTATATATTGCTTGGAATTTGCGTGCCAGTATATATTCTACGTGGGATTATGGAGCAATTTTGAATGATTCTATACAGATTGCAAAAACAAATAATCTGGAGAGGTATGCTTACTATGCCAGATATCCTAACAATTTATTATTATTATTTATTTTAGAAAAAGTTTTTAGAATAGTTCTTATCATTGTACCTGATATTTCAGTAGAAGGTTTACAATCATGTTCTATAATATTGAGTTTTGTCTGTGTTCAATTAGCAATAAGTATACTTTATATTACTTTAAGGCAATTATGGGGAAAGAAAAAAGCATCTTTAACGGGAATAGTACTTTTAGGAGCTGCCCCATTGTATCTATATGCAACGTTTGCATATACAGATACACTTTCTTTACCACTTGTTGTTGGGCAAGTATATTTGTATGCTAAATTTAAATCAGAAGGTAAGGGAAAAGAAAGATGGCTCTTTTTAATATTAGGAGCAATCCTGGGAGCAATTGGCTTTAAATTAAAAATGACAATTGCATTTGTATTAATTGCAATTATTATAAATATTTTTATTCAGGGAGATCTGAAAATATTTATAAAGAGTGTGGCATTAATTTGTGTGACAGGAGTTATCACAATTTTTTTAATGAATAGTGTTTTGTTAAGGGAGTATAAAATTGGACCAGAATTGAAAGATCAGTACCAGTTTCCATATGCACATTGGGTAATGGATATCTTAATGCGCAGCGTGGAAGAGATTCCGAAAAAAGGAAGAAATGTTGGAAAAAGTTATTATAAACGTGAGAACAATAACATTGCGGAGCAGAGTACAGAGAAAGAAAAAAATGAGGCAGATATTTACAAAATAAAAGAGCGTATTAAAAGTAGAGGAATTGCAGGAACTATAAAACATATCTTTGGTGTAAAAATATTAAGAACATGGGGACTAGGAAGCATGGGAGGCGATGACTATATCGCTCGATTACCGGCTTATAAAAATCCTTTACAATCAATTCTTTGTCAAGATGGAAAATATCATAACGTCTATTTGATATATGTCCAGTCTTACCATTTACTTATGCTGTTTTGGATTGCTTACTATTTATTGGTGAATATTCGGATTCAGGAAAAACAGATAGAGAATGTTGTAGTTACCTCAGTTTGGGGCTTGGCAGCATTTTTATGTATATGGGAGTGTAACTCGAGATACTTAGTTCAGATGTTGCCATTATTGGTGTTAGTGATGATGAGGGGAATATACAAATTTTTAGAAAAAAGTAAGGAAGAAGAGAAATGAAAAAATACGATTATTTAATTGTAGGAGCAGGTCTTTTTGGCGCTGTTTTTGCACATGAGATGACAAAGGCAGGAAAGAAATGTCTTGTGATAGACAAGAGAGAACATATTGCAGGGAATATTTACTGTGAAAATACAGAAGGAATTAATGTACATAAATATGGCGCACATATTTTCCATACATCAAATAAAGAAGTGTGGGATTATGTGAATCAGTTTGCAGAGTTTAATAATTATATTAATTCTCCTGTAGCAAGATATAAAGATGAGTTGTATAACCTGCCATTTAATATGAATACATTCAGTAAGATGTTCAATATTGTAACCCCTGCAGAAGCTAAGGCAAGGATTCAGGCAGAGATTGAAGAATTGGGGATTACAGAACCTAAGAATTTAGAAGAACAGGCACTTTCGTTGGTTGGACGTTCCGTATATGAGAAATTAGTGAAAGGCTATACAGAGAAACAATGGGGAAGAGATTGTAAGGAACTTCCGTCGTTTATTATTAAGCGTCTGCCACTTCGTTTTATTTATGATAATAATTATTTCAATGACCGTTTTCAGGGAATTCCTATGGGTGGATATACAGTTATCGTGGAGAAAATGTTAGAAGGTTCAGATATTTTGCTGAATACAGATTACTATGAGTTTAGAAAAGAAAATCCAGATATTGCTGCAAAGACAGTGTATACAGGTATGCTTGATCAGTATTTTGATTATAAATATGGTGTATTAGAATATAGAAGTGTTCGTTTTGAAACAGAGAAGCTGGATATGGAGAATTATCAGGGCAATGCAGTGGTAAACTATACAGAGCGTGAAGTTCCATATACCCGTATTATTGAGCACAAGCATTTTGAATATGGTACACAGCCAGTTACGGTAATTTCCAGAGAATATCCGAGCGAATGGAAGCTGGGAGAGGAGCCATATTATCCGGTCAATAATAAGAAAAATGAAGAAGTAGCAGAGAAATATCGTGCATTAGCAGCAGAGCAGAATGTGATTTTTGGTGGCCGTTTAGGTGAATATCGCTATTATGATATGGATAAGGTGATTGAAGCGGCATTAAAGGCAGTTGGGAAAGAAATTGGAATATAATTCAATTACAAAGGGAAAAAGGAGAAAAGGAAGATATGAACGATGTGTCAAAAGAGGAAAAGCTAGATCCAGCAAAACCAATTTTATGGATAGTGATACCATGCTATAACGAAAAAGATGTTTTACCGATTACAGCACCTATGTTTTTGGAGCAGATTCAAACAATGATTTCAAAGGAGAAAATCAGTGCAAAAAGCAGAATTTTATTTGTAAATGATGGATCAAAGGATTCGACATGGGATATTATCTGTAAGCTGGCACAAGAGGATGAACATTATATTGGAATCAGTCAAAGTAGAAACAGAGGACATCAGAATGCCGTACTTGCAGGTTTAATGGAAGCTAAGGATGTTTGCGATATTACAATTTCTATTGACTGTGATGGTCAGGATGATATTACAGCAATGGAACAAATGGTGGATGAATATCTGGCAGGTGCAGAAGTAGTTTATGGCGTCAGAAGTAAGAGAGATACAGATACATTTTTCAAAAGATTTACAGCAGAAAGTTTTTATAAATTGCTTGATAAGATGGGAGTAGAAACCGTGTACAATCATGCAGATTACAGATTGATCAGTGTAAGAGTATTACAGGGGTTTGCAGATTTTCATGAAGTAAATATATTTTTACGGGGAATGGTTCCGCTTGTAGGATATAAAAATGCAACAGTATATTATGAACGCCATGAAAGAATTGCAGGAGAAAGTCACTATCCATTAAGCAAAATGCTGGCACTCGCTTTTGATGGAATAACTAGCTTATCCGTCAGACCTATTTCCATCATAACTGGAACAGGCTGTGTGGTGAGTCTTATTGGATTTATAGGTATTATCTGGGCGATTATAACAGCTATTATGGGAAATACGGTTGCTGGATGGGCATCTATTGTTTGTATTGTCTGTTTTCTTGGAGGAATTCAATTACTTTCACTTGGAGTTATTGGGGAATATATTGGCAAAATTTATCTGGAATCTAAACATCGTCCACGTTATATAATCAGTGATAAAACATGGGAACCATATGAGAGACATTATAAAGGGTAATTTGTAATAACCAAAATGTATATATAATGTTATTTTATATTTTAGTGAAATAAACCAGAGAGGAAGTAAGTGTGATGAGGAAAGTTATAACTAAAACATGTGCGTTGATTATGACAGTCAGTATGTTGTTTGGAATGATTTTTATGTCTGATTCGGCAACCACATATAGTATGGCAGCTACAAAGACGGTAGAAACACCAGAATCAAGTAAGAATGCATTAACAAAATATAAGAAAATTTCAGAAATAAATAATAATACAATACTGGGGACTGACTTTACATATTATCAACAATGCCTTACATGGGGAAAGCAATATAAAGATTATATGAGTCAGTCTGTAGATAACCTTTTTACTTATGTGAAAAGTCAGGGAATTAATACAATTTCAGTGAAAGCAGCTGTGAATCCAACTGGGGATAATGCCTATCTGTCTCTGGATAATGCGATAAAGACATTAAAGAAAGCAAAAGCAGCAGGATTACAGACGAATCTCGTTTTACTATATTCCGATGAGATGACCTATGCAGGGACACAGAAACTTCCTGAAGGCTGGACAGTAAAGAATGCAGTAGATAAGGCAAAAGACTATACAAAAGAAGTAGTAGAAGAACTTACAAAAGAAAATGCTATCCCAACTATTATCACAATTGGTAATGAAGTAGACTGGAATTTCCTTGGAATTACTGAGGAAGGTGGATGGAATGGCTGGGTTGCCATGGGAGATATTTCTGCTTATTTAAAAGACAATGGAATTAAGAATGCAGTCAGTATCGCAGCTCCGAAAGAAGCTTCTGCTATTAAAGAGATAATTGATGGAAAATTAAAATGGACAAAGGCAGACTATGATTATATAGGAGTAAACCTTTATCCAGACGATAATACAAATACTTACGTTAAGGAATTAAGAGATGCTGTGGAAGAGTGTTCAGAGAAGAAACAGCTCATTGTTTCCAGCGTAAAGTATGCCCGTGTAAATGAAGAAGATACCGTTAATGTGTATACACAGGCAGAAAACATTTATAATTTATTATCAGCAACGATTGACAAGAACAATGCAGGTGGAATTATTTATGATGATGCAGTCTATACAGGAAGCTGGAATTCGTTAGTTGATGATGATGGAGATGCACAGATTTCTCTTGCTATCTTTGCTTATGCACAGGGTAAGCAGACAGATACCAGCCGTGATCCTTATAAATATGGAGATGATACGGGCTTAAAGTCACAGAAGGTAACGATTCGGAAAGTAAGTAAGATGACAGATTCAACTATTCGAGGAATGGATATTTCTTCTTATATTGCATTAAAGAACGCTGGAGTAAAATATTATGATAATAATGGAAAGGAAGAGTCCTTACTAAAAGTTCTAAGCGATAATGGAGTAAATTATATTCGTATTCGTATCTGGAATGATCCATATAATGAAAATGGAGAAACTTATGGTGGTGGAGCAAGTGATGTAGAAAACGGTTTGAAGATTGCAAAAGAGGCAGCAAAGTATAATATGAAATTACTACTATGCTTCCATTACTCGGACTTCTGGGCAGAACCATCAGTGCAAAATCTCCCAAAAGCCTGGAAAAAAGATGCTGACAATCCTCAGAAACTTCGTTTAAATGTATATAATTATACTAAGGAAACTATTAAAAAATTTAAAGAGATTGGCGCAGACATTGGTATGGTTCAGATCGGAAATGAGATTTCACGAGGAATGATGGGAGTCATGCAAAGTAAAAATTCTAGCATTTGGGAAGAAAAGTCAAAAGTAGAGTTGATTGACAGTTATATAAATGCTGGATCAAAGGCTGTTAGAGAATGTGCACCAGAAGCGTTAATTGCATTACATTTAGACACATTATATACAGGAACATATAAAAAGGTAATGGATGTATGGGAAAGAGATGATGTAGATTACGATGTGTTAGGAGCCTCTAGCTATGCATTTTGGGCAGGAGATAACATGGTTAATAGTTTGAAAAAGGCAGGCGAGTACGTTGCCTCTAGAGGTAAATTATTTACAGTGTTAGAAACATCATGGCTTAATTCAACAGAAGATGCAGACGGAACCTCTAATATGGTTTCTAGTACTAAGGTAAAAAAATATAAAGTTGGACCACAAGGGCAAGTTGATGTACTAACAGATATGTACGATGCAATATTATCTAACGATAATGGGCTTGGCATTTTCTATTGGGAAGGAGCCTGGATTCCTGTAAAAGCTGGATGGACAAATTGGAAGTATAATAAAGAAATGGCAGATAAGTATGGAACAGGTTGGGCTTCCAAGGGAGCTGTAGGATATTTTCCTAACTGGAAATTGTACTATAATAATCAGCCAGCATGGGGAGGAGATTCATGGGATAATCAGACATTATTTGATACAAAAGGATATTCTTTAGATTCTCTTCGCTTTTACAAGGATGCGATTTCGTCAAAGGATAAACAACAGATTGCAATCATTGAGATGACTAGCCCAAATGGAGAAGTTATTGGCTATAGGTATGTTAAAGTTTCAGTAGGAAAGACGATAAATTATACATTACCAACAATAGCTGGATATAAAGCAGACAGAGACAAGATGCAGATTAGAGGAGAAAAGGAAGGAATAAAGCGAGTACAGGTTACATACAGAATACTTCCAAAGAAGCAGAATATTTGTTTAAAGAAGTCCGCCTATAAATTACCATATGCTTCAAACTATAACTTTAAGAAGCAAGTCATTGCGAATGGAAAGCTTACTTTTAAATCCAGTAATTCCAAGGTTATATATATTAATAAACGAACAGGTAAAATGACAATAAAGAAGCCTGGTAAAGTAACAATTACAATTAGTGCAGATTCAACTGCTTCTTACGAAGCAGCAACAAAACGAGTTGTTGTATATGCTGTCCCGAAGAAACAGACGTTGCAAAAGGTTAGGAAATCTGGAAAAACTGTAAGATTAAATGTGAAAAAAGATACGAAAGCAACAGGCTATCAGGTAATCACATCTACAAATAAAAAGTTTACGCGTAATAAAAAGTCGGCTGTTTCAAAGAAAAATCGAAATCTTAATATAACATTAAGACAGAAGAGTAAGGGAACATATTATGTCAAAGCACGTTCCTATATCAAGATTGGTAAAAAATATTATTATGGTCCATGGAGTAAAGTGAAAAAGGTTACATTAAGATAACAATCCCTCTTGATTTTCTCCCCATTTTGGATATAATAAATTCATAAAAAGAAGTAATAAATATTTACAGAGGTGGCCAAAGAAGGTATATTTATGTAAGAATAAGTATACCTTCTTTTCTTTTTGTACTTCTTTTGGAGTAGGTATTACTGTTGGGGAATTTCATGAGTTTAATACATAGAGAGGTGATATGTGTGAATACGTTACAGACAAATGACTGGCTGATTTTAAATTCGATTATTTATGAGATTTATACAACGGCTGATTTTGACAAGATGAGACAGAAGTTTTTGGAGCAGATGAAGATGCTGGTGGACTTTGACAGTGCGGATTTTTATCTGGCTTCTCTGGATGAGGAATATAAACTGACGGATCCTGTTACGTATCATTGTGAGGAGGATTTGTGCGAAGTTTACGACAGGATTGATTACAGCAGGGGAATCATGTACAGTGGAAAGAATATTGTGTATCGGGAAACGGATATTATTTCTGATGAAATGCGTGTAAAGACGGAATATTATCAGAAGGTTTATAAGCCGAATAACTGGCACTATTCGCTGCAGATGATCATGGCAAAGGATAAGAAGTTTCTTGGAGTGGTGACTTTGTATCGTAATATCGGTAAAGATGATTTCAGTCATGATGATGTATTTCTTGTGGATACTTTAAAGGATCATCTGGCGTATCGTTTATGGCAGCACAAGCAGAATCGTATGCAGTTTGGCGAGAAGCTTACAGTATCGGCTGCGACGGAGAAGTTCGGGCTTACGAGACAGGAGCATAATATTTTGCATCTTTTAATGGAAGGAAAGGATAATAGTTTTATCTGCGAGTACTTATCTATTAGTATCAATACGTTGAAGAAGCATATTTTAAATATTTATCGGAAATTGGGAATTCGTAACAGGGTGCAGTTGTTTAAGAAAATACGGGAGAAGGAATAGAAAAAGGAATAAAAGGACGTACTTTATAGTGATAAGAGGTTGAGTAATATTTATCTTTTCCAGTAGTCTATAGAAAGGGGGATTTATGGTAAGTATTGATTTGTTGAGCAATATATTATAAAGATATATGAATCCTGTGCAGAATAAAGATATACCAAAGAGGGGTGAGCATTTTGTTCGCCCTTTTTGATTTTATTATCCTATGTGAGCGATGAATTTGTTTGTTATATGATTTATTAGATATAGTTGCGTGCATGGCATTCATTTATTTTAAACTTTATTACATATTATTTTTTCAAAGATACAACTGGGGAAATTCTTGGTGTGTATCGAAAAACACATATTCCAGATGGGATGCCTTACGCAGAAAAATTTTATTTTACACCGGGAGATAGTGGATTTAAAGTGTGGGATACGGCATATTGTCTATAGCAATTTTCCAAAATACATTATAAACACGCTCTGGAGTCTTTATTCCGACAAAAATATATGGTATAACTATTTCTGGTTTTTATTAATAACTCAAATTTCCCAAATCAATAAAGTGTATTGAATTTTTAAGGTGTGAAGCCCATTTTAGGGATGGGAAGTTTTAGTTAATAACAGTATAGCTATTTAAAATCAGTGTAGCTTTAATAATCATACTTTAGAAATTTAAGAAGAAGTTCTTGGTAATGCAATTGTGGGCATTTCACATATGTTTCATACACAATGGAGAAAGAGGATTCATTTTGCAAACGAGCATATAGCTTTCTAAGATAAAGTATATTTATCTGTAAATACTTTATCTATTGAAATCGATATGTTAAAGAAACGTATTTTAATTTTAAACAAGTATATTTTAAAGCTGCACAGAGGAAAGGAATGAAGATTTAGTATGTTAAAAAAAGGTAAATTTTTTCTGGCAGCCTTACTGACTTGTCTTTTACTTGGAAATACTTTTGGCAGTGTGGCAGTAAAAGCAGCCGGTACTTCAGACAGTCAGGCAGCACAGACAGTGGAAACGATGTCAAAGGCAAATGAGTATAAAGCATTCTGGTTTTCTTATTATGACTATGATGCCTATCGTGCCAAGTATAAAAAGAAAAATGCATCTACATTTAAAAAGTATTTTACGAAGGTAGTGAAAAAAGGGAAAAACCTGGGAATGAACTGTATTATCGTTCATGTCCGCCCGTTTGGAGATGCGATGTACAAGTCCAAATATTTTCCGTGGTCCAAATGCATTTCAGGTAAACAGGGGAAGAATCCGGGATTTGACCCATTAAAAATTATGATTTCTGTAGCCCATGCAAACGGAATGAAAATCGAGGCGTGGATTAATCCTTACCGTGTAGCGGCAGGTTCCACCAATTATAGCCGTTTATCTTCTAAAAATCCGGCAAGAAAGTGGCATAACAACAAAAAGACACGCAGAAATGTTCTTGCTTATCAGGGAAGTCTTTACTATAATCCAGCAAAGGCACAGGTAAGAGAACTTATTGTGAACGGGGTAAAAGAAATTGTACAGAATTATGATGTTGATGGAATTCATATGGATGATTATTTTTACCCAACATTTAATTCTTCCAATGTAAACTCTGCTTTTGATGCAAAAGAATACAAAGCTTCTACTATGGGCAAACATAAAAATGGCATTGTTGCTTTTCGAAGACAACAGGTTAATGCTTTAGTGAAAGCGATTCACAGTGCAGTAAAAGCAACAAAGCCAAATGTGACATTTGGAATTAGCCCGGCAGGAAATATTGATAATTTAACAAGCAAATATTCTTATTATGTAGATATCAATAAATGGTTAAACTCCCATGATTATGTAGATTATATTTGTCCACAGATTTACTGGGGATTCAAACATCCGTATGCGAAGTTTGACAGAGTGACAAAGCGTTGGATGAAAGCTGCAAAAAGCAAAAAAGTAAAAGTATACATAGGAATTGCTGTATACCGCGCAGGCCATAATACCGGTGCAAGTTCAAGCGAACGCCGGGAGTGGAGATCGGATGCAAATGTTCTCAAAAAGCAGGTACAGTATGCTAGAAAAAAAGGTTGTGACGGTTTTGCATTCTTTGACTACCAGGATCTGAAAAGCAAAACAAGTGCGAGAGCGGTAAAAAATTTGAAAAAAGTATTGAAGCGCTAATTTACTAAAGCACAGAACCCGAACAGATAAATAGAGCTTATTTATCTGTTCGGGTTCGTCTGTTTCTCAGCCTTTCAAATTAGAAGTTCGGCTTGGCCAGTTTTAATTCTTCTATCTGATTAAGTTTGGCATTTTTTACAGTGATAAGGATAGCACCTTTTGCTGTATTGATTTTTTTATTATTTTTGATTTTTTTAGTTTTTCCATTGACAGTCTGTTCAATTTTCTGGATTTTCCATCCTTTTTTCATTTTAATAGAAAGTTTGCCGGAGCAGTCTTTCTTAAGCAGTCCGTATGGTACATTAGAAATATATTTCTTTACATTCTTTTTTCCAACCTTGGCGGACTGGATTGGAGAGGCAAAAGAAATAACTTTAACTTTCATAGAGAGTTTGTAAGTTTTTTTACCCCTTTTTACATTAACAAGAACTTTGGTGGTTCCTGATTTTGAAGAGTTAAAAGTGTTCACCAGAATTTCGTTATAATGTTCATCGGAAGTGTAAGCACTGACAATACTGTAATCATTGCCCTTTGGAACTGCCTTTGTGATAACGTCACCCTTTTTCATGTTCTTGATTCGGATAGTACGGTTATAACTGTTACGGAACATAACGATGGATTTGTCGATGGCAGGTGCCTTAGCAGCGGCCTCTGACTTTACACTTGGAATCAGGCATAATGAGAGAAGCATTACAAATGCACAAAATAAAGACAAAACAGATGATTTGTTGATTCTTTTCATAGATAAATCCTCCTTGTAAAAATGATAAATAAATAGCAAATTAATTATGTCGTATTTATTGAAAATGCACAAGGAAATTCTGGTATTTAAAGTTTTTAATCTTTTTCTCTTTCACACTCTTCCTGTTGTATTTTTCTCTATTTTCATAAGAAGATAGCTTGCAGATTTGAGGACAAACAGAAAAGCGAAGGTCCCTATAGCC
>OLSP01002469.1_pt1 | contig 14789 bp, 11 predicted proteins | sample 1672941 | NCBI WGS metagenome assembly OLSP01 (sample SAMEA3136739, study PRJEB25190) | human gut metagenome | reverse complement strand
CCCCGTTGGATTCGGGAATATACGGGGAAGGAATTGCAGTTTCAATTTACAAGCGGCGGCACATTCCCTGCGGATTTATCTCCCTATGCGCTGATTGTGCATTGCGGCGGCTGCATGCTGAATGAAAAGGAAATGCAGCACCGACTTTCCATAGCGAAGGAGCAGGGCGCGAAAATGACGAATTACGGCATCTGTATCGCCTATATTCATGGGATTCTGGAAAGAAGCCTTGCGCCTTTGGGATTATAAAAAACAGAAAAAGAAAGCAGACACCATAGAATTTATTTCTACGAATGTCTGCTTTTTGTTTATCTTCTGTAATTTCTTCTTCTGCGGGGTCTTTGTCTGCGCAGCTGCTTTCTGCGCTGATAGCTTCTGTAGCCGATGAATCGGGTGATGCAGAAAATAAGAAGGAGAACGATTGCCGCAATCCCCACACCGATGGCGACCCTTTTCACCATGCCGGAAAGAGAGGATTTATCCAGCTCTGCCTTCTGTGTATCTGTCAGCGCGTCTACAGCATTCTGTGCAATCAAATCAACGGTTTGCGTTTTGCCATTATAGGAAAGCTGCAATGTGCCGAGGGTCTGCCCTTTTTTGACTGTGCCCTCTACACCTTCGGGAATATCCGTCTTTACGGTAACGGCAGAGGCATCCGTTCCCTTCGGCAGGGTGTAATACACATCCTCGCTTGGTGCAATCGTCACCTTGCCCAAGTCAACGGCTTTTTTGTTATAGGTTTCGGTTACAGGTACGGTTGAGGTATAGTCGCTGACCGCGGCAATCTTCACGGATGCGTAATTTGCAAAGCCGTAATCGAACAAAGCAGCGGTATCGGTATAATGCTCCGCACCATTGCACTTCATCACAACGGCAATCAGCGTCAGCCCGTCCCGTTCGGCGTATGTCACAAGTGTATTGCCTGCCTCAACGGTATAGCCTGTTTTGCCGCCGATGGCATCCTTATAATAATAGATGGAATTGGGGTTCAGCATCTGGTGCTGTCCATGAAGATAGCGGGTTTCTGTCTGTAGATTGGTCGGGGGAATTTCGTAATCGGTTTCGCTCATCATGGAACGATATTCCTCGTGCTTGAGCAGCTCCCTCGCAATCAGCGCCATGTCATGTGCAGTGGTGTAATGGTTTTCATCAAACAGTCCATTGGCGTTGACAAAATTTGTATTTGTACAGCCGAGCTCCTTCGCCCGCTCCGTCATGTGCTTGGCAAATGCCTCCACAGAGCCATCCACATATTCCGCTACGCCGTTGGAGGCTTCGTTTGCGGAACGCAGAATAATTGCACGCAGCACCTGCTCCAAGGTTAGTGTTTCGCCTTCGAGGATGGCAATATGCGCACTGCCGGGCTCAATGTTGTAAACGGCATCGTGGGAAAATGTGATTTCATCCGTCAGCTTGCCGTTTTCCAATGCCAGAAGAATTGTCATCAGCTTTGTGATGCTGGCAGGATACATTTTTTTGTCTGCATCCTTATCATAGAGAATTTCCCCGCTTGCCGCATCTATCAGAACGGCGGTTTCTGCGGCAAGGCTCAGCGTATCGTTCGCGGTGGTCTCATCTGCCTGCGTTTCGTTTGTTTCATTTGTTTGCGTTTCTTTTGCTTGGTTTTCTTCTTCTGCAAAGACGGAATAAGAGGGGAGAGCTATCGTAAATGCCAATAAGAACGGCAGGAATCGTGTCAATCGTTTTTTCATGTGAATCTCCTATATATTTGAAAATTTATCTTATATGTGATATAGTTATTTCGTATGAGTATCTGCGTTTCCGAAGGAAACGGCAATACCTTATTTTATCACATGAAACGAAAAAGAAAAAGAGGTTTGTATTAAAGTTGCATGAGAATACATTTTTTAAAAAAATCGGAATAGAACGCCTGAAGCTTCTGGCAGTGCTGCTGTTTTTTCTGTTCAGCGGCATCTGGTACAGCCATAGCTTTGCAACGGGCGCATTGGAAATGGGAACACCTGCTTCTGCGGAGAAAATCACCGAAAAACGGGAAATAAACGCAGAAAATGATGCAGGCAGGTTGAATATCAACACCGCAACAGCGAAGGAGCTGACGCGCCTTTCCGGCATTGGCGAGAAAAAGGCCGTTTTTTTATTGCCAAAAATCTTGACATAGATCAAATTTATTAAAAAAATAATTTGAGAATAATTCTCAATAAAAACTCTCTTGATTTCCAGATTTAGCAAGGTTCCTCCACAATTTTAAGCATCAAAAAACATAAAATAACACTACATATTGTGTGTTGATCTATTAAACAAAACTATATATAGTGCTTTCGTTTTTTTTTAAAGTTAGCCTATATAGGAGTCATAAAATGAATGCTTTCTTCGTGATTAAGCGTGATGGTTCACGAATTGGGTTTGACCTACAACGTATTACTAATGCAATCAGAAAAGCGGCAAGTGCGGTCAATATTGTTGATGAAATTTATATCCATGATCTGAGCCAGCGAATTAATACCGAGATTTTTAGTCACTATCAGCATGAAATTGATATCAACCAGATTCAAAAAATCGTTGAAGATCACTTAATGACAAGCAAGTATCCACAAATTGCACGTGCCTATATTGAATATCGTCACGATCGCGATCTTGCCCGTGAAAAACGCAGCCAATTAACTAAAGAAATTGAAGGGCTGATTGAACAAAGCAATGTAGAATTGCTTAATGAAAACGCAAATAAAGATGCGAAAGTTATCCCTACCCAGCGTGATTTACTAGCCGGTATTGTGGCCAAACATTATGCTAAACGCCACATTCTGCCAAGAGATGTTGTTGAAGCTCATGAAAAAGGCGAAATCCATTATCACGACTTAGACTACGCGCCATTTTTCCCAATGTTTAACTGCATGCTGGTTGATCTAAAAGGCATGCTTTCACATGGCTTTAAAATGGGTAATGCCGAAATTGAACCGCCTAAATCTATCGGCACAGCAACAGCGGTTACTGCACAAATTATTGCTCAAGTAGCCAGCCATATTTATGGCGGTACAACCATTAATCGCATTGATGAGGTGCTTGCGCCGTATGTTCAACTCAGTTTTGAAAAACATTTGAAAAATGCCGCCCAATGGCAAATTCCGGATGCGGAAGGTTATGCAAAAGCGCTAATTGAAAAAGAATGTTTTGATGCGTTTCAATCCCTTGAATATGAAGTTAACACGCTCCATACGTCCAATGGTCAAACGCCGTTTGTTACCTTTGGTTTTGGCTTAGGCACAAGTTGGCAAGAACGTTTAATTCAACAGTCGATTTTGAAAAACCGTATTCGTGGTTTGGGTAAAAATCATAAAACACCGGTCTTCCCTAAACTGGTCTTTACCATTAAAAAAGGCGTGAACCAAAACGAACAAGATCCAAACTATGATATTAAAAAACTGGCATTAGAATGCGCATCAAAACGCATGTATCCGGATATTTTAAACTATGATCAAGTGGTTAAAGTCACAGGCTCATTCAAAGCCCCAATGGGTTGTCGTAGCTTCTTGGGTGCTTATGAAGAAAACGGTCATGAAGTGCATGATGGTCGCAATAATTTAGGCGTAGTGAGTTTGAATCTACCTCGTATTGCTCTTGAAGCACAAGGAGATGAAGAAAAATTCTACCGCACTTTAGATGAACGCTTAGCCCTTGCGAAGAAAGCCTTGCTTACCCGTATTGCTCGCTTAGAAAATACGAAAGCTCGTGTCGCGCCAATTCTCTATATGGAAGGTGCGTGTGGCGTTCGATTAAACGCTGATGATAAGGTTGCGGATATTTTCAAAAATGGACGAGCATCAATTTCTTTAGGCTATATTGGCATTCACGAAACCATCAATGCACTGTATAAACAAGGGCATATTTTTGACGATGAACAACTACGCGAAAAAGGCATCGCGATTGTGCGTCGTTTAAGTGAAGCAGTCAAACAATGGCAGAAAGAAACTGGCTATGCATTTAGCCTTTATTCCACACCAAGTGAAAACTTGTGCGATCGCTTCTGTCGTTTAGATACCAAACAATTTGGTGTGATTGAAGGCGTTACCGATAAAGGCTACTACACTAACAGCTATCACTTAGATGTAGAGAAAAAAGTGAATCCATACGATAAATTAGACTTTGAAATGCCTTATCCTGAATTAGCGAGTGGCGGCTTTATCTGTTATGGCGAATACCCTAACATTCAACATAACCTCAAAGCACTCGAAGATGTGTGGGATTATAGCTACGATCGTGTGCCTTATTACGGCACCAACACACCAATTGATGAATGTTACGAATGTGGTTTCACAGGAGAGTTTAATTGCACAAGCAAAGGCTTTGTTTGTCCTAAATGTGGTAATCATGACAGTGCAAAAGTGTCCGTAACCCGACGAGTTTGTGGCTACCTCGGCAGCCCTGATGCTCGTCCATTCAATGCGGGCAAACAGGAAGAAGTAAAACGTCGAGTGAAACACCTATAATGTTGCAACATCGATTATGATAAAATAGCTCATCAAAAGTGAGCTATTTTTATTTCAATAAATAAGGAAGAATCATGTCAACACTTAGTCAAATCACGCAATCCATCATACAAGATCCCGACAATCAATCTTTTACTTCACAAGGCATTAAACCGCTTTTTGCGGCACCAACGACAGCTCGCATTAACATTGTCGGACAAGCCCCTGGAATTAAAGCCCAAGAAAGTCGTTTATATTGGAATGATAAAAGCGGTGATCGCCTACGTGAATGGCTCGGTGTGGATCGCGATACCTTCTATCATTCTGGTTTGTTTGCTGTCATCCCGATGGACTTTTATTACCCTGGAAAAGGCAAATCCGGTGATTTACCACCGCGCAAAGGCTTCGCTGAAAAATGGCATCCGCTAATTCTCGCTAATTTGCCTAATATTGAGCTGACGATTCTTATTGGACAATATGCACAAAAATACTATTTGCCAGAAAATAACCTTAATGTCACTGAGACAGTTCACCATTTTCGTGATTTTCTTCCTCACTTTCTTCCGCTTGTTCACCCATCTCCACGCAACCAAATTTGGCTCAAGAAAAATCCATGGTTTGAACAAGAGATAGTGCCAACATTGCAAAAGCAAGTGAAAGCGATTTTATCTCGTTAAACAAATATTCCACTCATAAAGTGCGGTCAAAAATCAGGAGGTTTTTGACCGCACTTTGCTTTAATACTAATCAATTTTTAGTACCTCCCTATTTTCTGATTAAACGCACTTATGCTAGAATCGCCAACTTCTTAAAATATATAGAAAAAATATATAGGAAAAAATATATGCAACAAACCCCTATTACGGACTCGCAATCTAAAGCTTTGAATAAAAATGCAGTAGTATTCCTTGCTGATGTGATTCTCTTTTTTGTTTTATTAAACGTCCTTCCTTTTGAGCCTGCTGCCAATAAAGGCTTGGCATTATTGGCATTCGTGGCTATTTTGTGGTTAACAGAAGCGGTAAACGTGACTATCACGGCGCTATTTGTTCCTATTTTGTCTGTGTTACTCGGATTGGTAAATAGTCGAGAGGCGCTTGTTGCCTTTGCTGATCCTACCATTTTCTTATTCTTTGGTGGTTTTGCGATTGCTACCGCATTAAATGTGCAAAAGATCGACAAAATGATTTCTAATAAAATCATGCAATTAGCAAAAGGTCGTCTCTTTGTTGCTGTGCTTTACCTTTTCTTAGCAACCGCATTTTTATCTATGTGGATGAGTAATACAGCGACTGCAGCGATGATGATTCCGCTTTCAATGACCATTCTGAATCAATTAGATCAAAAAGAAGAACATAATACTTATGTATTTGTGCTTTTAGGGATCGCTTATAGTGCGACCATCGGTGGAATGGGAACACTTGTGGGAAGCCCGCCTAATGCCATTGCTGCTTCACAGCTCCATTTAGACTTTGCTGACTGGTTAATGTATGGCACACCAGTGATGTTAATTTTATTCCCGCTTATTATTGGTTGGTTATATATTGTATTTAAACCAAAATTAGGCCTTCATTTTGCTGCTGAATTTGAAAAAATTCACATGACTAAACAACGTGTTTTAACCTTGGTCATTTTTATCACTGTAGCAATTCTGTGGATTTTTGGTGGGTACCTTAACCCAATTATTTCTCAATCATTAGGTTTGCCAAAACCTATTGGCAGCTTTGACAGTATGGTTGCACTCTCCGCAGCAATTGTCATTTGTGTAACGGGTATCGCAAGTTGGAAACAAGTGCAAGAAAATACAGAATGGGGGGTGCTGTTCCTCTTCGGTGGCGGTTTAACCTTAAGCTCAGTATTGACTCAATCTGGCGCAAGCAAAATCATGGCGGATGGTATCGTCTTCATCATTGAAGGCGGGCACTACTATGTGATGGCATTAATTGTTGCAGCCTTTATTGTCTGCTTAACTGAGTTTACGTCAAATACAGCCAGTGCAGCTTTACTGGTTCCAATCTTTATTTCGATTGCACAAGCACTGAATATGCCACCACTTGGTTTTGCGATGATTATCGGCCTAGGGGCATCTTGTGCCTTTATGATGCCGGTTGGTACACCACCGAATGCGATTGTGTACTCGACTGGTTTTGTTAAACAATCCGAAATGATCCGCGTGGGTAAATTTATTGATTTAACCTGTATGCTAATTATCGGGACAATTGCTTATATCTTCTGGATGTAACCTTTAAAACCTAATAAGTGCGGTTAAAAACAAGATGATTTTTAACCGCACTTTTTTATTTTCTTTACGCAAACGTTTGCGGTAAATGAAAATTAACGTATAATTCGCACAATTTTTTTACTTAGGGAAACCAAATGAATAACAACCTGCTTTATACGGTGGAAGACAAACCACCTTTCGGATTGAGTTTACTCCTTGCCGCACAACATTTACTTGCTGCACTAGGGGGAATTATTGCCGTACCATTAGTCATTGGTAACGTCTTAAAATTACCTACCGAAGACACCATTACGCTAGTGAATGCTGCACTCTTGATTTCTGGTGTAGTCACGGTTATCCAATGTAAAGGCTTAGGACCTGTGGGCATTCGTTTACCAAGTGTGATGGGAACCAGTTTTACTTTCGTTGCCGCTGCACTTGCCATTGGTTTCAGTAAATATGGCATCGCTGGTATATTAGGTTCTTCTCTCATTGGTTCCTTAGTGATGATTATCGGCAGCTTTTTCATGCCGTATATTCGTAAATTATTCCCACCACTTGTGACGGGGACTGTCGTTATGATGATCGGATTAAGCCTCATTCCTGTTGCCGTTGACTGGTTTGCAGGTGGTCAACGTGGTGATGCGAATTATGCGACGCCAGAAAATTTAATGATGGCGAGCTTTGTCTTAGTGATCGTGGTCGCTCTCGTGCAATGGGGTAAAGGTATTTTCTCTGCAGCCGCCATCGTTATTGGGATGATGACTGGTTATATCGTCTGTTTAGCCATGGGCTGGGTAAGCTTTGAAGGCGTAAAACAAGCACAAACTTTCGCGATTCCACAACCACTACACTTTGGTTTAGCCTTCCCTATTTCAGGCATTATCGGTATGTCTATCGCCTATTTAGTGACGATCGTTGAATCAAGCGGTAACTTCTTAGCACTAGGTAATGCCACCAAAACCGAAATCACTGGCAGACATTTACGCGGCGGGGTTTTAGCCGATGGTTTAGGATCAGCCTTAGCCGCCATTATGTCCACTACGCCATTCTCTTCATTCTCACAAAATATCGGCGTGATTTCCTTAACTGGCGTGGCAAGTCGTCACGTGGTTGCGCTAACCGGTGTACTTCTAGCGCTAGCGGGGTTATTCCCTGTATTCGGTGCATTAATTGTATCAATTCCATTACCAGTATTAGGCGGTGCAGGCTTAATGATGTTCGCGATGATTATCGCCGCGGGTATCCAAATGTTAGATAAAGTGGCTCGTAGCAAACGTAATGGTTTAATCATCGCCATTTCTATTGGCTGTGGCTTAGCGGTGACGACTCGTCCAGAATTGCTTGATAAATTACCGCACTTTTTCAAAGAAGTGCTCGGTTCAGGCATTACCGTAGGCTCATTACTTGCCTTAATTCTTAACCTTGTCCTTCCAGAAGATAAAGTGGAAGAAACAAAAGAATAAAAATAGATAGCGAATAAGGGCAGATTAACACTGCCCTTTTCTTTTCCTGTAAAACATTTCTAAAACTGACCGCACTTTGTTAAAATCAGGCATCATTTTCCATTTATCAAGGAATAAAAATGGCAGATTTACCTTTTTTAGTTGAGCTCAACGAACAAAATCTTACTGAAACGTTGCAACGTTCTGTTGAAACACCACTTGTCATTAACTTTTATGCACCAAGCCATAAAGAATCAGCTGATTTTGCAACAGTCCTACAACGTGTTGCAGAACAACATCAAGGACAATTTATCCTCGGCTTAGTCAATTGTGAAACAGAGCAAATGATTGCTGCACAATTTCGTATTCAAGCGTTACCAACGACCTATCTTTTCAAAGAGGCTCAAGCAATAGATGCGTTCCCTGGTGCATTAGATGAAGCCAGCTTATTGCAACGTTTGAGTGCCATTTTGCCAAAAGAAGAAGATTTAAAATTCCAAAAAGCCTTGGATTTTTTACAAGTGGAAGATTACAACTCCGCCCTTCCATTACTGAAAGAAGCTTGGGAGCTTTCAGATAAGAAAAACAGCGATGTGGCATTACTTTATGCGGAAACCTATATCGCTATGAAAAAAACAGAGCCTGCGGCAGATATTTTAGCGCAAATTCCGATTCAGGATCGCGATAGCCGTTGGCATGGATTACAAGCGCAGATTGAGCTTTTAATTAAAGCAGCTGACACGCCAGAAATTCAGCAATTACAAGCGGATTATGCGAAAAATCCAACGCCTGAAATTGCGTTGAAATTGGCAGTTCAGCTACATCAAGCTAATCGAAACGAAGAAGCATTGGACTTATTATTTAGCATTCTTAAACAAGATCTTTCTGCGGAAAATGGTGAAGTGAAACAACAGTTTTTATCTATTTTATCAGCCATTGGCAATGCGGATCCTATCACCAATAAATATCGCCGATTGCTGTATTCATTGCTTTACTAATACGATCAACTATTTTTTTATGCATGAAGGCTTTATAATGAACGAATTCCAAAAGCCTCATGCTTTATTTTATAAACAAAGGATTCTTTATGTCAGACGTTAAACACAGCAAATTATTAATTTTAGGTTCAGGCCCTGCAGGTTATACTGCCGCTATTTATGCCGCACGTGCAAACTTAAAACCTGTTTTAGTGACCGGTCTTCAACAAGGCGGGCAACTTACTACCACGGATGAAATTGAAAACTGGCCGGGTGATTTTGAAATGACAACGGGCCCAGGTTTAATGCAGCGTATGTTGCAACACGCTGAAAAATTTGAAACGGAAATCGTGTTTGATCATATCAATAAAGTCGATTTATCTTCTCGTCCGTTCAAACTTTATGGCGATATGCAAACCTTCACATGTGATGCATTAATCATCGCAACAGGCGCATCAGCACGTTATATCGGATTAGAATCTGAAACCGCTTATAAAGGCCGTGGCGTTTCAGCTTGCGCAACCTGTGATGGTTTCTTCTACCGTAATAAACCAGTTGCCGTTGTCGGTGGCGGAAATACCGCAGTTGAAGAAGCGCTTTATTTAGCTAATATTGCTTCTGAAGTGCACTTAATCCACCGTCGCGATAGTTTCCGTGCGGAAAAAATCTTAATCGATCGCTTATACAAAAAAGTCGAAGAAGGCAAAATCGTGCTTCATACTGACCGCACTTTGAATGAAGTGTTAGGCGATAACATGGGCGTAACCGGTGTACGTTTAGAAAACGTGAAAACCGGCGAAAAAGAAGACGTGAAATTAGACGGTTTATTTATTGCTATCGGTCATGCGCCAAATACTGAAATTTTCCAAGGTCAGCTTGAACTTAACAACGGTTATATCGTCGTTAAATCTGGTCTTGAAGGCAATGCAACAGCGACCTCTGTAGAAGGCGTATTTGCGGCAGGTGATGTAATGGATCACAACTATCGCCAAGCCATTACTTCAGCAGGTACAGGCTGTATGGCTGCATTAGATGCTGAACGTTATTTAGATGCACAAGAATAAATAAATTTCCTTGTTTATTTTCCCCTCTTTATCAAAGTGGGAGCAGGGGAGATTTTAAAGAATCAATTCTGTATCAATGAACTCGCCCTTCAAACTCCCTCTCAATAGAGAGGGAGAACTTTTTAAATACTAACTCTATAAATCTATGGACAAACTTCGCCAAAAATATTTACAAAAATGGCTTCGTGCGCAGCAACAACCTGTTAAAAAATTAATGCGCACCAATATTGCCCTTGCCACACTTTCTTCCTTAATTCTTGTGGCTCAAACCTATTTTCTTGCGACATTACTCGACAAGCTCATTATGCAACATGTCGATCGCGCTGAACTGGTTCCCTATTTTATTGCATTAATCATTACTTTTGCGTTGCGTGCGGTCATTTTATGGCTACGCGAAAAAATTGGCTTTAAAGCAGGTCGATTACTACGCAATCATATGCGTCAAAAGATCTTAGACAAAATCCACCAAGTGGGACCTGCGACTATCAATAACAAACCAGCCGGAAGCTGGGCAAGTATCATGCTTGAACAAGTGGAAAATCTGCATAACTTCTATGCGCGTTTCTTACCACAGCAAAGTTTGTCTGCCATTGTACCAATGGTGATTTTAATTGCCGTATTCCCACTCAACTGGGCGGCTGGACTGATTTTGATGGTCACTGCTCCACTTGTACCCATTTTTATGATTCTGGTGGGGATTGCAGCAGCAGATAGCAGCCAAAAAAATATGGCCACCCTTTCTCGCTTAAGTGCACAATTCTTGGATCGCTTACGCGGTTTAGAAACCTTGCGTCTTTTCAACCGCACTTCAGAACAAACACAACATATTGAAAGCACAACGGAAGACTTCCGTGAAACGACCATGACTGTACTTAAAATGGCGTTTCTCTCTTCTGCTGTGTTAGAGTTTTTCACCTCCATTTCCATTGCTTTAATGGCGGTGTACTTTGGTTTTAGCTATTTAGGCCAAGTCGAATTTGGTACCTATGGCACCACGCTAACCTTATTTACCGGCTTTTTCTGCTTAATTCTTGCGCCAGAGTTTTATCAACCATTGCGAGATCTCGGGACTTACTATCACGATCGTGCAGCTGGTATTGGTGCAGCTGATGCCATTGTCGATTTCTTAGAAGCAGATTATTTAATTGCACATCAAGGCAATGAACAAATTCCAGCACAAAATGCGGTCGAAATTCAGGCTGAAAATTTAGTGGCGCTTTCGCCACAAGGTCAACCATTAACGAAGCCGCTTTCATTCCATATTCCGAAAGAAAGTCATATTGCCCTTGTGGGCCAAAGTGGTGCAGGAAAAACCTCTTTAATCAATGTATTACTCGGTTTCTTGCCTTATGAAGGCAGCTTAAAAATTAACGGTGTGGAACTTAATCAAAGCCGCTTAAGCGACTGGCGCACACAAATTGCTTGGGTCGGTCAAAACCCATTACTACTACAAGGTAGCATCAAAGAAAATCTACTTTTAGGTGATATTCAAGCAACTGATGAGCAAATTGAGCAAGCCTTGATTTCTGCGCAAGCGAAAGAGTTTACCGAGAAATTAGGCTTGGATAGTGAAATTAAAGATGGTGGGATAGGGGTATCCGTAGGCCAAGCGCAACGCTTAGCTATCGCTCGCGCTTTACTACGCAAAGGCAATTTATTATTACTCGATGAGCCAACGGCTAGCCTCGATGCTCAATCTGAAAATCTGGTACTTGCTGCCCTTGCAGAAATGAGCCATAACCAAACCACCTTAATGATCACACACCGCATTGAAGATCTGAAACAATGTGACAACATTTTAGTGATGCAAGAAGGTGAAATTGTTCAACAAGGCCATTTCAACCAATTAAAAGATCAAGGCTTCTTTGCCGAATTATTGGCTCAACGAAAAGAGGATATTCAATAATGCGTGCTTTACTTCCCTTTTTACGTTTATTTAAATTCGCCAAGTTGCCTTTATTTTTAGGCTTGGTTTTAATGATCACAGGTCTTGCATCTAGCATAGGCTTGCTAACTACTTCAGGTTGGTTTTTAGCGGCAACAGCAATTGCAGGTCTTGGCACGTTATTTAATTTCTTCTATCCATCTGCTTCTGTACGTGGACTTGCCATCAGTCGCACCCTTTTCCGCTATTTCGAAAAGTTGGTCACTCACGATGCGACTTTCCGCATCTTGGCTAAATTACGGGTACAAGTTTTTGAGAAGATTATTCCATTAAGCCCTGCGGTGTTAAATCGCTACCGTAACAGCGATTTATTAAACCGCTTAGTGTCAGATGTAGATACACTCGATAGCCTTTATCTTCGCTTAATTGCGCCATTTATTACGGCTATTTTTGTGATTCTAGCCATGTGTATTGGCCTAAGTTTCGTCAATGCTCCTTTAGCCTTAGGTCTAGGTGTGAGTCTACTTTTATTGGTATTCGTTATTCCAACCGTTTTCTACCAACTGGGTAAAAAATTTGGTGACAAACTCGTGCATTCTCGTGCACTTTATCGCACGCAATTCTTAGAGTTTATTCAAGCTCAAGCGGAATTATTGCTCTTTAATGCTGAAGATAAATTGAAAGATAACATGGCTAAAACTGAAGCTAACTGGCAAGCCGATCAACAAAAAGAAGCCAATTTAAGCGGATTTTCAACCGCACTTTCACTCTTCTTAAATGGTTTGATTATTGCCGCAATGTTGTGGTTTAGCTCACAAGCGGAGTTTGGTAACGATGAATACCGTATGGCATTTATTGCGCTATTCACTTTTGCGGCCTTAGCCTCATTTGAAATCTTAATGCCATTAGGCTCGGCATTCTTACATATCGGGCAAGTAATTGCGTCAGCTGAACGCGTAACTGACATTATTGAACAACGACCATTAGTGACCTTTAATGGCAAAGCGGAGTTCGATCAAAACGCTACTACATTAATTGAAGCAAAAGATCTTTCTTTTACTTATCCTGAACGTCAAAATCGTGCTTTAGAAAACCTGAATTTAACCATTCAAAAAGGCAAAAAAATCGCAATTTTAGGTAAAACAGGTAGCGGAAAATCCACGTTATTACAGCTTTTAGTGCGTAATTATGATGCCAACCAAGGAGAATTATTCCTTGCTGGCAAACCAATTGCTGATTATTCAGAAGACACATTACGCAGTCAATTCTGCTTTTTAACACAACGTGTTCATGTATTTAGCGATACACTTCGTCAAAATCTGCAATTCGCAAGTGCGGTCAATATTCCTGATGAAAAAATGATCGAGGTGTTAAATCAAGTTGGTTTAGGCAAATTGTTGGAACAAGAACAAGGCTTAGATATTTGGTTAGGTGATGGCGGCCGTCCACTATCAGGTGGAGAACAACGTCGCTTGGGCTTAGCGCGTATTTTGCTTAATGATGCACCAATTTTATTATTAGATGAGCCAACCGAAGGTTTAGATCGCGAAACTGAACGCCAAATTCTGCGTTTGATTCTTGCCCATGCTGAGAATAAAACCTTAATTATGGTGACTCACCGCTTAACGGCGATTGAGCAATTTGATGAACTTTGTGTGATTGATGAAGCGAAGCTAATTGAAAAAGGCACTTATGCAGAATTATTGCAATTAGAAAAAGGGTTCTTTAAACAATTAGTGGAGCGAGTGTAAAATAAGAAAGGATAAGTTGGGTGGAAATCTTCCCAGCTTATTCTCGGCACACAGAAATTCCGACTTTGGCTGCTTTCTTCCGAACCTGACCGAGTAAACCGGACACCGTTGCGAGAGACCGAGAAGATTTCCATTGATATCGCAATGCGATTAGGTGGGCTATTATGCAAGAATTGGCCCTGTATTGCAAAGGTTAATTTATCAATTCGGTGAATTTGACGAGAAAATCAACCGCACTTTTAAGGTAAAACCATGAACTATCTCCAATACTACCCTACCGATGTTGTAAATGGCGAAGGCACCCGTTGTACCCTTTTCGTGAGCGGTTGTACGCATGGTTGCCGTGGTTGCTACAATCAAAAGAGCTGGTCTTTTGATAATGGCGTATTATTTGATGAAGCGATGGAACAACAGATCATCAATGATTTAAAAGATACGCGTATTAAACGTCAAGGGCTCACACTTTCTGGTGGGGATCCGATGCATCCTCGTAATGTTGAAGCCTTACTTCCTTTTGTACAGCGTGTAAAAAAAGAATGCCCTGATAAGGATATTTGGGTGTGGACGGGTTATAAACTGGATGAACTTGATGATTATCAACGTCAAATGTTGCCTTATATTGATGTGCTTATTGATGGAAAATTTATACAAGAACAGGCTGACCCAAGCTTGGTTTGGCGTGGTTCAGCCAATCAAGTGATTTATCGTTTTAAGGTTTAACCGAATAAGGTTAAGCTATTTTGCCAAGCCGTTTCTTTAATCACTTCAGCATTTTCACTTCTTAAACGGCATAACGCCTCAAAGGTGTGAACTATCCGCTCTGGTCGATTAGGTTGCCCTTGAAAGCCAAACACCGGCATATCTGGTGTATCCGTTTCTAATACCAATGCCTCTAATTCTGAATCCGTAACAATATATTCAAAACGGGCGATCTGCTGTACCATCTGTGCTTTTTTAATGCCCTCGTTATGGCTTGCCTGAAAATACTGGTGCACCCGTTT
>OLSP01002468.1_pt1 | contig 14790 bp, 18 predicted proteins | sample 1672941 | NCBI WGS metagenome assembly OLSP01 (sample SAMEA3136739, study PRJEB25190) | human gut metagenome | reverse complement strand
GAGTACCATCTCAGTAACACCTTCCCAACTGTGTACTTTTTTCAGGAAGAGGACATGCTGTTTGCTTCGGGTAGTATTTTCCGCCAAAACCTTGTGTAAGTCTCGCCCCGCTACCTTGTTTTTGCTTGAAAAAAGGAATCAGCATACTCCGATCTTTGAACGCATAAAAAAAGGTCTCTTATGAATAAGCAGAAAGTAAATATGACATCATCAATGAAAGAAAAAGGATATAGCTCCTCCTCTCATTACCGCATAAGTTCTGAGTTTGAACAAAGTGAGCAGGTGTTGGCTACCAAGTTCGTCCATTGGGGCGTACCACCATTGGAAAGCCTTTGTGACAGCTCTGTATATCTCTTGAGAGCAAAGCTTAATCGTGGCGAGCGAATGAGCCGTGAGGATAAGGATTGGCTCTGTGAAGCGGTGAATAACAACACCTACTTTCGCTCTGCCGTACCGCTACAAGGATGGCGATTTGACTTCATCGATGTATTGAAGAAGTACCTCGTCAATCAATATGGACAGTGGGCAGAGTACTATGCTCCCGACCGCACCAGCCTACGCAACTACCTCTATGGACCTATCAACCAAATCGTAGAGATACCCAAGCAGTAACAGCACTAATACCGATAAGACAATGAAAGGAACAGAACAATTTACCCGAACGATAGCCGAATACCTTAATGGACGTGCGATGACAGACCCTTTGTTTGCGCCCAATCTACAGAAGCCCCATAAGAACATAGAGGAGTGCATTCTCTATATCTTGAGTGAGGTGCAAAGAAGTGGTTGTAATGGCTTTGCCGATGAGGAGATATACTCAATGGCAGTTCGCTACTATGATGAAGATGATATAGAGGTGGACAAAGTATCTGGTTGCAATGTTGTGGTCAATCACGTTGTAGAGCTCTCCGAAGAAGAGAAAAAGCAAGCACGGCAGGAAGCTATCAAGCAATACCAACAAGAGGAACTTGTCAAATTGCAGAAGAGATACGAGCGACCCAAGAGAACTGAAAGAACTGAGACAACATCTTCTACTCAACCGCAACCCACACTATTTGACACCCTTGCCCTATGAAACCTAGGAACAAGTTTGAGAAAGCCGTCTTGGCACTGAGTACGAGACTATGCCCGATAACAAAAGCACAGCATCAGTGGGCATTCCGAGAGTGCATAGACCACTTTGCTTACCGCTTACCCAAAGGTCGTACGACTTGTATGGATTGTGGTCATAGTTGGACTTTAGAGCAGCCTATAGATACTTGCACTTGCCCTCAATGTAGGGCAAGTCTACAAGTCAAGACAACAAGAGCGCGGAAGTTACAACAGAAGCAGTACTTCACGCTCCTAACCACTTGTGGTGAGTATCAAGTGTTGCGAATGTTTCTCCTTGTTGTAGGTATGGAGAAAGGTTGCAGAGCTCAGAGTTCTGTCATTGAGATTGGGCATTATTGGTGGAGCGATGCAGGGAGACAAGCACTAGTAGCCATACAGCGGATTTTGGACATTACATTGATAGCTTCTCTTTTTACTCTCCGATGGCTATCCGTAACGATAGCGAAGCTTACCGATATGTAGCCTATTCGCAGATATATCCGAAGCTAAAGGTCACGAATAGGCTTTATAGAAATGGCTTCAACGGAGAGTTTCACGGCATAGCACCTACTCAACTCATCCCCGCTCTACTTACTGATAGTCGTGCAGAAACAATGATGAAAGCAGGACGGCACAAGGATTTAAGATACTTCCTCTCAAGGTGCAACGGACTTGACAACTATTGGAACTCATACAAGTTGACACTGCGTCAACACTATATAATAAGCGACATTGCCTTATGGTGTGACTATGTAGATATGCTCAAACGATTGGGTAAGGACATCCACAACCCGAAATACATCTGCCCCTCCGACCTCAGAGGAGAGCATAACAAACGAGAAGCGGAGCTTCGCAGACAGCGTGAGCGGGAGGCGATGGAGCGAAAACGGGAAAAGGCAATGGCGGACGAGGAGCGTTTTCGTGAACTCAAGTCAAAGTTCTTCGGCATCTGTTTCACGGACGGCACAATCCAAGTACACGTCCTGGAGAGCGTGCAAGAGTATATAGACGAAGGAGCTGAATTGCACCACTGTCTATTTTCAAATGAGTACTACCTCAAAGAAAACTCACTCATTCTGTCTGCAACCATTGAGGGCAAACGAATAGAGACGATAGAGGTCTCTTTGGACACACTACAAGTGATACAGAGCCGTGGCGTGTGCAACCAAAACACCCCATACCACGAGCAAATCGTGAGCCTTGTCAATGCCCATAGCCAACTGATACGGGAAGTTGTACGATGAAGGTCGGTAAAGGAGCTGTCGGCTCTTTTTCACTAAGGTTATTTCAAGAATTTGATATGCTTCTTTATTTTCTTCATCGCCCAATCGTAATGACTTGCCGTTACCGAGACACAATATGCTCCGAGTATAGATGTCCCAGTCCAAGGCAATGAGCCTTTGGCAAAAAGTTCATCATTGGAATAATTTTCTATCAAAACCATTACCGCATTATGAGACGCTTTCAAGTTTTCCTTTGCTTCCTCCAACGATGTGCTTTGGTGCTTCTTCCAAAACTCAACATTCAGTGCAGGGTAAGTTCTCCAATTGTAAGGTTCGGGAAGAAAAGGCTTAGGCACCCCATTGCTATTGGCTTGGACCCAATTCAATAGCAGATTATGCCACTCGTACAGATGCACAAGTACATCCCTCAAGTTCTTGTCTCTTCTCCAATGTGTTTCCTTACCGCTTGTAGTCATTTCCACAGCAAAAGGTGTCGCTTGTTGCTCCTCACTCATCCTATCTATGAGCTCCCACATCTTCACAAATTGTTGATTCGCAGATGTCATCAAATCCGCCTTTGTTGTAGCTCTTGCCATATCCTCTTTATTCTTTGTTTGTCTCAAAGGTAAGTAAAAGGATGAAGATTCGGAACCTTGTTCGTAGATTCAATAACAAAAGCCCCCCAAAAGGTAACCGACAGACGGCAACACTTTCGGGGGCTTCTTTTCTTTGTCTTTGAGTACGAGTAGGCGACCAAAGCAAAGAAGCAAAAGAAAGTCGCAAAAAAGAAGATTACACTTCTTCCTAAGTTGGCTGTATTTCTATTGATGATGGTTTATCCTCCCTTTCATTGTTGAAGTTGAAAGTCCGTTGCTGAAGCTGTCCGAAGTTGTCCTCCACGTAGATGTCAATCGTTTGGCGGTCGGTAGAGAGTGAAGTGTAATAGAGACGGAAGGTATCTCTTGTGAGCGGATAGCGGTCATTCGGTTTGAATACAGTGCCATCATCCATCTTCAAGCAACCCTTGCCATCCGGCTGGAAGTAACGGATCGTGTAGCGCGTATTGGCAAAGCGACCAGCTCTTTTGAGGCTACAGCGTATTTCAGCCGTTTCCCCCTTAGCTATGGAGTTCTGTACCGGCATCACTTCGAGCGAGAAGTCGTAAGCCTGCTGCACATCCAGCTCACGAGTACAAGCAGATAGACAAAAGAGGGCGAGGGCAATCCCTCCCACAGCCCATATCGTATTCACTAGGAACTTTTTCATTGTTGTTGGTAGTTAGATATTGAACTTGAGTCCTGCTGAGATAGCGGGACGAAAACGATGCAGGTCAGAGCCAAAGAGCAGTCGCCCTTGAGCTTTGAGGACGAAGAGCAGATTGTCTGTTAGGAACAGTTCCACCGAGCTATGTATCGCTCCACCATAAGTAAAGCGAGATCGATCCAGGAGTGTAGCCCCATCGGGTAGCAACCGTTTATCCTCGTTTAGCTCTTCATAACCGCAGAGCGCGGATAGTCCCAAGTAGCCAAAGATATTCTTCCCCCTATCTGAGAGTATCGGGTGCATATAGCCGAAATGCAGTAGCGCATCACGCAGTGGAACATTGTAAGAGCGATAAGTCAACCCTTGCTGCTCATATTCCGTCAAGAGAAAAGCGTAGTTCGCCCGCTTGAAGTAGTGTGCGAAAGCTAGACCTACCCCAAAGCTTTCCTTTGCGAATAGTCTCTCCCCCTTGATAATCGGAATAGAGCCGACCAGCTCAACGCTATTTTGCCTAGGGATTAGTCGCTGTGCGTACGATGGCATAGCAGCAACCATAGCCACCATCACGCAGACCATCATAGATAACCATCTCTTCATCACCACTTCAGTTTAAGGTTGTCAATCTTCTTAGTGAGCAAAAGGTCTTCAGGCTCCACATAGAAAGTGAGCGTGCGACTCCCGTTTCGCTCGTAGAGCGTCACTTCCAGCTGCTTATCCTCTGATAGTGTGAACTGCTCCAAAGCAAAGACTATTCTCTCAGAGCGTCCCGCCCCAATCCACATCACCTGATGAAAGGCACGTAGTGGTTGTAGTATTCGCTCCTGTATAGCTGTATGCTTCGCCACCTTCTTGTCCACCACCTTGAACGTGATAAAGTCCACCGCATACGGCATATTAGACTCATTATCCATACGGACATGGAAGTAAAGCAACCCATTGTGGGCATATAAGCTACGAAGTAGGAAGCGCATCCCGAATTGCTTCGCTCCAACATGCTTGATGGTTCGCTTATCATTTTGGTAGATGCTCTTCATAATCAGCTTAACCAATATGGGCGACTCACTTCCCAGCTCTTTGAAGTAGATGTCCGCACGATTGCTCGGCAGTCTTCCCTCCGTAGGAGCTAGAAAGTCTTTCATCTCGATGCTGAGCTTCTTTGGTTCATCCGCGTACTTCACATTGAATGCGTAGAATGAGCCATCCTCACAGATGACGCTCATATTGGTCTCCGTCTCAAACTCACGGACGGCAGCCTTTACACGCAGCACATTCTCCGCATCGTCAGCTTTCCCAGCAATAATGTTTTGCGACCCGAGGTCTACATAGCGTATAGCTGCAGGAAAGATGAGATGCACCGTCTTTTCAAACGTAACCTCCAGCCCGTAGGGCAACACGACCCGTCCATTCGGTATCGATCGGCTCATCCCTTGGTAAAGGTCTCCGCTACTCAGTAGTTGATTGTTCCCCTCCACTTGTTGTGCCATAGCGGGGAGCGTTATCGTAGCACAAGCTACGATAGATAAAATCCATTTCTTCATAAGTATATCAGTTGTTATTGTTAGAGTTCTAAAAGCTTACTTCATCTGTACAAGGAATAGTCTATATCCCCCTTTGAGCGTCACCTTAATCGTGCGGAGCTTCTTCTGTAGTAGTTGTCCAGCTCCCTGCATCACCCCTCTAGTCACCTCGGAGATGATTTGGTCTTTAGCCGATGAGGAAAAGGTGAAAGAGGTACCCATCGATCCCCCAACATTTGCCCCCATCTCCTTGAGTGCTGACACCTCTTCAGAGCCAGGAATGTAGACTCCCATCTGTCCGTCTGTATCATAGGCAGATAGTTTGACTGGCAGAATGCGACCATTCACCTCTATGCTCTTAATCACTAGCTGCATTCGGTTGCCATCTATCTTAGCTTGTGCCATTAAGATACTATGCTTCGGGATTGAAGTTTGCTGCACACGAGCGGTCTCTAGTAGGCGAAGAGCAACGTAGTCACCCTCTTTGAGGGTCGTTGTTTTGTCTACCACAACGCAAAGGGTATTGCGCTCGCCAGAGTGTGCGGAGCTATTAGAGAGTGAATGAAAGCTCATGTTCCGCTCCTTGGCTCCGTACATCTCCATAAACTCCTCGTCACTCATTGGCTGGTCCAGTGCTGAGACCAACGGCTTGTGGTCAGCTATTATCTCCATGGGAGCCTCGTCCTTGGCTGCTCCACCGCTAGGCGGAGATACGACCTGAGCCTGCTCACTCATAGGCATAGCTCCATGGGCAGGAGAGGCACTAGCTGCGGGCAAGTACTTAGCCGCCATTTGGTAGCTCTTCTCCATAAGAGCTAGTTGCTTAGCTTCCTCATCATCGTCTTGTTGGCTAAGCTCGTTCAGTTCACGTCTGAGGTCATCAATCTCCTGTTGCATAGCTTCTCGCTCCTCCTCATAAGGGTCAGAGCCGTAGAAGTCCGCTAGCAGACGGTTGTTCTCCTCGTAGCGTTGCATCGAAGACTCAATCTTATTCCCAACGACCGCCTCCTGTGGGTTGCTCTCGGACGAGCTCCCCTCCTGCTGAAAGTACTCCGCCAGTCTCCCCACCTCCTCACGAGCTTGCTCCTCTTGAGTTGTATGGTCAACTAGTTCGTAGGCTTTGAGTTTATTCTCCGTTAGCTTTTCGGTCGTAGCTTGTGGTATGTTGTCATTCAACCCCTCACCAGCGTCCGGTTGTTCCTTAGTGGCGGGTGCAAATATAAACCACATAGCAAGGGCAAAGATAACCCCTAGCCCTGCGAAGACTAACACCTTCTTCAATTGTTCTTTCTGTTTATGCTCCATAGTTACTAATCGCTAAATGTTCCATTCTCTTGATGTAGGTTGTATCCCTCTGTATCGGGCTGTCTACCAGCTCCCCCGTAGGGATAGGTGGCATCTCCTCACGGTGCGGGAGGAAGAATTGTGCCACCATCCAGATTGAGCAGACTAGGTAGACGAAACTCAGTCCGTAGACAATAATCTGTCGCTGTCTGTTCGTTAGCATATTACATCGCTCTCTTAGCCGTACCTGCCCCCTCAAATAGCTTCTTCTGAGGGTAGGTCTACTTTTCCGCTTCATAGTCTTATCGCTTGTAAGTTTGGATGTCACGATTCTCTCGTACGAGGAAGTGCTCCATCAGAAACCCTTGCGGATTGTTGTCCGAACGAACGGAGTTTTGTAGCGAGCAACTAGTCACCAAGCTCCGCTCCGTGACATTGCTCTGTCGGATAATAAACTGCCGAGCGAAGGTGGTTACTTCATAGGGGTATGAGTCAAAGTCACACCGTATGGAGTCAATCTCTATACGTTGGTTGACATTGCCCGAGATAGCTCGATTGTAGTACCCTTTCTCCGCTAGGTCCTTGTAGTAGTTAAAGGCGGACTTGTCGCATAGTTGGAAAGCACGCTCCATATTCTTCTCGATAGCATCCTTGTCGGGCGCAATCGTGAAGAAAAGCTCGTGAAAGCGTCTTACATGCTCTCGAGCCTCCACCGGGCGGTTCATCGAAGCGTCTTGGCTCAGAGCCAGCATCAGAGACTTCCCTTGGTCTAGTACGTACACCTTCTCACGCTGCTTCTTAGCAAAGCTGTACGAAGCATAGACCGCATAGCTACTGACCGCTATGCAGACTATCGCAAAGATGATAGCGTAGAGCCGAATCTGCTTGAAAGAGGTCTCTATGTTTGTGAGTGATTTGAATTCCATATTCCATTATTCTAATTGTCTTATATCTAAAAACTTCCGAGGGGTGGTCTAGTGCCAATGCGCCTTGGCACTGTAGTGCCATACGGGTGAAACTCTAGTGCCAACCCCACTTGGCACTGCAGTTTCATAGGCAGGAAACTCCAGTGCCATGGGTAGGAAACTGTAGTGCCACACGGCAGGCACTACGCTTACCTCCCCAGCTACTACATTGACACACATAGGAGGAGCTAATCCTACCCACCTGACCGTCATACGACCGTCACGTGGTCATCGCATCCTCATCGCATCCTCATCAATCGTGTCATGGCCACCCTTCGGCTGAAGGGACGCTATTTACCCTTGATAAGTGCCCCTTTGATACGTCCGCCTACGTTGCCAGCTATAGATCCAGTGGCACCAGCTACTGCCTTACCTCCCGTATAGGCACCCTGAGCACCTCGTTGCGCCGTCTGATTGACATTGCGTCCGTATGCCCCGATACCACCACCAGCCTCTATAATCCAGCCCGCTACCGTAGGAACACAGAAGTACCCCACGATACCAATCAGGAAGAAGACAATGTAGTACCAGCTACCCGAATCAGGCAGATAGTTGGGGTCACTCAACGCTGCAATATCCTTCTGCACCATCAACACCTGTATCTTTGTGAGGAGAGCAGAGAGGACAGAGCTCACGGGTAGCCATAGATAGACCGATATGTAGCGTGAGAACCAAGCCGTAAGCGACCCCGACAAGCCATCCCAAACCGCAATACCAAAGACGATTGGTCCCAGTATGCTCAGCACGATGAGAAAGAAGGTACGGAGCGTATCAATAATCAGAGCAGCTGCATGGTATAGCAACTCTATGAGGTCATGGAGTTGCTTCATCAGCCACTGCTTTGTTTTGTAAGCAGCACGCTCGGCATACATTCCAGCGATGGTCACCGCATCGCTCGGGCCGATGATCCCCATCTCCTCTATCTTTTGGTCAAAAGCTTCATTGGAAACCAAGTAAGCCGTCTCGGGATTACGGAGATAGGCAGCCTCTTGTAGTTTGTCTCGCTTAGCGATCAACTTGTCTAGTTGTACCGTCTGCTTATTGACCATTCGCTCTGTACCTTGTACCACAGGAGAGAGAATCGTATTCATCGTACCCAGCACAATCGTTGGGAAGAACATAATACAGAAGCCCAGCACAAAAGGTCTCAGTAAGGGGAAAAGATCAATCGGCTCGGCACGAGACAACGAAGACCACACCCTCACGGCTACATAGAAGAGAGCCCCTAATCCCGCAATCCCCTTGGCAATGCCCGTCATCTCTCCACAGAGAGGCATCATCTCCTGATAGGTGGAGCGGAGTAATTCATGTAGTGATGCAAAGTCCATAGATCCTAACGGCTATCTTTACGTAGATGGTCTTACCAATATCGGCTCTCTGGATTTCCATAAAGCGCTTTGACCGATGCTAGATCATTCTTCTCGTGAGCACGTACATAACTCACGGAGATATTCTTTCGGGTGTAGTAAGAAACAATCGATCGATACTCACGTAGTGTCGTATAGATGCGGTCTATCATCTGCATACGCTCGCTATCATTCATCGAGAACACCTTGCTCTTAGCTACAGACTTCAGCTCCTTGAGACTCTCGCCACTCAGTTCCAAGAGTTTGGCATAGCCAGCAGCCATAGCTGCTAGCTCTGTGGGGCGGAAGTTAGGGTCCGCTAGCATCTTCTTGTAGGAGGTTACATAGATCTCTGATATGTCTCCCACCATTAGGATGCACTCCTTCACCTTGTAGGCATCGCCTATAAGGTTGTTCACCTGCTTGAGCGCATCGTAGTACTTCTTGGTGTCGTTGTACAGTTTCTCCACCTCCTTAAAACCGCTTAGCGTGTTTTTGACCGTCTTCGAGGCGGTGGCAATCTCCTTAATGGAGTTAGCTATGTTGCCAGCAAAGTTCCCAGGGTCGGTAACCACCCACTGAGCGTGAGCTTGAGGGATAAATAGGCTCATTGCAAAGAGAGCCATCAGCAGATACTTTTTCATTGTCACTAGGTATTTGATTGTTACTATTATTGCTTATCTCTTTTCTCTATGGCGAGTTGTCGGATGGCCGACTCAATGTCTCCTCCCAACTGCTCCGCACGCTGCATTACTTCCAGCTTCTCTCGCTCCTCTGTGGTATAGGTGAGATACTCCTCCATACTCACCTCTGTAGCATAGACGGCACTCTGCATACCTCCCAGCCCGACCCACACCTCTTTGTAGAGTCGGTGAGGATCATTGTTCTGATTGATTGAGAGGATTTGGCTCTTCTCCTTTTCGGAGAGACCCAGCATCGACTGGATACCATCAAACTTGGTCATGTACTTACGCTGGTCTAGTAGGATCTTGCAGTCAGAGTTGTTGATGATACTCTCCTTCACTACGGGTGAAGAGATGATATCGTCTACCTCCTGCGTCACCACAATAGCCTCTCCGAAATACTTTCTGACCGTCTTGTAGAGATACTTAATGTAGTCCGCCATATTCTCCGAAGCAATCGCCTTCCAAGCCTCCTCGATGAGGATCATCTTGCGGATACCTTTCAGTCGGCGCATCTTATTGATAAAGGCTTCCATGATGATAATGGTCACCACGGGGAAGAGGTCTTTATTGTCCTTCACTTGGTCAATCTCAAAGACGATAAACCGTTTAGAGAGCAGGTCTATGTTCTTATCCGAGTTCAGTAGGAAGTCGTAACGGCCCCCTTTGTAGTACTGCTTGAGCGTAGTCAGAAGATTATTGATATTGAAGTCAGAGAGCGTCACCTTGATATCTCGTTGCTCCATATCCTTACGATAGACATCTCTAAGGTATTCGTAGAAGCTGTTGAAGTTCGGGACGATACTAGCATCTGAGCAGATGAGCTCGATATAGGCATTGACAGCAGAGCCCAGCTCTCCAGCTTCAGTCTTGGTGACCCGCTCATCGGCACTCTTCCAGAGCGTCATCAGTAGGGTGCAGATACTCTCCCGCTTCTCTACATCAAAGAACTTGTCATCCGTATAAAAAGGATTGAAGGAGATAGGATGGTCATGGGTGTAGGTGAAGTAGACTCCATCCTCCCCCTTTGTCTTACGATGGATTAGTTCGCACAACCCTTGATACGAGTTACCCGTATCAACCAAGAGGACATGTGCCCCTTGCTCGTAATATTGTCGTACCATATGGTTCGTGAAGAAACTCTTGCCACTGCCCGAGGGTCCGAGGATGAACTTGTTGCGGTTGGTAATGATTCCTTGCTTCATCGGCAGATCAGATATGTCGAGATGTATCGGCTTACCAGATAATCTGTCTGCCATCTTAATCCCAAAGGGTGAGAGCGAGTCCTTGTAGTTGGTCTCAGCCGTGAAGAAGCAGAGAGCCGGCTCAATGAAGGTGTAGAAAGTCTCTTCTGCGGGAAAGTCGCCAGCATTACCCGGGATAGCCGCCCAATAGAGGGTCGCTGTATCGATGGTGTTATGTCTAGGACGGCACTCCATCAAGGCAAGGGCAGAGCCCACATCATTCTTGACTTGTCGTAGCTCCTCTTCATCGTCACTCCATGCCAAGACATTAAAGTGAGCTCTAATGGAGGTGAGTCCCTGAGAGTGTGCTGTGTTGAGATACTCCTGTATCCACTCTTCGTTGATTTGATTACTACGGCTGTAGCGTGCTAGAGAGTGCATATTTCTAGTCTGCTTCTCAAAACGCTGCAAGTTAGCCTCGCTATCTTCAATGAAGATGTATTGATTGTAGATATGGTTGCAGGGGAGCATCAGCCCCACTGGAGAGGCAAAGGAGAGGCGGCAGTCTGAGCGATCTGTTGATAATCGCTCATAGCGACCATCGGTACTGACCGTAGTGGGTAGATCATCCGTATCAGAGAGCGTGTGCAGGCACAGCATATTGTCTCCCACACGTACAAGGTCTGCCCCTAGACGTATATCCTCCAATGTGCCGTGTCTGCTATCTGATAGAGAGAAGTAGCGATCTAATAGAGCAGCTTGCTCCCTAGAGCCAACCAGCTCAGCCTCGTTCATTCGAGCCAGCTTTATCAATTCGGAGTCATTGATGATGCGTTCGAACTGATCCACCGACTCCATAAACTTCACCATCTCCTCTTCGTTGGTAATCTCTTTAGGGAGTAGATGACCTCTACAAAGCGTTGAGAAGCTACTCTGCTGTGCCATACGCTGTCGATTGCTCTTCGTGATAAAGAGGTAGACGGTATGGTTTAGATAGGGTCGCTCATTGAAATGTCTCTCAGAGGCACGAGCGAGAAAGCTCAAAGGCTTTTCCTGACCACTTTCGCAAGTCGTATGGTAGCACTCCTTGATGAACCAATCTTGCTTGTGAACGATCGTGAAGTTGGGTAGCACCTTGATGGCTTTATGCCAAGTAGAGTGCATCGTCTCATACTCTGCAGATGTGACTGTAAAAAGCTCGGGTAGCTCCACTCGAAAAGCAACCGTCACATCAGCATCCTTACTGACAATGCACCCATGCTCTACACTCAGCAAGGGGAACTTTGACTCTAAGGTGGTTATCTTGCTTCTGTTTCTCATCATCTAGCGCTATTGAGTTGGTGAAAAAGCTGATAGACCGAACGACGGTTCAAGAAATACCTCGGGTGTCTTCTTATAGCTCCTCGCTTCATCAATCCATATTGACCATACTTGCGATTCATGGCGAACGTTTGCCACACCACAACGGTGGCACCCACTACGCCTATGCCCAAGCAGATGATCTGACTGATGCCACAGAGATAGAGAACCACGACAAGGATGAAGATACCCAGTAACCCTCCTGCAAATAAGAAGAGGTAGTGAGCCTTCAAACCCTTGAACTCGATCGTCCGTCCGACTCCTTTATTTACTTCCCAACTAGCCATTAGAGGAAGAAACTACGCAGGATGGTAGCAGCTACGATGAGGAAGATACAAGCTCCGAACCAGCTTGCAGCTGTCTTGCTCGTATCGGGGTCTCCTGAGCTAAACTTATTGTACACCTTGACACCGCCTATCAAGCCCACCACTGCCCCAATGGCATAGATGAGCTTGGTGGCTGGGTCAAAATAGGAAGTGACCATCTTGGTCGCTTCGTTGATGCCCGCCATACCATTGCCTTGGGCAAAGGCTGTCGCACCTGTCATCATCAGGGTCAGGGCAAGCATCGCTAGGCGTTCCTTGCTAATCATTCGTCTGTTCATTGTCTGTCGTTATATCAAGTTGTTAAAGAATAATCTTGCTGTTCTATTGTTGGGTTACAAGTAGTAAGAGAGCGGTTTTTCTTCTTCTCCCGCCTCTGCCTCTACTTGGGAAGGTGCGGGTTCCTCTTCTAGCTCTTCAGCTTTCCGAAGGGTTGCAAAGAGATTGCGGTGAGCTTCCTCCACTTCTAGCGTATACTCTTTGAGCCGATCCATAAGCTCCGTTCCTCGTAAGGTGCGGAGCGTCTGGCACACCTCCTCTTCATTTTCATTAGTCAGTGAATCCTCTTGCTTACTCCATTGGCTAATACGAGATAAATCTCTTGCTAGGATGGCGGTCGGGGAGAGTTCGGGCAGTGCCTCGCTGGCAATCTGTAACTCCTCCCGTAGGATACTCTCCTCATCTAGATCCTCCATCGTGTAGGCAACTTGTATCTCGTTTTCTGCTTCAGGGATAGTTTCGCTTTCCCCTTCTAAAGGATCTGTAGCGTCATCTCTTTGCGTTGACTTATCACGATCTAACTCTGCAAATGTAGCGGGATTATCGTCCGCTTTTTCAGACGAGGAACTCTTAGGAACCATAGGGAAAGATGAGGAAACAAAAGGCTTGCTCTTGCCGACTAGTTCGTCTCTCACTGGTTTCTTATATTCTTGATTGGAGTCTGCCTTTTCCGTCTTCTCTTTCTTGGCTGCAGCCTTTCTTTTAGGGTCTTGCTTAGAGCTGTTCAAGAGTCTCCGCCAATATGTGATACCAAAGATCACCCACACAATCCCTAATAAGAGCAGTAAGCATCTCAATGTCTCTTCAATCATAGGTCAATAGTCTTATCTCGTCTCCGCTGAGAGACGATTTGGTTCAATAGCTCCTGGTGCGTTTTCAAGTGATCCAGTATGATGTTTTCAATATAGCTTGTGATGGAGGTCTCTACACGGAGGTCACTCACCACATTTCGAAGTAGCTGTAGCACTTCGGTATGAATGCTGAAGCCAGACTTGTTGCGTCCGTCTCGTACAGATGTCAGGAAACGCTCTTCGTACGCTGCAAACTCTAGTGTCGATGAGCAACTCCTAGGATTAGGCTTCTTCTCCCCCTTGTCCGAAAGCTTTCTTTTGGAGCTGTGACGCTGGGATGCTTGAGGAGGGGTGGTCGAAATAGAGGCTGTTGTCTCTTCGGTCTCTGAGACGGCATTACACTCCTCTTCGAGCGTTGGTTCTTCATCCAAATCTATCGGCTCATCAAAGTCTGGGATATTATCTGCGGTACGCTTGGTGACCCCTATATTCGCCATCTCTCTCATCTTCGCTTGGAGCAGTCGCTCTCGCTGTTCTTTAAGTGAGCTCATAAGTTGGCACCTTTTTGTAGACCTAGCTTCTGTATCACCTCTTCGACCCATTCATCCACACCCGTCTGAGGACGTAGCGTTGTAGCTGGAGGTAGGTAAGAGCAACGAAAGACTCCCTTGACACCCCCTTGAGCTAGCTCACGACTGAAGCGAACAGAATGGTAGATACGAGTGTCTAGGATCTTCAAACCCTGCTCTTGGGCGTGCTGACTGAACAATTCGATCACCATGGTGCTGGCACTGCGATTTACCTTGTTCCAAAGCAAAAAGAGATCTTGGATTTGAGACTCTGCAAAGCCTACACCTAGCTCTTGGATCGTCTTGGCATAAGCAAAGCTTGATGCTAACGATTGCGGGTCAGCCTCTATGGGGGAGATGATATAGTCCATCATAATGGATAGCTCCATCATAGCACTGGTAGCTACATGACCAGGGAAGTCGAATATGACGAGTTGGGGAGCTATCGGTGCTTTACTCAAGTATTGCTCTGTATTGCTTATCGCCTGCTCTAGATTGCTTCGGATAATCTGGTAAGACTTCTTCCCATATTGGGCAAGTCGCTCGTGGAGTGCCTTGCCTATATCTGGAGAGGTTCCAATAAGGTCTCTGTCACGCTCTCTGAGCTTGAAAAATGACTCCTGCGTGCCATCGCAGTCCACTACGACAAGAGGGATATCCTTCTCGTAGTATAAAATAGATGCTAGCACTTCGGCTAGCGTACTCTTACCGACTCCTCCCTTTTGAGAAGCGAAGCCTAAGTAAAGCGGGCGGCTGTTTGATCTGTCCATATTGTTCTTTGGTTACTACTTGTGTTATAAGCCTATGGGGCGATTGTTTCACTCTAAATCTGACTCAAGAGTTAGGTCTTGACTTAGCTCAAAATTGACTTAGCTCAAGAGTTAGGTTTTGACTCAACTCAAAATTGACTTA
>OLSP01002467.1_pt1 | contig 14790 bp, 16 predicted proteins | sample 1672941 | NCBI WGS metagenome assembly OLSP01 (sample SAMEA3136739, study PRJEB25190) | human gut metagenome | reverse complement strand
CATAAGGCGTTCTCAATGACGCTGCGACGACCGTACTCCAGGCAGGCGTGCAAAATCTTACGGTCTTATATTATCAGATAATCGTCATAATGTCAAGAATAGTATGAAAATTCTCTAATCTTTCTTAAAGAACAAGACGTTCGACCGCAATCATGTAGAACGCCTTGTAATGCTATGCTGTTATGCTGCCAGCAAGAATAAAATTTTCTTTCCTGCCCTATTCAAAATAGAGCAAAACCACTGCTTCAACGCTTCATCAATACCAAGCCCGAGCTCCTTTTTTCGGAACAATTCCTTCACGCAATTTATCCCAAATTGCATTGACTGCATGGTCTCCAAAAAATACGCTATGCTCCGGTTCCGTTGCAAGCTCCAGAAAATCCGTTCCTCCTTCTTCACGTATCTCTCTATTGACTGATTCAGCTAATTCATTTAGCTCTTCAACAGATATATCACGTTCCCAATCATCCTCGGCAAGCTCTGTAATATCAATCTGACCGTTAATTTTATCAACGATGATTATTCCCGGTTTTAGGCTTTCATTACCATTAGTATAATACCAGTAAATTAAGTACTCGTCTGTTTCTTCTATCAATTTAAATGTAACCATTATCACTTTCACCTCTTATACAGTCCTTTTCTTAGATTCATTAATAATAATCTTCCTATGAGAGTATTCTTGCCAACACTCACAATCTTTTGTACTCCAATGATTTAGAGAATTCCATATTAGCAATTCAGCATTGCATTCCTCATTGAAATAGTTAATTAAATTCATTATAAAGCACGAACGCGACAATAATTGTCTATCTTAATAAGTAAAGATCCACCCGCCTAGCGGGTGGCTTTTATTTTTCGGGCATAGCCCTATCTTCAGCAGCCACACATAAATGTGTCTTTTATTGGTCTGCCAGCCATGCAATTATTACTTGCTACCCATAAATGGGTCTTTAGGATCAAATAACACTAACTGGTCCATTTCTTTATCTCGCTCCAATTGATTTGCTATGTATTCTTTTATTGCAGTAGTATTTTTACCTACTGTATCTACATAGTATCCCTTACACCAAAATTCGCGATTTCGATATGCGAATTTCATATTTCCAAACCGTTGGAACATCATCAGACTACTTTTTCCTTTTAAGTATCCTACGAAATACGAAACGCTCATTTTGGGCGGGATACTTAACAACAGATGTACATGATCTGGACATACTTCTCCCTCTGTTATCTCTACTCCTTTCCATCCGCATATTGTTCTTAATATATCCCTTATCGCCAATCTTTTTTCTTCATAAAAAATTTTTCTACGATATTTTGGCGCAAATACTATATGGTACTTACAATTCCACTTGGTATGTGCTAAACTATTTACGATATTATCTTGCTTTTTCGGCATTTTAATGTCCTCCTAATGTGTTTTTTACTTTGACTGGCAGGTCATTAGTATATTATCACATTAGGAGCTTCTTTTCTTTGCTCACCGCTTAAGCTCTTTTTAACCCCGCCACAATGGCGGGGTTTTTGTATACAAAAACGATGCATTTCTCTTTTACGAAAAACGCATCGGTTCTTTGCACTAATTTTTATAGCGTGGTTTTATTGTTGCATCATTCCGGCAAGCTCAGGAAACCTTGCAGCAATGCACCGGGGAACTGAAACTTTTTCTCTGTCCCTCCGAACACTACAACAATCAAACCGCCTTGGATTTCTTTTACAGTCCCCATGCCAAATGCTTTATGCCGAAGCTGACTGCCAACCATAACACGGGACAAATCCACCTGCTTGTGTGGTGCAGATTCTGCCGGTTTTGGCGCTGGTGGAGTATAGCGTGGCTTTTCCAAGTGCCGCCCATACACAGCCGATCTTTCTGCAACCTTCTGTGAATACTGCTTTTCCTTTTTGGGCTGATCCATATCCCTGACAGCTTCCGCAAAATCCAGAAACGGTTTTTCCGGCAAATCATCTGCTGAAGGGATCGGTGCTTCCATCGAAGCCTGTTGCAGAGCAAACATACTGTTATAGTCAGCATCCGATATAACCGTATCCCAGCCGCCACGATTCTCACCTTCATGCCGGTCAATGCCTGTGTAGCTCAAGCTGGCATCTTCGTATCTCTTGAACTTATAAACAGCATCATTCATCAGCGAATCATTGAACACCCCGAGAGATACCAGCAACTCGAAATCTTTAACATCCAGACCTGTTACTTTTTTGAAAAGTCCCGGCTCCAGCTGTGTGATGACATCCTTCAAACAGCGCTCCCGGTAATCAGTCAGATACATGAAAACGGGAATACGGGTAGCAAACTTAATCAGCTTTTCCTGAATCTGTTTGCGTTTGGATTTGTACTCTTTTTCTTCCTCGCTCAGCTCTTTTTTCTGTTTTGGCGTGAGTTTTTCTGTACCCTCTTTCTTTGCCTTTTTTACGGCTTCGGACTTGTTGATAATGGTCTGTATATCCTCGTTCAGACTGCGGAACCCTTCAATTTTCATCAAAGCATCCATCGCCGCTGGATTAGCCATCAAACGGGAAAGCGTATCGTTGTCCACATTGACAAGCAGCGCACTTTCCCATCGTTTGGCAAGCAGGGTAGCAGATGTACCTGCCATAGCGATGTCCAGAACCTCGCCTGCATCAATCTGCCGCATGGTGCTACCATCGTAAGCGATGACCGGAAGAAAATTGATAAACTCCGCTACCTTCTTTTCCGGGTTTCCTTCATCAATGTTCAAACGGCAGCTGTAATCGGAAATCTGTTTGAGCGCTCGGTCAAGAGAAAAGTCAAACACATAGCATTCCTTTTTGACAATTCCTTTTTTGCCGCCGTCCGTTGTGATTTCCCACGGGCTTTGCACACGAAACGCCGCCTGAAAATAGGTTTCCGGGCTGGACAGATTTCGTAACATAAAAATGCCTGTCCACGGCTTGACTGTAACACCCGTTGTCAGCTTGCCGCAGGAGAGGGTTATGGTCTTGCTTTCCAATGGGTCACGCATGGATTTTTGCACTGGCTCCAGAGCTGTCGCACCAATTCCAGCGCCTGCACCTGCACAGACATTGATGGTGTAATCATGGTAGAATGTATTCTGTTTCTGCATCAGCAGATTTTTCATCGCATAACAGGAAGCTACATTGGGGAGAAACCAAAGCGTATGCTGCAACACATTCAGCAGGCGTACATCGGCATACGGCATGGCGGGTTTTTTTGCTCCAAGCTTCAAATCATCCATGCTGGTTTCCAGATAAGCACCCCGAATGAGATCCAGCCACTTCTGCACCTCATTTTCATAGACAAAGCAAGCGTCCGCACCTTTGCCTTTGGCAGAGAAAAATACATTCAGGTCAAACTCATTGAACTCTCCCTGCATAGCGATCTGACGGATACTATCCGGGATGCGGTAAGTCATCATCACCATGCGGGGAAGTGCGGCATAAGGATTTCTGTCACCCGGCCAGTTTTCCTTTGCCCGCTGTTCATCCGAGTATGTCCAGTTGTAAATCTGATCCTCAATAAACTCACCGGAATTCAGCGCCCGAAACGGTGTACCGGACAGATACAGATAATACATGGTTGTGATGGGGAGAAACGTTTCATCATAGGCGTTGCCACGGTCATACTTATCCATATCCTCACTGTTGTAGCTGTCCTCGTCCTCCTGCTCAAACAGCTTTTTGGCTGTATCCTTCCATGCTCCGAAGTGGTACTCGTCAAAGATAACCAAATCCCAGTTGGTGGAATGTACCCACTCGTTTTTTGCCTTGATACCGCCGGTTTCTTTATTCACTCCCAAATAGTCCTGAAAAGAGCCGAAGCAGACGATGGGGCGGGACTTGTCCGCCGTTTCATAGGTCAGTTCTGCATTTCGGCTGATAAACTGCCAGCCCTCAAAATCGATATGGCTGTTCAAGTCCTCCTGCCATGCACTGACGACAGCCGGCTTGAAGGTCAGAATCAGAATCCTCTTGAATCCCATTCGTTTTGCAAGCTGATAAGACGCAAAGGTTTTGCCGAAGCGCATTTTGCAGTTCCACAAAAACTTAGGGTAGCGTGTAGAGTCCTCCTCATAAGCGCTCTGAAAATAAGCGGCGGTTTTATCCACGGCTTCCTGCTGTTCCGGACGCATGGAGAAGCTGTTGACTCGATTCTCCACATTGGCAGTATGGTTTTTGACGGCCAGCACAGCAGCCCGGACATCATTTACCGTACAGCGAAACCATTCACCGCCCATACCTGTAATCTGTTTTCTTTTCAAGACACGATGAACATCATGGTCAGTAAACGAGGAACCGTCCGGATACATGGCACTTTCCCGGTAGACGATTCGATAAGGAACGCTGCCGTCCGGTCGTTTGGTGGGGTACTGCTGGGCAACACGCTTGTCCACATCAATGGCGGTATAGCCCACCTTCAAAAGCCCTTGATACTGCGGGTTTGTGTCCTCGTAGGCGTAAATCATCGGGTGGGCATTGGGGCGTTGCGGGAAGAAATCAGTTGCCATTGTCGTCACCACCTAATTCCATTGGTTTAATCATAGATTCAATGAAAGCAATTTCTTCGTCTGTCAAACCGTACTTTGCATACAGTTTTTCGTCTGTCCACGACTTGGAGAAATCTTGTATTGGTACAAATCTAAATTTGTCTTTGGAAATATTAATTGAAGACACTGCTTGTAACAATAAAAACCGAACAAACTTCGTACATAAATAGTTTTGGATATTTTTAGCTGTAGTTTCTTCCTCTTCACAACCTATTAAAAAATATGAAAATGTGCACACATCTGTGGGTTGTAATAACATGATTTTAGAAATAACTTTAAATTTCCCATCTTTATTTGGTTCGCCAGCGTGCTCACTGGTAACTTTGCTCATTGCAATTTTCCATTTTCCTATATAATCTATTCCTTGATTAATTTTATCACGCTCGATATAACCAAAGCCTTTGCTTGATAATAATCGAAGATCATCATTTTTCTGCTTTTTATCACGTCCTCGTTCTGCTGATGCTATCCCAAATGGACTCAATGAACTGATTATTGAACTTAAACTATTCTCAGATGCTTTATCAACTTTATGAATGATTGATAGTGCATTATTGTATCTTACAAAAATAGGATATTCAGAAAGATTGCGTAATAATGTGCTTTTTTCATTATTGTTTACATTAGAAAATTCACACAAACCATGACTATCTCTCTCCCAAAGAAAATAACAAACGCCACCACCAATACTAATGCCAGAAAAACAATCTTTAGCATTTGGATAATCTACAATCTTTCTGATACGATCATCATTTAACATTTTCTCCCGAAACTTATCAAGTCCCATTCCTCCAGCAAACCACCGTGACGGAACAATCATGCTTAGAAAGCGTGGATTCAGCTTCATTGATTGCTCTATAAATTTATCATATAATGGTGTTGCTTGTGCTGTACTTGTGCCAGTATTAAGCTGATAAGGCGGATTGCCGATTATTACATCAAATTTCATCTTGAATATCTCCTCCGGTTTGATCGTATGTATCCACTCATAAGCATGGGTTTCCAGCTCGTCCCCTCGCTCGTATTCACTCTTGGACGCACCGCAAAACAGGCATTTGCCGTTTTGCCAGCGGTGCGGTATCCGCTTGTATCGGATGTTGCCGCTGGTGTCCTCAAAAAGCGTGATGGAATACTTGCTGTTGGGATACTTGGAACAATACACACTTCTCCGGGAGAGAAGGCTGGTCAGCTCGGTAATTGCGATACCATACAGCTGCTTGTGAAAAATATGGTCGATGCGTTCCTGTAAATCCGGGATTTCCTCTTTCAAGCCCTCAATCAGGCGTTTGGCAATTTCCCGCAGGAACACCCCGGACTTACAGGCTGGATCGAGAAATGTTGCGCTGCTGTCATGCCACAGTTCTTCCGGCAGCATATCCAGCATCCGGTTTGCCACCTCTGGCGGCGTGAACACCTCATCGTTGGACAGATTCGCCAGACAGGTGAGCACATCCGGGTTATACATACTGCTGTAAAAATCACTCATAATCCTGCACCCTCCTGTAATCGGTCAACGGATATTCCCTGATGGGCGATGGGATAAATGCCTGAACTTCTTCGTCATACTCCCAGCCGATCATGAAAATATTCATCTGCTCCTCATGTCCGTTCAGAAGCTCATCAAGTGCAAAATCACGGCGCTTCATCTGATTGCCTGTAACAAGGCTCCACTCTGCAAAAACAATAGGGGAACCGTCTGCTTGGAGCATGGTAAGCGCATCTCCACACAGAATATTTTTGCGCAGGATAAACCGTACCGCTTCCCGGCACTGTTCGTTTGCCTGGGCTTTGGCATTGGCGGTATATTTCTTGTCCCAGATCTCAAACAGCCGCTGACGGCATTCCTCTGCGTTATCATCCAAAATGTCAACTCCGTACAGGCTGGTCATTGCCAGTACCGAGTACCGTTCATAATCAAAGGGGCTTTTCCCATAACGACTTTTTACTACTGCCAGCTTCCGGCGGAGAACTTCCGCAAGAAAATTCCCGTTTCCACAGGCAGGCTCCAAAAATCGGCTTTCTATTCGTTCTGTTTCCTGTTTTACAAGGTCGCACATGGCTTTTACTTCACGCTCGGCAGTGAATACCTCGCCGTGATCCGCCACACGCTGCCTTGATTTCACCTGTTGTTCTGCCATTTCTTTACACCTCATATATCCATGCGCTGACAGAAAGGCAACTACCTACAAGATGGTGTACTTTTTCGCAGGTGTATTTTCAGGTGTTTGAAAAATGGCAAAAGGACTTTTGTTCACAAATTTTGTATGGAAAAAGCCGGTGTTCTGTGGTATCATTTTCTTATAGCTAAAAAACAAGCATTTTACAGGAAGGTACACATTCCTGTAAAAACACCTGCTTACAACAACTTAGCTTTTTCGTAAATCTCTGCACGATAGCGAAAGGTGGAAAGCGGCATCCCGCACAACTTTGCAGCAGCTGTGCCGGTGATTTTTCCATTTTTCCATTGTTGGTATAGGTGGTGGAAATTTTCCGGTAAAGGCTTTGGTGGGCGACCAAAGCGGACACCTCTTGCTTTGGCGGCAGCAATTCCTTCTGCTTGGCGCTGTCGGATATTGGTGCGTTCATTTTCTGCCACAAAGGACAATACTTGCAGCACAATATCGCTGAGGAATGTCCCCATTAGGTCTTTTCCCCGACGGGTATCCAGCAAAGGCATATCCAGCACCACGATGTCAATTCCTTTTTCCTTGTTCAGTATCCGCCATTGCTCCAGAATTTCAGAATAGTTACGCCCCAGACGGTCGACGCTCTTGATATAGAGCAGATCGTCTTTTTTTAGTTTCCGTACCATTTTCCGGTACTGAGGACGTTCAAAATCCTTACCAGATTGCTTATCAATAAATAAATTTTTCTCTGGAATAGAAAGTTCTTTCAGAGCAAGAATCTGCCTGTCCTCATTCTGTTCTCTGCTACTGACACGGATATATCCATACAAATTTTCCATTGCTTTTCCCTCCTTTCTCCTGACCGGGAAAACAGCTCCAGAACTGGATATCTTTCATCTTCTATGGTACTAGATGCTTTTACCCCTGAATAAACAGCCTGTGAAAAAGCCAAGTACAGACCCGGCATTTTGCAGTCACTTACCCTGTAATCAGGCACTTTCCTTTTCTGTACGCAAAACCTGAAATCCATGTTGTTTGGCGTACTTTCTGGCAGCTGCCAGTCGCTCCTCACTGTATGGTGGAATCAACCGGACAGACAGCCGGGACTATCACATAGGTCACACTGCCCTCCGGGGTACTGCGCTCCAACCGACACAGTTGGGGATACTTTCGACTGAACTCTGCTAATCTGCGTTTTAGATCAGCGTTGAATGTATAGATGCTGGCGGTGCTTTCCGCTTCGTTCCAGTTAATGATGGTTTCTTTCTCATACTTAGACAGCTTCATCATAAAAATCCTCCTCATATTCCATTTCACGGTTACGTTGTTTTCTCTTTTTCGTCCTCGTGGAAATTGCCGCCGCTGTCCAGCCAATTAAAAAAGGCTTTCTTGCTGATTTTAATCAACCTGCCACTGCGCACCACCGGAAACCCCGGTGTGTGTACCAGCTCATAAGCACTGGCTCTGGAAATTCCCATGATACCCTGAATATCCGTAACATCCAAAATCAGGGGCAGAGCGTCATAGTCGTTCCATTTTGCTTTTTCTTTCATATCGGTGTTCCTCCTTTATTTGAATTGATTGATTTTCATTTTCCGCATATTTGCCGTTCTACCTGTCCCGTTTCCTTCATGCTGCCCTGCTCGACATACATAAGTCATCAGTTTTTCGATGCGCTCACCCTCGTTTCTGGAGAAGTCTTGGCGGTTTATCTCGGTTCAGACGGTCATTCAGTTGTCAATGTACACAATGGAACGAAATTACCATCTGACGCCATCATAGCGCCACAAACTTGACAAAACAATAGTTTTGCAGTGCCATGAGTGTAACTAATATAACTGAATTATAAAATTACCATAAATCAAAACGAGGAAATTATATGGATTTTGAATTTGTGCGACACGAACCGCTTTATGACCGTATTCTGCTGGTGCTGACGTTGGACAGGCAGAAAATGAAAGAACGTATTTTAATTGGAGAAGAACTGCGAATCCGATTTCGTTTACAGGGATATGACGATACAGATGTGCTTTGTGATGTTACACGCCCTTTGGGAACTATGCTTTCAACCTTTGAGCATGATTCGGACGGCGAATGGAATCGCCTTGGTTTAATACCACTGAGAGAAGCCCTGCACTCCAATCGTTGGAAACAGCCCGAACTGGAACAGGTGTCCGGTGATTTTCTGACAAAAAAATATCTCACCGGTGATCCGGTGAGAATGTATGTGGTACTTCGTATCTGGAATGAATATTTGAAGGCAAGAGAACCACGAGATCGGGAATCTGTCTGCGAACGTTTTATTGAAAAAAATGAATGGCTTTACAGCCTTATTTATGGGCAATCCACCCCTTGACTTTGACGAGGATACAGGGAAGCCCAAACGACTGAATATTTTCACGCATATTCATGGTTCTTTGCCACAAAAAGATACCCGGCTTGACCTCTGGTATCCAGACAGCAAAAGGAAAATGGAGTGTGTTGCTGCTTATTCGTCCCTGTATCCGCTGATAATCTATTATCTGAACCGCCTGAACGATTGGGGGCTGTATTTCCGGAAATGCAAAATCTGCGGGAAAGTATTTCTTGCCAAAAGCCAGCGATATGAGCTGTGCAGTGATAAGTGCCGCAAAAAGCAATTCCTTCAGAACAAGCGTGAGTTTGATGAACGAGCCAGAGAAAACAATTATGATCTGCTCTACAAAAACGAGTGCCAGAACTGGCGAAACAAAATCAATAAGGCAAAGAAAACTTCTGGCTTTCCCGCTGACCGTCTGGAAGAAATGTTAGCTGCTTTTGAATCCTTCAAAAAAGAAGCCTTGCAGCGAAAACAGGCTGTGAAAAAGAAAATAGCCAGCCCAAAGGAATTTTGCATTAGTCCATTACTTGTGGTTAGGTCAACCTAGTCCAATTTTTGTGCCCGATTAAGACCTGGTACATTTTGTGGTTTCGCTAGTACATTCTTGTGCTCAAGCTATTCCAAATCTGCGGGTCAATCTAGTACACCTTTTGTGGTCGCAGGCAAAAATTCCCTGTTCAACAAAAAATAATGGCTTGTACAGATTAAAACTTCTGCACAAGCCACATCTAAACAAATAAATCCTCCTTCGTTAAAATAGTAATGCCTATATTACTAAGACGAAGGAGGATTTTTTTATCTATGCGTCAGTTTATCACAAATATGCTTAACATTAGTAAGCGTCAAATATAACGCGGATATAAAATCTCAATTCAGTAATATATAATAAGAACCGATTTGGTGACTCCGTAATACCTGAATACAATGAATTTTATGGTCTTCTGGTTAATTGGAAACAAGAAATACTAAACTCATTTACAACGATTAATGGCAGGCGCATAAATAACAGTTACATTGAATCGAAGAACAGAATTCTGAAGAAACTTATTATAAATGCCAACGGCTTTAGAAATTTTAAACGAACCCGTAACCGAATCCTTTATTGTCTCAACAAATATGATAACTTCACTCTTTAAAAACAAAAATGGTTGGAGCAATACGCTCTAGCCATTGAAACCCAATAGCACGGACTAGGTCGACCCACAAAATTTGTACTAGTCCAACCCACATATTGTAATAGGTCCACCCACAACTACGGACTAGGTTGACCCACACTCATGTAACAGCCCAACCAACAAATTTGGACTAATGCCAAGAAAACAGCCAGCCCGAAGGGATTTTTGGACTGGCTGCTCCAGCAGGGTAATGTTATCGTAAAACTGGCTGAACTGGAAAACTGACACTTCAGCAGTAAATCATTTCAGATAGAATAATTTCTTTTGCCCGGCTTCGGATGCTGTTCATTGCCCTGACCCATGCCATTTGGTCACGAGCTTTCAATTTCTCTGTGATTCCTTCGGCTTCTTTCATCTGAGCAAGGATACAATTTAGCCGGTTCTGTGCCTGTTCATTCAGATCTGCCAGATATGTCCATAGTTTGCCGGACAAAATCAGGTCGTTATACCGGACTGGGTGGTACAACTCCAAATAGGATTTGTGCATCCGCCCCCCAAACCACGATGGGGCGACTTTCTTCCGGTAACTGTAAATCCGGAATATAATAGTCACTGACCAGCGTATAGCTGATGCCGTTTTGACAGGTTTTCTTCGGTAAGTGTTCCATAAGCGACCTCCTGTATTCGATTTTTCTCCGAATCCAGTTGATCGTGTCCCGGTTCATGTCAAATTCAAGGCAGCTGAACTCTTAGTCAACAAACGTGATACATCGTTATTAATCCTTTGAAAAATCAAACTGATTTAATTTCAAAACATTATTAAATATAAGTTTAGCTAAGAATTCTGTTCTCTTTTGCGGATCAAAACTTTTACTTTTATACTGTTTTACAACACCCCGACAAGAAAAAAATGTAGATTTTTCATATACATCCCATTTTTCGCTTAACGGTTTCTTGCCGAGATTTCCATTTAATTTCGCTTCTAGAGGAATTAAATTACCTATCTGAGAATTTTTTATATCTTCAGCATCCGGAAGCATATGTTCTATAGAAAACTCAGAGACTTCATTTCTTTGAGAGACAAACTTTTCAATCACTTCAAGAACCACTTGAACACGTTTTTTGTTTTTATCTCCTGTATAAAGGCCAAAATGTTTAGACCAACCAATATTTTTAAAAGCATTTAAAAACCACTCATAGCCCGGTAATTTTCCTTTTAGATCAGTGGCAAATTCCTGTAATACCTTATCAGAGTAATTCTCTTCAAGGAGTTTTGAATACTTAAACACCACATCTTCTAATTTATTGGATTTTTCTTCTCCAATAATTGTATAACACACAAAAAAATTATAAATATATTTTAGAGTAAGCTCATATTTCTTTGCATCAAGAATTTCCTTTTCTTTTTGATGCATTAAGCTAAGTAGGATCGGTCTAAATTGTTCAAATCTTTTCACTCTAAAAAAGTCAAAAATCTCAAATTCAGTGGAACTACAATTTCCTTCCCTTCCATTGCTTGGATGTATTAGCTTTTCATAGTATTCTGATTTTAACTTAATATCATTATACAAATCCGCAACTTGTTTCCCACGACTGTTTTTTTGAATAGCTTGGTATGGTGAATTATATTTATCTCGTATGTCTCCATAACGATGAATTGCATAGTGCCGTACAAACTTATCAATGGATGATCCAAGGACTCTTTCCATATCCTCCCATTTCGTTTTTGCCTCGTCACGTAGTTCAACAGGTTGAATATATCGCATAATATAATTTTTTAACAACTCATGCGATACCAAATCCTGTCCTCTAGCATTTAATATCTCAAAAATAGTGTACGAATCTTCCTCGGATGATGATTCTATTTTAACAGCCGTCATATCTAAAAGTGTTGCTCGTATATCTCTAAGTCTCTCTTGAATATCTTTTACTGATTTTAAATCATCCTTAATAGTAAAGTAGAAAAATTTTATAGCATCACCAATATTCTTATCTCTTGATTTAGACAGAATATGTGTATCAACAAAAGCAGTAATTGACATTTTAGGATCTTTGATATTAATCATACCAGCAATGATATGACTAATTGACGTATGAAATTCTGAATTAAGAATAACCATATCTTGATTTCGATTATCCTTTGACTGAAGATACGAAACTGTTCCCCAAAAATCATCCATCATATCATTTTCATGAAAGTGTTTCATAATTGCAACCAGAAACAACGTAATAGTTGTTATTCTTTGCTGACCGTCAATAATTGTATAATAAGATAGTCCATCTTTTTTGGAACCCTTTTTCAAAACGATACTTCCAATAAAATGAGGCTTCTCTTCTGTTATTGAAAACAATACATCTTCAAAAAGATCTTGCCAACTGGATTTTTTCCAAACATATCTGCGCTGATTTCGAGGAATATCAAAAACAACTTTATTTAGAATGTCACTAATAGGATAATCTTTCGCTTCAAAAGACATTCTTCTCCTTCTTTCTATCTGTAAATTTTGAAAAGCAAGCATACTTATCGTGATAATCTTTTGTTTGTGTTTCAATTAATTATACAAAAAAACAATAAATTTGTATAGAAAAGCACAAAGGCAACAATAGTTTATATCATTCCAAAATATCTCAAAGCATCTATGATAGCCGCTTCCTTTTCTGGTGGGCATTTCGGCTGTCTGGCATTTTCAGACTTTGGTTTGTTATAGTTATCACGCTCGATAATACCGTATTTCTGTTTGACCTGGGCTATATATAGGTGACTGACCTTCAAGCCGGTATGTTCAAAGACATACTCCTTAATTACCTCATAGGTAGCTTTACTCTCCGCAGAGGTCAAATCCAATTCATCCATATTCAGCTCTACCTCAATGTGCTGCTTGGTATTAAGTTTGGACAATAAGCATACCGTTTCCACATGGCTCGTCAATAGAACTAGCTTCATCATAGGTATTTTACAGCCATAAGATTTCATTTATATTAGTTGAAAACTGCCTTAAATAAGGGATTGAAGCAACTAAGCTACATCTATTGTAATTAAATTGCTTTGGTGTACATTTTATCAGCGGACACAAAACGGCCACAATGTACCCATTGTTCAAGCTATTCAAAGCGAACATTACTTAATAAACTATTAATAATAAATTCGACGTTCCCTTGTTTTTTCCTGCCCCGGCTTTTTTTACAACTTATCTTTCACCAAAACTACAGCTACACTACCGGCAATAATCTGCCAGATCAGCCGCTGTCTTTTAACGCGCTTCTCCTCGCGCGCGGATGCCTGCAAGGATTTGTTTGCACTCTCCAATAAGCTGCTCTGAGCTTGCAACTCTATCTGCAGCTTTATTGATTCCGTCTTGAGCTTGCTCAATTCCGCTCTCGACTCGGTCAGCGCTGCTTGTGATTCTGCCAGCGCTTGCCTGGTGCTCTTTGTTTGCTGCAGCAGCAGACTCAACTTGCTGTCGAGTGCTGACATTTCCGCCGCCGTCATCGTGTAGGTTGTGTAGGTTGTAGCCGATGATGCCGCCGATGCAGAGACAGGCAATAGCAAGCACAATGTAACTGCAGTAATTGCGCAAAATTGTTTTAAGCACATCTTAGCCCTCCCACAGATAATAGCCCGGAACGGAGCCGCCAGCACGCATGTCAACATGGACAAAGCCCTGCGATACATAAGAACCCACGCCGTCAAAAATCTGCTTGCAGATGCGAGCCAACTCACGCGTAGATACGCCGTCAACGTAGATATCAGCGGCAGTACCAGCGACATGCTGAGAGTTAGACACGCCACCTACAGCAGCATTGTGTACCGGGCAACGATAGCCGCTGCTGATGTAGATTGGGCGACCTAAACGTGCACGCAAGCGTTCCAGACCGGTCAGCAATGCAGAGCTAATGCCATATGTCGGCAACTCGCCGCAATGCTTGCAAGCAAATTCAGACTCAGAAAAATGAGCAGATAACATAGCCATAACAATCAACCTCTTCTCTTTTTGATAACATTAACAAGACCTTGCACTGCCTCAATACCGGCATCGTTAAGGTTCTCGCAAATAGACAACAGCTCCGTGATTACCAGATAGCCCGCAACCAGCGGAACAGCCCACACCGGCTGATGCAGCGTAATCATCGCCAAGTCCACCAATACTGCGGCAAGCACGCAGAGGATATACACGATGACCTTACCAACAAAACGATGCTTCATTACCTCGCTGGAGATAAGCCCTTCTGCACGCGCTGCCTCGATGCCGCCAATAATCTGCATCACAGACGGAGTTTGCCCCATGCTCTGCAGGCGTTTGTAGCTCAAAGACATCCAGCGAGTGAAGCAGTCCAAAAATACCAATGCGGTAAAAACCATAAACAACACCGCGTGTTTGTGCAGCAAGACGGCCAAAATAGCCCCTATCACCGATTTGTAGGTAAAACCATGAGTTAAAGTTTGTGCCGCGTTATATACGGCGTAGCGCAAAGCTAAAAAATCCATCTCTCAACCTCCTAATTATTCATTATTACAGCTTCTACTTCTTCTGCCGTGCTGGCAGCTTCAACCTGCGCCTTGGCGGCTCGGTACGCCGTGTGCAGTTTATTGCTGCGTGCAGCCACGGAAGCAATAATCATACGCAGGTCCTGCGTATGATTATTGCTTC
>OLSP01002456.1_pt1 | contig 14823 bp, 5 predicted proteins | sample 1672941 | NCBI WGS metagenome assembly OLSP01 (sample SAMEA3136739, study PRJEB25190) | human gut metagenome | reverse complement strand
TTCCTACTTTATGGAAGGAAGTAACCAGCGTATGCAGCTCAATCCGGCCTTGATGCCGGGACGCGGTTATCTGAATATTCCCGTGATAGGTTCGTTGAATGCTACCGTCAACTCCAGTTCCCTGGGGTATAGGGATATTATGGACATTATTGAGAACAGTGATGACAGCGACTATTTCATGAGCAATGACTTTATGAACCGACTGGATGCTACCAATAACTTGAATGTGAATTTGAGTACCGACATTCTGTCTGCCGGGTGGTATAAAGGGAAGAGCTTCTGGTCAGTCAATGTAGGGTTGCGTAATGATATCGGTGCCGCCATACCGAAAACCATGTTCCAGTTTATGAATAACATGAGCAGCCGGGAGTTTGGTGACAATATTTCTGACTATTTGGGTATTAACGAAACCATTAATGGACAGAAGCTTGAGATAAATTCCTATGCGGAAGTCGGCCTTGGCTTTGCAAGGAATATAACAGACCGGCTGGCTGTAGGCGGTAAGGTGAAGATGCTGTTGGGTATTGGTAACTTAAAGCTGAACATCAACCAGATTCATGTGGAAACTCCTTCTGTCGGTTCTTCAGGAATGACGAGTAAAGCTTCCATTCAAGTGGATGCAACTTTGGAGAACTCGTCAAAGCTGTTGGAGCTTCCCGAGAATGAGAGTGGCGATTATATCGATGAAATCGATTTTGGCAGTTTCGGTTTTGCCGGATATGGTGGGGCTATTGATTTGGGAGTATCTTACAAGTTACTGGATAAATTGACACTTTCTGCTTCAGTTCTTGATTTGGGTTTTATCAAATGGTCTAAATCGAATACCAGTATAGCGCGAGCCAATGCAGAGCAGACTTATGATCTTCTTGACCCGGCCTCGCAGCAGGAGTTCATGAATATTGTGAACAGCGGCGAGATTCTTAACTATGACATGTTGAAGCTCAAGACGGAGGAGGCTTCTGAGAAGAGCCGTACCCGTGGATTGACTTCTACAATGGTTCTTGGCGCTGAATATGCCTTACTGAATGATTGGCTGGTAGTGGGTGCCTTGTATACCGGTCGTTTTGCCAAACCGAAAACTTTGAATGAGCTGACTTTCTCTGCCTGCATCCGTCCGACGAATGCTTTCAATGTAGCTGCCAGCTATTCCGTACTTCAAGGAGCCGGTAAAACCTTCGGTCTGGCACTGAAACTGGGTCCTTTCTTTGCGGGAACAGACTATATGTTCTTTGGCAAGAATACGAAGAATGTCAATGCTTACTTGGGGGTTTCTATTCCTTTGGGAAAACAGAAAACGGCTGAAAATTAATAAAGTGAGTTATCAGTTGTCGCGGGTTATCTTTCTATAAAAGAGGATAATCTGCGATTTTGTTTTTACGAAAACGCAAAAAGCTTTATCTTTGCTGGTAAATACCTATAAACAGTACTCATGAGAATTGCAATAACGTTTCTCTTGTCTTTGGTTTTCAGTAGTTTGCTGCAAGCTTCACCCATACCTTTTTCTCCTATAGTGAGGAGCTATTCGGTGTCGGATTATAATGCCGGTATTCAGAATTGGTCTATTGCACAAGATGAAAGAGGGGTGATGTATTTTGGCAATAATAATGGACTGCTGGAATTTGATGGAAGTGCTTGGCGGTTGTATGAATTACCGACAAAAGGAATTGTGCGTGCTATATATATCAGTAAAGATGGAAGAATTTATGTAGGCTCTTACGAAGAATTCGGTTATTTTGTCCGTACTCCTTATAATACCCTTGAATATCATTCGCTAAAAGATGAGGTGAAGGATTTTACTTTTCATAACGATGAAATCTGGAACATTGTTTGCGTTCAAGGGGAAATTGTATTTCAATCGTTTGGTTCTCTCTTTTTTTATAATGGAAATTCTGTGGAAGGTATTCGGGTGAAGAGCCTTCCGCTGAACTTATTTCAGGTTGGAAATACTTTTTATTCTCAAAGAATAAATGGTGGACTTTGTGTCTTTTCCGACAGGAAAATGGAAGAACTTATTCCCAGAAAGGTATTTGGAAATAGCGATGTCTTGGCTGGGCTTCCTTATGATGATGCCGTTTTAATGCTTACCCGTAATCAGGGAGGTTTTCTCTATCGAGATGGGAGGGTGGAAAAATGGGAAACCGAATGTGATGATGTATTCAGGAAGCATACCATTAATCGTGCGGTGATGACCAAAGACAGTTGCTACGTTGTTGGCACAATATCCGATGGTATATATGCGTTGGATAAAAAAGGAAAGCTGATTTGGAAGGTCAATACGGATAATAAACTACAGAACAATACTGTTTTGAAGTTGTATTGTGATGATGACAATAATATATGGACAGCTTTGGATGAAGGTATTGCCTATATACACAATAATTCTCTAATCTATTATTATGAACCTCCGTTTCGTAAAATAGGTATGGTATATGATGTTCTAGTAAGGGAAAATGAAGCTTATATTGCTTCTAATCAAGGACTTTATTGGCTTAAGGATGGAAAGGCTGAATTGGTTCCGGGCTTGGAAGAACAAGCGTGGTTCGTCGATGAATGGGGAAAACAGATTTTATGTGGACATAATAAAGGAACTTTTCAGATATCGGGTTCGCAGGCATCGCTGATTTCGGATGTGAGAGGAGCGATGTGCATGAAAGAAGTCAATCTGGAAGGACGTTCGTTCCTATTGCAAGGTACCTATACGTTTCTGAATTTATACAATGAGGAGTCTTCGGGCATCTGGAGGTTTCTGCGGTCGTTAGGCGGGTTTACCCACATGGTGCGGGAGATCGAGATGGATCCCCAGGGGAATATCTGGGTGAAGCATTTACGGAAAGGATTATTCCGTTTTCGGATTAATCCGGATCTGAAACGGGTAGAAGATGTCAGAACCTATATGGAACTGGGTGATGTGAAAGATGGGGACTTCTCTTTGTTTAAGATCAATGGACGGGTTGTTTTTTCAAATGGGGAAATGTTTTACACTTACGAAGATATGAATGATTCTATTATTCCTTATGAATCGATGAATGAGCAATTGGCGGATTTGAAAGGAATACATAGTGTGAGTCATGCAAAAGGCAATTTGTACTGGTTTGTAAACAGCAAGATGGCATATTTGGTGAAATGTGAAATGAATGTTTTCCGGATTGAACATAGAATTCCGTTTTCTTTGTTTGATGGTTTGTCTATAGAGGAGAGAGCAGCGATGGTTTATGACAAGGCGAGTGGCAGTTCTTATCTCTGTTTGAATAATGCTGTTGCCCGGATTGATTCAGATAGTTCTCTTTTGTACAAGTCCTCTATTAGGCGCTCTTTGTGGATATCGGCTATAACGACTGAGTCGGAGTGGACGGGAAAAATAAAAAAAATGTCGGTGCAAAAAGAGAACAAGATTGATGCAGATTTGAATACCGTATGCTTCTCTTTATGCTATCCGGTTTATAATGACTATACTTACAAGGTAAGGTATAAATTGGAAGGACTGTCCGATCAGTGGGTGGAAGGTGACCGCAGTCTGCAGAAGAAATATACTCGTTTGCCATTTGGGTCGTATGTTTTTAAAGCTGAGATTTATAATGAGAATGAAGTATTGGCATTGGTAACGCTACCTTTTGAAGTCTTGAGACCTTGGTTTCTATCATATTGGGCTATCACCGGTTATGTTCTGATTGGGCTGTTGTTGTTATTGTTGTTGCAATACATCGTTTATCAGTCTGTGAAGAAGAAGAAAGACAGGGTGATTGAACAACAACGCATTACCCATCAAGCTGAGATAGAAATACAGGAAAAGAAGATTATCGAATTGGAGAAAGAGCAACTGGAAGCTGATTTACGTTTTAAGAGTAAAGAACTGTCCGGAGTTGTGATGACCAATATTGCCCATCAGGAGTTTTTGAATTCGTTGAAAGAAGAAATACAACAACAGAAGTTATCAGGGCAGTATACGCGGAAGAATCTGGATAAACTCTTAGTATTGATTAATCAAAGTATCGTTTCGGATGAGGAAAACTGGAATATGTTCCAGGCGAATTTTGACCGGATACATGAGAACTTCTTCCGAAACCTGAAACAACAGTACCCGGATCTGACGGCGGGTGATTTACGTTTCTGTGCTTTACTCCGCTTGAATATGCCGACAAAAGAAATTGCCAAGCTGCTGAATATATCGGTGAGGGGTGTAGATGCGGCAAGATATCGCTTGCGTAAGAAATTTAATCTATCTCAGGAAGATAGTCTGACGGATTTTATGATTAATTTTAAATAGTTGATTATTAACGTTATAATGTGAAAGGAAGTACTAAAATAGTACCTCCTTTTTTTGTGTTTTGCACTAAAGGTACTTTTGTTGTAGCTCTGTATTGTGGCAGTTTAAGGTGCTTTCTCTTTATTTGCAGCGAAATCATTTTTCTCCAAAAATAATAAAGAATGAAAAGCATGAGACAATTAATCCTTAAGGTACAATCGTTTTTAATTTTATTGGTGCTGGTATCTGCCAATGTGCAAGCACAAAAATCTCCTGTCGATATGGATCGCTTTATTGATGATCTGATGAAGAGAATGACGCTGGAAGAGAAAATCGGCCAGTTGAACTTACCTGTTACGGGTGAAATAACCACCGGGCAAGCCAAGAGTAGTAATGTGGCTAAGCGTATCCGTGCCGGTGAAGTGGGCGGACTCTTTAACTTGAAAGGCGTGGAGCGTATTCGTGACGTTCAGAAACAGGCAGTAGAAGAAAGTCGTCTGGGTATTCCTCTTTTATTTGGTATGGATGTAATTCATGGATACGAAACTGTATTCCCTATTCCTCTGGGATTATCCTGTACCTGGAACATGAAAGCTATTGAAGAATCTGCACGTATTGCTGCTATCGAAGCCAGTGCTGATGGTATTTGCTGGACATTCAGTCCGATGGTGGATGTTTCCCGTGATCCCCGTTGGGGACGAGTTTCCGAAGGGAATGGTGAAGATCCTTTCTTGGGAGCGGAGATTGCGCGTGCTATGGTACGTGGTTATCAAGGGAAGGATATGAGTAGTAATGATGAGATTATGGCTTGCGTAAAGCACTTTGCTTTATATGGGGCATCAGAAGCAGGACGCGACTATAATACAGTGGATATGAGTCATCAACGTATGTTCAACGAATATATGTTACCTTATCAAGCAGCCGTGGAAGAAGGTGTGGGTAGTGTGATGGCTTCATTCAATGAAGTGGATGGTGTACCGGCTACCGGAAATAAGTGGCTGATGACCGATGTACTTCGTAAGCAGTGGAACTTTGATGGGTTTGTTGTGACAGACTATACCGGTATCACTGAAATGACCGATCATGGTATGGGGGATACACAAACAGTTGCAGCCTTGGCTCTGAATGCAGGTGTTGATATGGATATGGTAAGCGATGCTTTTACAAGCACACTTAAGAAATCTTTGGAAGAAGGAAAAGTTTCAGTAAAGGCTGTTGATGCTGCTTGTCGCCGTATTCTGGAAGCTAAGTATAAGCTGGGTCTTTTTGATAATCCCTATAAATATTGTGATATAACCCGTCCTAAAAAACAAATCTTTACGAAAGAACACCGTGCTATAGCCCGTAAGACAGCTTCGGAAAGCTTTGTTCTCTTGAAGAATGAGAATAGTGTACTCCCTCTGGCAAAGAAAGGTACCATTGCTGTAGTAGGTCCTTTGGCTGATAGCCGTAGCAATATGCCGGGTACGTGGAGTGTGGCTGCTGTGATGAACAAATATCCTTCTTTGATTGAAGGTCTGAAAGAAGTAGTGGGAGGCAAGGCTAAAATTCTTACGGCTAAAGGGAGTAATCTGATGAGTGATGCCGAATACGAAGAACGTGCTACTATGTTTGGCCGTACCCTGCATCGTGACAATCGTACAGATAAGGAACTGCTGGATGAGGCGCTTGCTGTAGCTGCCAAGTCTGACGTGATTGTTGCTGCTTTGGGTGAGTCTTCCGAGATGAGCGGTGAAAGTAGTTGTCGTACAGATCTCGAAATGCCGGATGCGCAACGTGCACTTTTGCAGAAATTGTTGAAAACCGGCAAACCGGTGGTATTGGTGTTGTTTACCGGTCGTCCGTTAGTATTGAATTGGGAGCAGGAAAATGTACCTGCTATTCTGAATGTGTGGTTTGGTGGTAGTGAAGCTGCTCTTGCCATTGGTGATGTACTGTTTGGAAATGTAAATCCGAGTGGTAAACTTACTGCTACTTTCCCGAAGAGTGTAGGACAGATTCCTTTGTTCTATAATCATAAGAATACCGGTCGTCCTTTGCCTCAAGGAGCTTGGTTCCAGAAGTTCCGTAGCAATTATCTGGATGTAGATAACGAACCGCTTTATCCGTTTGGATATGGCTTGAGCTATACTACTTTCTCTTATAGCGATATTACATTGGATAAATCGTCCATGAATATCAATGGAGAGATTACGGCAACTGTAACGGTAACCAATACAGGTAAGTATGACGGTTCGGAAGTAGTGCAGCTATATATCCGCGATCTTATAGGCAGTGTAACACGTCCGGTGAAAGAACTGAAAGGCTTTGAAAAAATCTTCCTGAAAGCCGGTGAATCCAAACAAGTGTCTTTCAAGTTAACAGCTGATATGTTGAAGTTCTACAATTACAATCTGGATTTTGTGTGCGAACCGGGCGACTTTGAAGTAATGATAGGTGGTGATAGCCGTGATGTGAATAAGGCCCTATTTTCGCTTCAATAAGTATCTGCTTGGTAGTAGATAGATAAAGAACGAATACAGAAACTTTATTAAAAATAAATGTCTGATAACTAATTAGTTCTGCGAGTATGTAGTAGTTATAAAGTAGTACCATGTTTAGGCGTGGTACTCTTGTGGTAGCCTGTTTTTTGACTTAAATCAATTATTGCTATACGTTTGCAGAGTAATTTTAAATCAATACAAAATGAAAAGAAATCTATTAATTACATGTGTGATGTTGCTGTTTGCTGTCGTTTCGATGGCGCAGAACAAGATTACAGTTTCGGGTGTCGTTACAGATAAGACAGGCGAAACTGTTATAGGTGCTTCTGTTCGGGTAAAAGGACAGGAGAATATGGGAACTATTACGGACATCGACGGAAAATACCAGATTCCTGGCGTACCGGCGAATGCCACTTTGATATTCAGCTATATTGGTATGAAGGAACAGGAAGTGGCGCTTAATGGGCGTTCTACAGTGAATCTTATGATGGAAGAGGATAGTCAGCTCATTGAAGAAGTTGTAGTAGTAGGTTATGGTAGCGCCAAGAAGCGTGATTTGACCGGTTCTATTGTAACGGTGAAAGCTGCCGAGATTGCTTCAAAACCATCTACCAATCCTTTGGCTTCTATTCAAGGTAAGGTCGCTGGTGTGCAGGTTATCAATACAGGACGTGCCGGGCAGGATCCGGAAATTCGTGTTCGCGGTACAAACTCTATCAATGGTTATACTCCTTTATATGTAGTGGACGGACTGTTTACGGATAACATCAACTATCTGAATACAGCGGATATTGAATCTATGGAAATCCTGAAAGACCCTTCTTCCTTGGCTATTTTTGGTGTGCGTGGTGCTAATGGTGTTATTATCATTACTACTAAGAAGGCGAAAGAAGGTAAGACTCAGGTCAGTATTAATGGTTCGGTGGGTTGGAAAAAGGTTACAGACCGCGTTAGCCTGACTAATGCAGAGCAGTTCAAAATGCTTTATAACGAACAACGCATGAATCAGGGTGGCGATCCGTACGATTATACCGTATGGAATGCAGATACTGACTGGCAGGATGAGATGTTCCAAACAGGTTTCCTTACTAACAATACGGTTAGCATTACAGCTTCGGGAGATAGAAGTAAGTTTTATCTGGGCTTGGGATATGTAATGGAAGAAGGTTCCATCAAGAGTGAAAAGCTGAATAAGTTTACTGTGAATTTGCATAGTGAACATAAAGTGACCGACTTCTTACGTTTTGGTTTCCAGGTGAACGGTGTACGTGCATTATATCCTGATGCAAAAGGTGTAGGCTCTGCTTTGAAAGCAGCTCCGATTGCTCCTGTTTATGATACGGAAAGCGGTCTTCTACATACTCTTCCTGATTTTCAGCGTGCTCAGGTTTGGAATCCTATGATTGAGCCCGTGTTGAGAGGTGCTCATAATAAATCTGCAAATTATCGTATGGCAGGAAATATCTACGGAGAACTTGATTTGATGAAGAATCTAACCTTTAAGGCTACTTTCTCCCTGGATTATGCTTCCAGCCAGTCACGTTCTTATTCTCCGCTTATTTATGTGTATAACCCGGATGTAGAAGGTGGTAAAGAAAGATTGACGGATAAAGAAAGTATCAGTCAGTCGAAGTCTACATCAATGGCAGCACAGTCCGATTATGTATTGACTTATATTAATCAGTTTGGTGATCATGGTTTAACTCTGACTGCCGGTCTTACTACGAATTATAATGAATATTCTGATTTATCGGGTGGCCGCAGTCAATTGCCGGGTTATGGTGTTTCCATTGGCGAAGATATAGATAAGTGGTGGATTACTATGATTGATGATGCTACATCAGCTACTAATGGTGGATCCCAATACAAACGTTTTACAATGTCCTATCTGTTCCGTGCATTGTATAACTATAAAAATCGTTATTTGCTGAATGCTTCTTATCGCCGTGACGGTTCTTCCGTATTTAAGAGAACAGGAAATACATGGGATAATTTCTATTCATTCGGTGCCGGTTGGGTTATGAGTGAAGAGGCATTCATGAAGAAACAGAATGTAATCGATTATCTGAAGCTGAAAGGTTCATGGGGTGTTTTGGGAAGCCAGAATACAGGAGGTTCCCACTATCCGGCCTACCCTAATATAACAAGTTCGGGTTCTGCTGTCTTTGGTGATAATGTTATTGCAGGTAAGGGACCGGATAAACTGATTTCACAGACATTGGGTTGGGAGCGTAACTATTCATGGGAAGTTGGTTTTGATATGCATCTGTTGGATGGTCGCATGCAGATTTCTCCTGTTTATTACAATAAGACAACCAAAGACTTGCTGACAAGTGTTCCCGGTCTTTCAGGTACGGTTCCTGCATTGCAGAATACAGGAGAGATTCGTAACCGTGGTTTTGAGTTGGCAGCATCCTGGAGCGATAAAATCGGTGAAAACTGGCGTTATGGTGTTTCAGCCAATCTAACGACTATTGATAATGAGGTCGTATCATTGATAAGCAAGGATTATTCAATAATTAATGGCGTTTCCCGTGTATCTGAAGGATATCCTATCGGCTACTTCTATGGATACAAAGTGGCAGGTGTTTATCAGAATGAAACCGATATCGAAACTTCAGCACCTAACCAGGTAGCTTCTGTGAAGCCGGGCGATTTGAAGTTTGCCGATGTAAATGGTGACGGTATTATCTCAGAGAAAGACCGTACTATGATTGGTAATCCTACTCCGGATTTTACTTATGGTTTTAGCGTAAATCTGGGTTACAAGAATTTTGATTTGAGTGTAGATATGATGGGTGTTTATGGAAATGAGGTTTATCGTAACTGGGATAGTAGTGCTTATGCACAATTCAACTATCGTACAGGGCATTTGAACCGTTGGCATGGTGAAGGAACATCCAACTGGGATCCGATTCTTGATCCATCCCGTTCTGTAAATCTGGAGGCTTCTTCTTACTATGTAGAAGACGGAAGTTTCTTCCGTATCCGTAACATAGAGTTGGGATATACCTTTGATCCCCGTTTGTTGAACCGCATTAAACTGCAATCTTTACGTATCTATGGTAATGTGCAGAATCCTAAAACATGGAGCCGCAATACCGGATATACTCCTGAAGTTGGTGGTAGTGCAACAGCGTTTGGTGTAGATGGTGGAGGTTATCCGATGCCTGTAGTTTATACATTAGGCTTTAACTTATCATTCTAAACATGAAATCTAATAAAAGAAAAACGATCAGTATGAAAAAGATATTTTATTATGTGATGGCTTTGGCACTGGGATGTTCCCAGATGTCATGCAGTGACCTGTTAGATCAGAAACCGCAAGGAGTATTGACTGAAGATGACCTGACTGGTGGTACTTATGAAACACAGATTTTTAACATGTATGCCTTGCTTCGTGGTTATCATATTGTTTCCGGAAATACGGCGTTGGCTATTCATGGTATGCGTTCGGAAGATGCGGAAAAGGGTAGTACACTATCTGACGGATCTGCAACAGGAAAAATGTTTGATGATTTTGAATATGCTGCAAGTGACGGCATGATAAAAAGTTACTGGAATGCTAATTATACCTTGATTCATAAAGCAAATGATGTATTGGAGGAGATGAAGTCGAATCCTTCATTGACAGGCGGTGACTTAGTTAATAAGGGAGAGGCTTTATTGATGCGTGCTTTCTGTTATTTCAATTTGGTACGTGCTTTTGGCGAAGTGCCCTTGATTGATTTTAAAGTAGGGAGTGTAGCAGATGCCAATATTCCCAAATCTTCTGTAGATCAGATATATACTTTGATTGATGAAGATCTGACAAATGCAGAATCTTACTTGCCGAGGACTTGGGAAGCACAATATGTCGGTCGTCTTAGCTGGGGAGCGGCTCGTGCCTTACATGCCCGTACTTATATGATGCGTAATGATTGGAACAATATGCGTGCGGCAGCAGAGGACGTTATTTCTTCCGGTTTATATAATTTGAATACACCTTATGAAGATATTTTCCGTGAGAAAGGTGAAAACTGTGGTGAGTCTGTTTTGGAACTTCAATGTACTGCTACTGCTGCTCTTCCGGGATCCAACGAAATTGGTAGCCAGTATGCTCAGGTACAGGGCTGCCGTGGGGCCGGTGAATGGAATTTAGGTTGGGGCCAACATACTCCTACTCAATTATTGGCTGACGCATTCGAAGAAGGTGATCCCAGAAAGGATGAGACTTTATTGTATTTTATTAGAACGGGAGAAGATCCTTCGACCATTTCAGCAAACAAACCTTATGGAGAAAAGCCGATTGCCAATGCCGATGTGATAGCAAAGTACTTTAATAAGAAAGTGTATACAGATCCGGCTTTGCGCGAAAAGTATACGAAGAGTGGGTATTGGGTGAATATTCGTCTGATCCGTTATTCGGATGTCGTACTGATGGCTGCGGAAGCTGCTTGCGAACTGGGTGATAATACAAGTGCAAGAAGATATCTTGAGATGGTACGTGCCCGTGCCCGTGGTACGAATGCTAATATCTTGCCGGAGGTTACCACTGATAATCAGAGTGAATTGCGGGAAGCTATTCGTCATGAACGTCGTGTTGAGTTGGGTATGGAATTCGATCGCTTCTATGATCTTGTACGTTGGGGAATAGCGAAGGAAGTGCTACATGCAGCCGGAAAGACCGGTTACCAGGATAAGCATGCATTGTTGCCTTTGCCTCAGGACGAAATTGACAAATCAAATGGCGTGTTAGTTCAAAACCCTAATTATTAATTCATATAGTAATGACCATGAAAAGATATATTAATTTATTGTTGGCATTTTGTGTGTCAGCACTCACTTTGCAATCTTGTTTTCAGGATATGGATCATCCGGCTTTTGATTATCCGGATAGTTCTGCTCCCAAAGTGTTCTCACCAATGAAATTGTTCTTGCCTTTTGAGAATGATATGCGTGATAAGGGTAATTACACCTTCCTCATGAGTGCCGGAGGGGATATTACTTATACTGATGGTATCAACGGACAAGCTTATCAAGGCACAAAAGATACATATCTGTTAGCCCGTGTTCCTCCTTATCTGACCGATTCTATACCTGATTTAGGAAGTTGTACGGTGGCTTTCTGGATGAAAACAACGAGAAATACTTCCGCATATGGTGTCTTCAGTATTCCTAATACCAAGACTTTCTGGGGTAATTTTGATATCTATCTGGAAAATACAAGTAGTGAGACCCAGGCTTTCTTCAAGATGCATCTGTATAACTGTACATCAGTGAAAGATAATGATGAGAGATGGGTAGAAGCTAAGATAGACAATGTCTTTGGTACTGAATGGGTTCATATGGCATTTGTTTATGATGGTAGTAATTCGACAGTAACAGTTTACCGGAATGGTGAAAGTGCATTTACAAAAGAGCTGCCTGGTTATGGAAAGCTTAAATTTAAAGATTTGGGTACATTTGCTATCGGAGCATTTCAGTTTAGCACAAAACCCAGTTTGACAGAAGGCGCAGGAGCACAGAGCTGGGCATCCAATTTTCCGGGACAGTTAGACCAGTTCCGTTTCTATGACAGGGCTATATCTGCTTCTGATATCAAGCAACTTTATTCAGGTAAAGAATGATGATCGTTAGAAATAGAGTAAATATGAGAGCTGTTTATTTCATACTGTCTTTATTACTGATTTCTTGCAGTAAAGATGATGTTTCGGAAACACCCGGAAAATTTGAACTGCAAAGTATATCCATTGGTGAGAAACAGGATCAGAGTTCCTTTGAAAATGTAGCTCCTAGTGCCAGTATTGTGCTTACATTCACAGATGCAGTGGATGAAGCTACGATTCAGAGTAATATCATATTGAAACTGAATGATCAGGCGGTGGCATATGATTCAAAACTACAGGGAAAGGATAAACTCTCATTGACTCCAACAGGTGGCTTTAAAAGTTTTTCCTCATATAAACTGGTGATCAATCCGGGGGTGAAATCCACCTCCGGAGTATCTCTTACCAATGGCAAAGTCTATGAAATCCGTACAGGGATGGATGATTCGGATAAGTTTGATCGCATTCCTGACGAGGATTTATTAACTTTGGTGCAGAAACAAACTTTTAAGTATTTCTGGAACTTCGGTCATGCACATTCCGGTATGGCATGCGAAAGAACAACTTCCGGTGATGTTGTTACTACCGGAGGAACAGGATTTGGAGTGATGACGATGCTGGTAGCGGCTGAAAGAGGATTTGTAACCCGACAGGAAGCTCTTGAAAGAGTGCAGAAGATTGTAACTTTCCTGGATAAAGAGTGTACGAGTTATCATGGAGCCTATGCACACTGGATTAACGGTGCAACTGGTGAGACAAAGCCATTTGGTGATAAAGATGATGGTGCGGATCTGGTAGAAACCTCTTTACTTTTCCAGGGACTACTTGCAGCACGTGCATACTTCAAGAACGGTTCGGAAGCTGAGAGTAAATTGCGTTCTGATATAACCCGCCTGTGGGAAGCTATTGAATGGACTTGGTTTCAGAAAAGTGGAGAGTCTGTTCTGTATTGGCATTGGAGCCCGAACTATGGATTTGAGAAGAATCTTCCGATCAGAGGTTGGAATGAGTGCCTGATAACTTATGTGCTTGCAGCTTCTTCTCCTACTCATCCTATCGATAAGGCGGTTTATGAAGCTGGATGGGCAAGGAATGGCGGTTTGAAGAATGGTAATACCTACTATGGATACAAGCTTCCGCTGGGAGCTGATAAGGGTGGACCGTTATTTTTATCTCAATATTCCTTCTTGGGCATTAATCCGAAAGGACTGAAAGATCAATATGCTGATTATTGGGAACAGAATCAAAACCATACTCTGATCAATTATAATTATTGTAAGGAGAATCCTAAGGGATATGCTGGTTATGGAGCCTCTTGTTGGGGGCTGACAGCTAGTGATGGTGATAATGGTTATTCGGCACATTCACCTACAAATGATAAAGGAGTGATTGCTCCTACGGCTGCATTGTCTGCATTTCCTTATACTCCGGAAGAGTCGATGTCTGCATTGCACTTCTATTATTATAAGATGGGTGATAAACTCTGGAGAGATTATGGTTTCGTAGATGCTTTCAACCTGACAGCTAATTGGTATGATAACCAGTGTATAGCTATCGACCAGGGACCAATCATTTGTATGATAGAAAATTATAGAACAGGAATGCTTTGGAATTTATTCATGGCTATTCCGGAAATTCAGCAGGGAATGAAAAAGTTAGGCTTTGAGAGCCCTGCACTAAACTGATAATATAGAATATATGATGAGACTTATAATATATGTGATGTTTCTGCTTTACCCGTTTAGCCTGCTGCCGGCAGCTTCTGGTGGTAAGAAGGAGAAGAACTTGTCTGATGAAGAACTGATGACCCTCGTACAGAAACAGACTTTCCGTTATTTCTGGGATTACGGACATCCGGTTTCGGGCTTGGCACGCGAACGTAGTAACGGTAATGACGATATTGTTACCATTGGTGGTTCCGGTTTTGGGGTAATGGCTATTATTGTCGGTGCAGAACGTGGATTTGTAACACGTGAACAAGCAGCAGAGCGTATGCTGAAAATAGTCAACTTTCTGAATGATAAGAATACGGACAGTTACCATGGAATTTGGGCGCACTGGATAAATGGACAGAGCGGAGAAACCATTTCTTTCAGCCGGAAAGATGATGGTGCTGATCTGGTAGAGTCTGCTTTCATGTTCGAAGGGCTGCTGGCTGCACATCAGTATTTCAACAAAGATAATCAGGTGGAAAGACGTATCCGTGCTCTTATTAATGACCTGTGGCGTCAGGCTGAATGGAATTGGTTTACTAAAGGTGGTGAGGATGTACTCTATTGGCATTGGTCACCCAATAACGGTTGGTCGATGAACCATCAGATAAAAGGGCATAATGAGTGCCATATTACGTATATACTTGCTGCTTCTTCACCCACTTATCCCATTGCAGAGTCGGTATATCATAAAGGGTGGGCCAATTCTATCGTTTTCAAGAATGGTAAGAAGTATTACGACATAACCTTGCCATTGGGAAGTGATTATGGCGGACCTTTGTTCTTTACCCATTATT
>OLSP01002442.1_pt1 | contig 14885 bp, 14 predicted proteins | sample 1672941 | NCBI WGS metagenome assembly OLSP01 (sample SAMEA3136739, study PRJEB25190) | human gut metagenome | reverse complement strand
AGAACGGCCTTATTCTGTTGGTGATCGCGTTTCTCATAAGCCCCTTTGGGCTGCCGAAGTTAGCCTTTTGGCTGCTGGGAAAGGTGCAGGATTTGAAGTTTGCGGTTCAAAATGTGATATACAGATAAAATTATCTGGAAATCCCTCTAGCGGCACGATAAGATTGCTTGCTAGAGGGATTTTTACCTTGGGCGGCATTTTCAAAACAGCAACTGAAAATAGGAAGACAACGCGCAAAAAAATTGAAGGATAATGAGACATGAGTTATACTATATATTACTGGAAATACGGACCAATAAATAGGATTGATGCCGCCTAAATAATAAGGCGTGTTTTATTATATGGAACGAGTTACGAACAAGGGGGATATTATGTATCTAAAATATATTCAGATTGTTAATTTCAAAAATCTCAAAGCAGCGCGTTTTGAATTTGCTAAAGGAGCCAATACCATAATTGGAGAAAATGATTCGGGTAAATCAAATGCGTTGACGGCTATTCGAATTCTTCTTGATGACAATTACTACTACAATACGAAACGCCTCAAAGAAACCGACTTTTCATACGCTCTTGGTGATTGGAGAGGCCATTGGATTATAATATCTGCTTTTTTTGATGAAATTTCAAGGGAAGACAAAAGCAATGAATTCTGTGCAGAATTAACTCCAGAACAGGAAAATATTGATTTCTTAAAATCATATATTCGTTGCGCAGATAAAGAGTTTGGAACGGTTTCCCTTTTTATTCGTCCTTGTAGGGCTAAGAGAGCAGAATTGGCCGAAGCTGCTCAAAATGGTACATTTGAGGCAGTTCGTTCTCAAATAAAATTAAGTGACTACGAATTTTATTATACATCACGTTCACAGGCAGATTTTACAGACGAAAATGTATATAAATCTATCGTTGGAGATATTTGCGCTGGCCAGTATGTAAACCCTGAGGATGACGATCAATCTGTTCTTGGTAGTAAAATCGATATCATGAACGTATGGCAGCATATATCAACAGTATTTATCGATGCTCTTCGCGATGTTGAGTCAGAACTTAGGAAACCGAAAAACCCCATCCGCCAAATTATTGACACTATTGAAGGAAATATTGAAGAAACTGATATCGATGATATAAAGAGAAAAATTTCCGAACTAAACCAAAAAATATCTCATATTCCTCAGGTTTCTGATATTGGGAGTCAAGTAAACCAAAAATTACTTGAAATGATTGGCGCAATTTATTCGCCAGAAATCAAGCTAGAGTCACGTCTAAAAGAAGATTTTGCTACACTTGCTAGGTATTTGACGATTTCTCCTTCCAATCAGAAGGATATAGATTTGTTGGGATTAGGGCATCTTAATATTTTGTATATTGCTATGAAGCTGGTTGAATTCGAGGTTAATCGTAATCGCGAACTTCTCAATATTATGATTATTGAAGAACCAGAAGCTCATATTCACACACATATTCAGAAAACCTTATTCAATAATCTCCAAGTTACACATACCTATACCCAAGTTGTGATGTCTACACATTCAACTCATCTTTCTGAAGTGTCAGATATTGAAAAGGTCAATGTCATGAAAAAAGTTGATGAACAGACATCGCTTGTAATGAAACCTACCAATGGATTGGATCAGTTCGGAGCAGATGTTTTGGAATATAAAGGGATATCTTTTTCGAAAATACTATCGAGATATTTAGATGCAAAGCGGAGTGTTTTATTGTTTTCTAAAGGGGTTATTATGGTTGAAGGGGACGGTGAAGAGATACTGATCCCCGCGTTGGTCAAAAAAGTCCTTGGAGTGTCTCTTGATGAGATGGGAATTGGTCTGATTAACATTGGAAGTGTTGGATTTGAAAATGTTGCATGCATTTTTGACGAATCACGATTACAGCGAAAATGCTCTATCGTGACAGATTTGGATGTAGTAGTTGATGGAGCAAAAAAGTCAAGCCAGGTTGCAATGGATAGAGGTGCCTCGCGAAGAGAAAAGTTGTCCCGGCTCTTTGATGCAAATCCTTATGTTAGTGCATTTTATGCCCCGCATACCCTTGAAGTCGATTTCGCAAGCGAAGATAATAACAAACGTTTTGTTTGCGCAATCATAAAACGTGCATATAAAGATGCTGCTACAAAAGAGAAACATGTTTTAGCAGTTAAATCAGGAACAGAAGCAGAAAGATACGACTCGGTAATGACTGTTGCAAAGAATATTAAAAAGGGCTGGTACGCAACATTGCTCGCTGAGAAGATCGATGCTGGTGCCACGATTCCAATGTATATTCTCGATGCAATTGCATTTGTTGCAAAAGACATTTTGTCCGAGAAATTATTATGGAAAATGACAAGCCATTCTTTTAATGCGTACGATTTGGATGAAGACTATGACGATTTGAAAACTGCATTTAAAGAAGCAAGAAGCTCAAAAGAAATTAGAGAAACAATAGAAATGTTCTGCGATGAGTTTCCGAATGATATGGTATCCTCATTTATAGCTAAGGCAGGTGGTCTGAGTGTTTGAAGGTGTAGATGAAATACTTAAGGAACTTTCCCCTGAACAGCAGGCTGCATGTATAGCTCCCAATAATGTTTTGTTGACCGCTTGCCCAGGCAGTGGTAAAACTCGTACACTCACACACCGATTGGCATACCAGGTACTCCAAAAATCAGATTCAAGAAAGATAAAAATAGCAATTACGTATACTAATCGTGCCGCTGAAGAAATTATCAACCGTTTAGAAGACATGAATATTGACCTATCAAGCATTTGGGCAGGTACAATTCATCAGTTTTGTATGCGTTATATCATTCGTCCTTATGCCATGTATTCAAAAAGGCTTTGTAAGGGCTATCAAATCATTGACGATTATTGTAAGAAAAAGTATGGACACGAGATAGCGGAGCGCCTTGGCATACGCCTTAGAAATTTTGATGATCCTTTTCAATACGAAAACATTAGGACTGAATACGAACGCTTATTAGAGGAAAAGAAGGAAATCGATTTTGATACAATTCTGCTTCTTTCAGAGGAATTGCTGTCGTCTTGCCCATTTATTAGTTCAAATATAGCATCAGTCATAAGTAGTATTTTGGTGGATGAATTTCAAGATACCAATGAACTTCAATACTTGATATTGTCAAAAATTTATAAAGCAAATAAGTCAATAACTTTGATGTTTGTGGGTGATGCTAATCAAGCTATTTATGGTTCTTTAGGTGGAGTAGCAAAAACCAAACAAGAGCTAGAAACACTTTATGAAACAGATTTTGATTCTATGTCACTAAGAGGCTGTTATCGTTCTACTCAGAGATTGGTGGATTTATATAGCAGATTCGAAGTTTCTAGAACTGAAGCTCACTCAGTTGCAAAGCATAAGGATGAACTTGGTGAAATACATTTTTTTGATTCCGTTTATTACACAGATCTGGCATCTGAAATTGCAGCCTTAATAAAGGAAGAACTTGAAAATGGAACAAAGGCTGAGGAAATTTGTGTTATTGCTCCTCAATGGGGTATGTTGTTCGATCTATCTAGAAAACTACGTATAATACTTCCGGACATTCCATTTGATGCACCAGATATTTCTCCAATAAAGTATGATCCCATGAACCCTTTGTTTCTGATAGCGAAATTGCTATTTCTTCCATCCGGAAAAAATGTGACGTTAAGAAAGCGAATTGCTACTGAATTTATTTCAATCGTTAGAGATGACTTCAGAATCATGGTGCCTGATAATATACAAAACTATGATGTCCTTTCCGCTGTTAATTGTTGTCGCGGCACAGATACAGATGGCATAACCTGTTTAGGCTCCGCAATTGAAAAGGTTTTTGCAATTCTACACGTTAGAATAAGCAAAGAAGCAGCTTTGTCAGCATTAACAAATTCTTTTTTTGATGAAATCCGCTCAAGAGTAGATAGGTATGCGCTTTCCACAGATTTTAATTCAATCAGTAAGTATTTCGGAGAAAAAAATGGTGTGGTAATTTCTACCCTTCACGGCGTTAAAGGCGAAGAATATACTTCAGTTATTGCAGCTGGTCTGTTGAACGGATACCTACCGCATTGGGACTATATTTTGAGTCCCATGAAAAAATCGTGTAGGAAAAATGAGACCTATAAGCTTCTTTATGTTCTTTGCTCTAGAGCTAAAAAGAATTTGTACTTATTTAGTGAAAGTGGGCGAACCACAAGAAACGGTTCCCCATATACTTCAACCGATGAACTTTCCTTAATTGCTGATTTGCTCTAAAATTAAGGCTAAGTGATAAAAATATACCTACAGCGGTCTGCTTCGGCAGGCCGCTATTCTTTTTTAGAGGAGGTTTGATAGCAATGGCAACCACACGCATCATGCCACTGCATATTGGCAAGGGCCGGACTGAGAGCTGTGCCATCAGCGCGATTATTGACTATGTGGCCAATCCGCAAAAGACAGACCACGGCAGGCTCATCACCAGCTATGAGTGCGACAGCCGTGTGGCCGACGCCGAGTTCATGCTGGCCAAGCGCCAGTATATTGCCGCCACCGGACGGGTCCGTGGCGCGGACGATGTAATCGCCTACCATGTTCGCCAGTCCTTCTGTCCTGGGGAGATCACCCCAGAGGAAGCCAACCGGCTGGGCGTGGAATTTGCCAAGCGGTTCACCAAGGGCAAACACGCCTTTATCGTCTGTACCCACATTGATAAGGCCCATGTCCATAATCATATCATTTGGAGTTCGCTCAACCTGGACTGTGACCGGAAGTTCCGCAACTTTTGGGGCAGCACAAAAGCCGTCCGTCGATTGAGCGACGCCATCTGCATTGAGAACGGACTGTCCATTGTCGAGAACCCAAAGCCCCACGGCAAAAGTTACGACCAATGGCTGGGCGATCAGGCAAAGCCCTCCCATCGGGAATTGCTTCGTGCTGCCATTGATAACGCCCTGGCACAAAAGCCTGCTGACCTGGACAAGCTGCTGAAGCTGCTTCGGGAATCCGGCTGTGAAGTATCCAAGCGCGGCAAATCCTACCGTTTGAAGCTCCCCGGCTGGGGCAAAGTGTCCCGCCTGGACAGTCTGGGTGATGGCTACACCCTGGAGCATCTGCTGGCTGTCCTCGCCGGTCAAAAGGAGCATACACCCCGTCAGAAGCCGATCAAGCAAGCAGATCCGCCAAAGGTCAATCTGCTGGTTGACATCCAGGCAAAGCTACAGGCCGGAAAAGGTGCCGGGTATGTGCAGTGGGCCAAGGTCTTTAATCTGAAACAGATGGCACAGACCGTGAATTATCTCACAGAGCATAATCTACTGGAGTATGCTGTGCTGGAGGAAAAGGCGGCGGCGGCCACGGCTCACCATAATGAGCTATCAGCAAAAATTAAGGCAGCGGAGAACCGCATGGCGGAGATCGCCGTCCTGCGGACCCATATCATCAACTATGCCAAGACTCGTGACACCTATGTGGCCTACCGAAAAGCTGGCTATTCAAAGAAATTCCGCGAGGAACATGAGGAAGAAATTCTGCTCCATCAGGCGGCAAAAAATGCCTTTGATGATATGGGGGTCAAGAAGCTTCCCAAAGTTAAGGAACTGCAAGCTGAATATGCTCGGCTGCTGGAGGAAAAGAAAAAGACCTATGCCGAGTACCGGCGCTCCCGCGAGGAAATGCGGGAGCTGCTGGCGGCAAAGGCCAATGTGGATCGGCTCATGGGGATGGCGGAAGATAGACAGGAAGATAAAGGCAAAGAGATGAACCGATAAAACTCCATAAGTGTTGGAAAGTGTGTTGTACGACAGTCCCATTTTACGGACGAGTGATCTAAGCATAGCAAAGCGCCGGGCGCGGGGCTATATGCCTCTGCATCCGGCGCTGTTTATGTTCATGGTTAAAAGTATGTCCGTGCAAATTGTGGCATAGATTTGTTCAAATTCTTATGGTAAAATTTATAGTAAAAACAGGTGGAAAAGTAAAAGGGCAGGGAGGCGTTTGTTTTATGTCGGAAAGAGAAAAAATTGTGCGCTTATGGTTCAATATGTGGCTTACACAACAAGATTTAGGAATTGATAGTATTTTTGCGGAGGATGTAGTTTATACTGAAAGTTGGTGTCCCCAATATTCTGATCGAGAAACAGTAAAGCACTGGTTTGAGGAATGGAATACCCGTGGGAAAGTGCTTGCATGGGATATTAAACAGTTTTTTCATCAGGGTAATCAGACCGTTGTGGTATGGTACTTCAAAAACCAAATGGACAACGGGAAGATTGAAGAATTTGATGGGATTTCTTTAATTGAGTGGACACAAGATAATAAAATTAAGACCTTAAAGGAATTTGGATGTAATCTTAATAACTACAATCCATATCAGAATGGTAATGCGCCTGAATTTAGGAATGAAAAAACAAACTGGTTTTAAGAGCTATAATTTGAAATGAATATAATGTAATTGCCATCTATGTAATCAATGTTGTTGTGCAGTTCCATTTAGAATAAAAAGCCATGCCCTAGACTGTCCTGGGCATGGCAAAAAAATTGTAAATTTATTTCTACAAGTCCGTAGAAGTATTGACTATTCTACAAATTTGTAGTAGAATTAAATCATCCAAGGTAGACGTACTTTGGGTAAGGAGGAAGTGTTTATGGATCGATCCAAAAAACTATCAGAAACCGAATACGAAATCATGGAGGTGTTGTGGAAATCACAAGTTCCCATGTCTTCGGCGCAGCTTGCATCGTACTTTGCAGAACGCCACAACAAGGAGTGGAAGCCATCAACTCTTGCCACTTTTCTGTCTCGGCTGACGCAAAAGGGGCTTATCACTTCTCATCGAGAAGGCAGAGTTCATTATTACCGGCCTATCAAATCCCAGAAAGACTATGCGCGAGATGGCGCACAAGGAATTTTAGACGCACTCTATGATGGTTCGATCAAAAATTTCTTTGCGGCTTTATACGGTGGCTCTCAGATGTCAGAGGAAGATCGTGAATCTTTGAAAGAATGGTTGGACAATCAGTAATAACGGAGGAATATGTATGGTATCTTACTTGCTTAGTACTCTGTTTTTTCTGAATTTAATCGCCAGCAGTGTGTACCTGGTTTTTAAAGCCTTGCTCGTTTGGGCAAAAAACGGTGTAAATGAGCGTTTCCGCTATATTGGGTGCATCGCTGTCATGGTGTTGTTCTTAATCCCATTTTATCAGGCTTTGCCGATCTCCTCTACAATAAAAGATATGCCATTTCAAACAAGCGGATACTTGGAAGGCGTTAGTAGCGTTATCCCAAAAGACGAAGTAGTTCAAAAGAATACTTCCATCACTGAAAGCAAGAGCACGAGAACGAGCGGTTTTTGCTTGGATGTTCAGGCACAGGAAAAGATTTTACTTGTTTGGTCTGTTGGTGTGTCAGCTCTTGCATTATGGTATATTGCTGTATTGTTGAAATTCCGTAGGAAACTATCCCAAAAGCAAACACAGCCCGTTTGTGGTGAGCTACAGCGAATTGCAAATCACTGTGCAAGCGAATATGGAATTCGACAGACGCCAATCCTTAGAGCATCGCCACATGTGCAAAGTCCGGTGTTGATTGGTTTTTTCAAGCCAATTATCGCAGTACCTGCTGATGGACTTCCGCCAGCAGATGTACAAATGATCCTGAAGCATGAACTGGTGCATTTTAAGCGCCGTGATTTGTGGTGGAAACTTTTGGGCGTCGTAATACAGACGATTCACTGGGCCAACCCTATTGTGTGGCTGCTTTGTAAGGACTTTGAATTTTGTGCCGAGACCTCCTGTGATGCTCAGGTGGTTCAGAATCTTGACCATGATGGGCGCAAAAGCTATGGATACCTTTTGATTTCGTATTCTCAATTTCAACACAAATTGAACTCTACGCCGGGGATTTCTTTTATATCCTCGCGCGAAAAACTGAAAAGGAGAATTTGCATTATGCTGAATGGAAATAAGTCCAAAAAACTGATTGTTGCTGCGCTTGTTTGCGTGTTAGGTGCAAGCAGTCTTGCACTGTCCGCATTTGCTGCCGAGGCGCACAGCGATACTCCCCAGACGATTGATGGAATTGTAGCTGGTAAGGATACACCTGCCACTTCCAGCGATGAACTCCTCACCGGTGAAACACAAACAGATATTCCCTTTGCTCAAAGCATCAATCCGAACGACGGATATGATCTCAAGGCCAAGGAGGAGGTCTCTTTTTCCGATATGATTACCAGTATGTCAAAGGTCCCGCTTGAAATTCCTGATGAATTCAGGCAGGCTGTGGCAAACGGAGAAGTCACTCCTTTGCAACCGGAAGATGGAGTTGAAGTAGAGATTTTTGATGCTAATGGTGTTAAGGTAAGCGTCAACGCTAACACGGAACACTAAAGTTTTGCGGCCAACAAATTACAAGATGTGGCCTCGTTTTTCAGGTCGCATTCTGCTTCTATTTGGTGTGATTTCAAATCCGCATATATAGAAAAAGATCATGGCCAGCTCAACGCTGGCCATGATCGAAAGCGTCAAATGGACGCGCAGCCGCAGAATGAAATTCTGCGTTCATGGGGGCTTGGGGGAATACCCTCAACAAGCAGCGCCGGAAGCCGAATGGCTATCCAGGGGCATTGCTTGCCTCTTTCCCGCAGGAATAAAATAAGCCAGTGACGAAACCTTCAAATTTCGCTCACTGGCCTACTTTGTTTCAAGTTTCTTGGAAAGTTCCTTTAGCTCCTCTGCAAATCCACGAGTGTGGTGCAACAAGGTTTCCCGCATCTCCGGCGGACAGTTCATATACAGCAGCTTCATCTCATTCTGTCCTGCTTCGTCCGGCGAGAGATCCGGGTACATAAGCGAGTCCAGTGAAAGATGAACTACCTTTGCCAATGCTTTCAAAATCAAATAGGAAGGATTTCTCCTGGCTTTCTCAATATCGGCAATCTGTTTGGTAGAAACATGGGATTCATCAGCCAACTGTTCCTGCGTCAGATTCTTTTCTTTTCGTGCTGCTCGGAGCGCATCTCCCAAGGCTGTCAAATCATCAATCGGCATTATTGTTCACCTCAATAATATTGTATCGTTCCGGTTTGAATTGCGGAATGACCTTATCATTCCGGTTTACCGGTATGATTATACTGATTTTTCTTATAACAGAATGATGACAGACTTGTTTTCATCGAGCAATAGAAATACAATGGAATAGGAATCAATTCAATACGCATTTATCACAGCGCCAGACGCATAGACGCAGAGCCAAACAGCATAAATAGGCAGCGACTTTGCAAAGACAAGGTTGCTGCTTTGTTTATTGATAGTCCGCGTTTGGTTGATACCCAAAGACGCGGAAAAGCCGATTGACGGGAGAAGAATAAGAAAATAATTTTTCAAAAAAGTTTGTAAGGTTTTTAGAATGAGGAAGTCTTATAAGTGAGGAGGTGAAAAAGTGGCAGACTACGGAGAAGAATTTGAAAAAATATATATTCGATACTTTAATGATGTATTCCTTTTTCTCAAAAAGCTATCAAAAGACGAAAGTATTGCAGAAGAAATTACAAGTGAAACATTTTTCAAAGCAATGCGTTCAATAGATACTTTTCGCGGCGAAACAGACATCCGTGTTTGGCTTTGTCAAATTGCAAAAAACTGTTACTTTTCCCATCTGAAAAAGCAACAGAGGATTGTAGATATTGATAAAGTTGAATTATCAGATAACAAAAACACTATTGAGGAACAAATATTAAATCGAAGTGAAGCCATGCGAATACATCACCTGCTGCATGATTTAGCTGAACCCTATAAGGAAGTTTTTATGCTGCGGGTTTTTGGTGAATTGAGTTTCAAGCAAATTGCAGACATTTTCCAAAAAACAGATAATTGGGCTTGTGTCACTTATCACCGAGCGAGAAATAAAATATTAAGGCAGATGGAGGTAGAAAATGAGTAATCAATGTAATTTGATCAAAGATATACTTCCTCTTTATGTGGAGGATATGGTCAGCACAGATACAAAAGAATTTGTGAACGCTCACCTTGAACATTGCGCGGAGTGCCGTGCAGAATTAGAGCGTATGCGAGGCCCCGCGAAATTTGTTCCTGATATTGATATTGATACTGATATTGTTCCGTTAAAAAGGATCAAAAAGGACTTATTTATTAGACGTCTGCAAACCATCTTTTTCACCGCGATTATAGCGTGTGCTGTGGTGATGATTGTTTTTGGGGTTTTGACATCACCGAAATTTTTCCCCTACTCTGATGACCTGCTGAATGTTGTTGACAATCATAGCGGGGAGATTATCGTAACTTTTGATGATCGAGTGACAGGTTATACCTGTACAAAAGAGTTTTATGAAGAAACAGAAATTTATCGGATCAATGCGTGGACGACAACATGGGACATATACTTCTCTAATCGCGGAAATCAAAATGTGGTAATACCTTTTAATGATGATAGCAACATTCAAATCTTCTTTACTCAAAATAATGGTTCCGAAGATGTGCTGATCTATGGAGAGAGGGATAATCTTCCACAGGCTGTTATAACGCTGCCGCGGCAAATCTTACTGCCATATTTCCTTTTAGCCGCTCTTGCCCTGATTGTGCTTTCCGGCCTACGGCTTTTATTGAAAAACAAGAAAGCAATCATTGTATGGATTGACAGAGCGATACTGCTCCCAATTTCCTATATGGCAGCTCAGCTTTGCACAAAAGGAATTAACTTTACAACCTATTCTTCACAAAGAGATTTCTGCATTATTGTGTTGGTTGCTATACTGTTTTATCTTGCATTACTAACCGGAAAATCTATTTATCAGGAGAAGCGGGCAGATAAAAGCACAGAGCGTTTCAAGGAGTGGCCATGAAAAAATCTTTATTTAGACTGGCAGATATTTTTGAATTGAGTGTTGCGTACGCTTTCTGCTTTTCGTTATGCTTGATGTTTGATTATGTAAAGACTTTAGAAATGACATCTGATATTCTGACCAGTTTTTTCCGAAACTTTTTGAAATATCAGACCATGATTGTTATATTGTCTACATTTCTCGTTGCGGTTTTTCACTATCAATTTTCATGCCGTAAAAAGATAGAAGTATTTTGCCGGATACTCGTTGGAGATACGCTATTTAACATCACAGTTAGGTACTCTCTGAATTGCCTAATGGTATTGGGATTTGTCTACCTTGTATTTCTTGCGACAAATGCTTATTTGGGGTTTGACTTGACCAAAAATCTGTATTTAGTCCTTATTTTCATTGTGTATATACTAATCAGCGCAAGGCAGGTGAGAAAATATGAAGCTCTTTAAGTTCTTTGTTTCAAAAATTTTTTTGAGAAGAATAATACCCGGAATAAGCATTATTCTCCTTATTTGCCTTTCAAACTATATAACTTTTACGGCTGTACGCACAGTTTTCTCAACTTACCAAGGGTATCAGGAAATAAGGGGCTTGAATCAGGACGGCAACTATATTGCAAATTTAGACCCCAATAGCACCATTGACTTCGGCGCAATAGAGTTGGATAAAACAACGGAAGTGTATAACTATTTAAGCTCTAATTTCGATTACGCATTTTATGTAGACGGCTTTATGGTGTCCATACCGAACCGTGATGACATGGAAATATCCTTGTGCTATATGAACAAAGCGCATTATGATTTAACCCAATTTAATCTTTCCCAAGGAACGGGCTTGACCTTTGATTACCGCTTCGATGGAAATAGTGAAATTCCTGTCCTGATTGGAAAAGGATTGAGCAAAACATATCCTGTTGGCTCCACAATAGACCTTGAAGATCCTGCGCTGGGACAAGAGATTACTTTAAGAGTTCAGGGCGTGTTGGAACAAAACGCATACCACTCCAATTACTACACTCTTAACTCAAAGAGCTACTACAATTATTCGATTATTCTGCCCGTGAATGAGGAATTTCTCAATCATGCAAATCTTGATCTTCGAGTGAATGGCCTCATGGACATTGTAATTCTTCAAACCACAAACGAAAAAATCTCCGATCTAAGGGCGGTCATACAGAATACGCTTGGTTTGAAGTTGAACTTTTTTGGTCAGCAGGACAATAATGAATATTTCAACGAATACTATTTCCATTCCCTAAAAATTGTTGCTGTGACATCGGTGATTTTACTTCTCCTTATAACCTGCCTCTCTGTTTGGAACGCAATGGTTAGTATTCGGTTGATGCTGAAAGACCTCACGATCAATCTCTTGGTTGGTTTGAGCTATTCAAAGTTAAGGAAAATGTTTTATAGCTACTTTGGAATATTGTTTCTTATCAATCTGGTGATTGTATTCTCAATTACCGCTCTTAACAGATACGGCTGTTGGCTAAGAAAAGACACTACCTTTGTTACATACGGGCTATTCGGTTTAATTGGTATAGATTGGCTGTCCTTGCTGGCGGTGGTTGTCACTGACATTATAATCGGAGTTATTGTTGTTGAATGTATGTTGTGGAGGATTAAGAAAGTTCCAATTTCTTTGGGGGTACTGCAATGACGAAAATCATTGATTTAAGCATTAAAGAAAAAATATATAGGAGTAAGGAATCTCGGATTTCCATATTAAACGATTTCAACCTTGAAGTTGTTGCTGGTGAAAAGATTGCCATTGTGGGAGAATCGGGCGCAGGAAAAAGCTCCTTGCTTAATATTATTGGGCTGCTTGATAGAAATTATGACGGTGAATATACACTCTTTGGATTGCCGACAAATCATTCTGATGCAAGTAAATTGGCCCAATGGAGAAACCAAAAAATCGGCTTTGTACTCCAAGAATCGGCGCTAATCAACTCATTGATAATAGAAGATAACATTAAGCTGCCGTTTCTATATGCAGGTGCGGGGAAAAAGGGCCAGAAAGAAATGAAGGATTTTGAGAGTATCGTTGATGCGATTGAAATCCGCTCTATCTTAAAAAAGAAACCGCTTGAATGTTCCGGCGGAGAAAAGGCCAGAGCCGTATTCGCCAGAGGGATCATTATGAAACCTCAAATTATTTTAGCTGATGAACCTACGGCATCTTTGGATGTGGAGAACAGAGAAAGAATTGTAGCATTGCTGTTTAGAATGAACAAGGAATTTAATACTACAATCATCACGGTAACTCATGACTTGGAAATGGCTAATCGTCATGACAGAATAATTCATCTTGAAAGGAGAAAATAACATGGGATTTTTCGCAATGATCGCATCGCTGCTGCTGGGGATATTTTTTGTTATCATGGGGATTTCTATCGTATCCAATATCTTTGGCGGCGATGAGCTGATTTTGCCGTCGGTGATGATTACGGTGATCGTGCCGATCTACAATGTGCTGGCGGTGGTGACACTTGAAGTGTTCCGCGGCAGCAAGCCGAATTTCGCGCATGTGCTGAAGCAGATCGCTTCGAATCCGATGCTTTTGGGGGCAGTGGCGGGTATTTTCGCGGTGCTGATCGATCTGCGTCTGCCGCAGGTCCTCGAAGGCATGGTTTCCTCGATGGCAGGCGTCGCGACGCCGATGTCGCTTTTGACGCTGGGCGCGTTCTTCGATTTTCAGAGCATCGCGAACCGCAAAAAGGACATCGCGATCTGTGTCATCGGCAGATTGGCGGTGGTTCCGGCAATCGGGCTGACGGTTGGCATCCTGCTCGGCTTCCGCGATATCGAGCTGGTTACGCTGATTGCCATCTTTGCTTCTCCGTCTGCAGTTTCCTCGTTTCCGATGGCGCAGCAGATGGACAGTGACGCAGAGCTGGCGGGAGACGCGGTCGTGTTCTCCTCGATGTTTTCGTGCTTCACGATGTTCCTCTGGATCTTCGCGGCGAAGAGTCTTGGTTTGTTTTGAACAAGGACTTGCGGGACGCTGTTTCACGCAGCGTTCTTTTTTTCGCCAGTCCTGTCACAGAAACCGCGCACTTGTGTTTAGTAAGTAGAAGGAGAACAAAACGTATGAACAAAGACGGACTGATCGAACAACTTTATAGCCGATATTACGGGTCGTTGATGGTCATCGCTTGTTCCTACACGCGGGACAAAGCTGCGGCAGAGGATCTGGTGCAGAACGCTTTTTTGAAAGCGCTTTTGGCCTACAAGCCTGCGGGCAGCTTTCTCGCCTGGGCGAATCGGGTCATTCGAAATGATTTTTTGAATTCTCTCCGGACTGAGAAATACCGCGCGGATACCGAGGCGGAGATGCTGGAGGCGGCGGATTGAAAATCTGATGCACAACGAGAAAAAAGCGCGGCTCGCGGCGATGATCGCGGCGCTGCCCTTGCGTCAGAGGGTGATCATGGTGGAAAGCGTTTATTTGGAACAAAGCGATGCGGAAATCGCGCAGGCGCACGCAATGACTGTGGTCAATGTGCGGCAGATCCGGTCGCGCGCGAAGAAAGCCTTAATGAAAATGATGGCGAACGAGGAGGAAGCAAATGAATAAGACAGAAAACAGAAAAGACGAGTTCGACCTTGCTTTGGAGAACATGAAGCTGGAACCGGAGGCGGATCTGGATCGCCTGATTGAAAAGCGCGTCAAGCAGATGATGACACGTATCTCGCTCCAGGTGGTTTGCGTGGCACTGCTGGTGCTCGCGTTGGTCTTTCTCGGGGTGAATCCGCTGGTCAATCTTTGCAATGTCAATCCCGCGCGGGCGAATGAAGCCGAGGAGGGGCGCGCAAGCGAGCTGCTGCAAACGCTTTCCGCTTATGTGGAAACCGTCTATCCGCAGACGAGGCTGCATACGATCGGAGAAATTGAGAAAGCGGGGTTTGGGAAATATGAAATTCCGTTATGCGTGAGCACACGCACGCAGCGAACCTATGTGGGGAAGATGAATGTCATTTTGGAAATGACCCGCGGTAAGCTCGAGGTGAAAAGCGACGCGGACGGCGCGCCGACGCATATCATGCATACCACGGT